>Ga0129314_1000833_pt1 | contig 27245 bp, 29 predicted proteins | sample O1111metagenome_FD_94431 | JGI IMG/M metagenome (GOLD analysis project Ga0129314, IMG submission 94431) | Orangutan individual fecal microbial communities from fecal samples from Wisconsin, USA - O1111 metagenome | ecosystem: Host-associated > Mammals > Digestive system > Large intestine > Fecal... | reverse complement strand
CGGCAGCATCGGCTATATTTCCGTTGTCGAGCCACAGGAGCGCGGCGCGTGGCATCTGCATGTCTTAGTCCGGCTGAATGGCATGGATTCTGCTTTCATCCCTCACAAGGAGCTTTGGAGCCTTTGGGGGCATGGCTTTGTTTTTGTGCGCCGCTTGAATAAAGTCGATAATATTGGCGCCTATCTCTGCGCCTATCTCGCCGATCTGGAAGTTCCTGCTGATTTCGATATTTCTGGTTTTGCCGTAGAAAAAGAAGTAATCGCTGAGGACGGCAGCAGGCAAACCAAGCGTTTTATCAAGGGCGGTCGCTGCCATATGTACCCTCCCGGCATGAACATCTACCGTCACAGCCGGGATATTGTCATGCCCAAAACCGAAGAAATGACCTATTCCGAGGTAAAAGAAATAGTCGGGGATTGCGCCCCCGACTATTCCTGCTCGGTCACCATTTCTGAGGATGACGGAAAACAGCTTAATAAAGTGATCTATCAGAATTTTAATTTGAAACGGAACAAAAAGCAAGGAGAAATGAAAAATGACGGTACAGCAGGCATTCGAGGGCTTTCTTGTGGAACAGCAGATCAGGGGCAATTCCCCCAAGACTCTGACCTATTACCAGAGCGGCATGAACCGCTTTCGAGGCTTTCTGAATCAGAATCCCGAACTTTCGGAGCTGACTCTTTCCCTACTGCGGAAGTATGCCCTTTATCTGCAATCAGAGAATTTGAGCACAGTGACTCGGCAAAGCTATGTTCGGGCACTCCGGGCATTTCTGACATGGTGCTATTCAGAAGATCTTCTTTTGGTGAACCTTTCGGAGAAGTTTCGTCTCCCCAAGGCCAAACGGAAAGTGATTGACATTCTAACCGATGAAGAGGCGCGACGTCTCATGTCCTCTTTCAATCTCCGCTATTCGTTGCAGCTCCGTAATTATTGCATCTGTGCTCTCATGTTGGACAGCGGCCTCCGCATGGATGAAGTTTCTACCCTCGACCTTTCTTTGCTCCACCTGCCAGAAGGTTACGCCATCGTCAACGGTAAAGGGAATAAGCAGCGAGTGGTTCCCCTCGGCCTCAATGCCCGGAAAGCCCTGCTCCGTTACCTGAACCGCCGCCCCGGCTGCGCTTCGACAGGTCGTGTATTCTTAAAATCTGATTTGCAGCCAATTTCAGATTCCACCATCAAGCAGATGTTCCGCAAGCTGAAAAAACGTGTGGGTATCCCCCGGATTCGCGCGCACCTGCTGCGGCACACCTTTGCTACCCGGTATCTCGAAAACGGCGGGGATATTTACACCTTGCAGCAAATCCTTGGTCATACCTCGCTTGAAATGGTTAAGCGCTATATCCATTCTACACATCAAAAAACAGTGTCTAAATTCTCGGAATACAGCCCGTTAGACCATCTGCTTTAGGGAAGGTATGGCCGGGGTTGCGAACGTCGCCAACCTCGAAAGCACTCAGAGGCTCGATGCAGCCGCAAGGCGGCTGTATTGAGTGAGAGCGCGGCCTTCGTGCAGAAAGCGGCTAACAAATGGGGGTAGGGGGAGCGCCAGCGTCCCCCATTTGTCCGCTTTCTGTGCGGAGGTGAGAGGCGCGCCCCGGCCATACCGGCAAACAGGGTATGCAAAAGGCCGCCCATTTCCGGACGGCCTATGCCTGGTGAGCCACCGGGGATTCGAACCCCGGACCCTTTGATTAAAAGTCAAATGCTCTGCCAACTGAGCTAGTGGCTCAAGACGCTCAATTAGTATATCAATCATTTGCGGGATTGTCAAGAAAAGACGTGGGAAATCTTTCAAAAAGGCGAAAGAAATCCAAATCCGGACATCGGGCGAACCGGTGTGTCCTCAAGCAGGAACGCCCACCCTGACGGACCGGATGCGATGCGCCAAAACCAGAAGGCAATCAAAAGCGCGCCCAGAACAGCCACCCAGCGTCTCATCCGCCCTTCAGGAATCCCCAACGGTTCCCGGTTGAGAAGCAGCCAGAAGGTCAGCGCAAACGGAACGGTCAGCGGATGGTAGCGCAGAGACGCGCGCCAGTCGAGGCAAAGCAGCGCGCGCAGGGAACGGGTCATCCCGCAGGTCAGGCAGGGCAGATGAAAAATCCGCAGCAGAAAGCAATCATGCCACCATCCGAGCATCATGGCAGCTGCGGCAAGCAGAAGAATGGCTGTGCGCAGAAGTACCGCCCGGATTTTCCGTCCTCTCGTCACCGCAGTTTCCCCCTTAAACATGCGGGGGCCGGCGCGCCCTACCCGACGCGCCGGCCCCCCTGAATGTTTCATCGAAGCCGGTCCCCTCTTATTCCGCCGAAAGGATAAAGTAGTAAACCGGCTGCCCGCCGTTGATCACAGCAACCTCGAGATCGTCGCCGAATTTGGCATGGATGTACTTCTCCACCTCACCGGCCTGTTCCTCGGTGGCCCCTTCTCCATAAAGAACGGTCACGAAGGTGCTGTCCTTGCGGATGATCGTCTTTGCCAGCTTATTGGCCGCCTTGATGAGATCCTTTTCAACAAAAGCGACCTTGCCTTCCTCCAGCGCGAGGATCTCGCCCTGCTTAATTTTATGGCCGTCAAAATCGCTGTCGCGTGCGGCGAAGGTAATCTGTCCGGTGGCGACATGCCCGGCGGCGCGGGACATCGCCAGGAAGTTCTGGTCGGCATCCTGCTCGGCGTCAAAGGCGAGCATCGCCGAAAGGCCCTGCGGAATCGTCTTGGTCTGGAGCACAATGACCTGCCGGTCGGCAAGGCTGACCGACTGTTCCGCGGCCATGATAATGTTCTTATTGTTGGGCAATACAAAAACAGTTTGCGCGCCGACCGACTGCACCGCCGAAAGGATATCGTCCGTCGAGGGGTTCATTGTCTGCCCGCCCGAAACGACCTGGTCCACTCCGAGGTCGAGGAACAGCTGGCGCACCCCTTCTCCGGCGGCGACGGCGACAAAGCCAAAGGGGCGGTCAGGATCGGGCGCCGCGTAGGGCAGATTGCCGCGCTGCGCCTCGGCCTTGGCCGCTTTCTGCGCGTTGGAAACCTTGTCGGCAAACTGCAGGCGCATATTGTCCACCTTGAGCTTGGTCAGCATGCCGTAGGAGAGAGCCTCCTCCATCGCTTTGCCGGGATGGTCGGTATGGACGTGCACCTTGATGATCTCGTCGTCATCGACCACCACAACGCAGTCCCCGATCGTTTCAAGAAACGCGCGCAGCGCCAGAGGGCTTTTTTCGCCCTCCCCGCGCAGAATGATGAATTCGGTGCAGTAGGTAAAGGTGATTTCGCCCGAGAACCCGTCGTCATCCTCAAAGAAGGCGGCGGTGACCGACTCCTGCCGGGCCGGAGCGGAAACTGCGCCCGCGAGAGGAATGATGACATCATCGCGGATCACCGAGGCCATGCCCTCAAAGACGACCAGCAGGCCCTTGCCGCCCGCATCGACTACCCCCGCCTTTTTCAGCACCGGCAGCATCTCCGGGGTCTTTTCCAGCATTTCAGAGGCAGCCTGCGTCAGATCGCACCAAAGTCTGGCAACATCTTTTCCGGCTTCGCCCGCGGTCTCCCTCGCTTTTTCGGCGGCAGCGCGTGAAACGGTGAGGATGGTCCCCTCGGTGGGCTTCATCACCGCCTTATAGGCGGCCTCCACGCCCAGCGAAAGCGCATTGGCGATATCAGCGGGAGCGGCGGTGTTCTTGCCCGCCAGCCCCTTGGAGAATCCGCGGAAAAGCAGAGAAAGGATGACGCCGGAATTCCCCCTGGCCCCGCGCAGCAGCGCGGAAGCGGCAGTTTTGGAAACCTCTTCGATCGTGGCATCGTCATCCAGACGTTCAAGCTCCCGCTTGGCCGCCGAAATGGTCATCGACATATTGGTTCCCGTATCGCCGTCCGGCACCGGGAACACATTGAGCGCATCAACCTGCTGGCGATTGTTCGCAATATGGTTCGCCCCCGAAATAATCGCATCCCGGAGGGTTTTCCCCTTTAAGAAATTCAAACGATTCACTCTCCTAAATCCTATTTTCCGGTCCTTCCGCCGTTGTGCGGACCGGAAAGCCGCGCCTTGATCCCGCGCCGCCCGACGGTGCGCCCCGTCTCCTACTCACATTTCATTGCGTCCACAAAAACATTAACGCAGTCAACCCGCAGGCCGGTCACCGTTTCGACCGCATAGCGGACCTCGGAAACAAGACTGCGGACCACCGCCGCGATATTGACGCCGTAGGCCACCTCGATGTGCAGCTCGACCTCAAGCCTGCCGTCCTTGGCGCGCACCAGCACCCCCTTGTCGGGAAGGGCGCCGCCCGCCATGCTGCGCAGTCCCTGCGAAGCGCCCGAGACAACCATCCCGGCCACTCCAAAGCAGTTCGCCGCCGCGTGGCTGACAAGCTGGGCAAAAAAGTTGGTGGAGATGCCGACCGTTCCCAAGCGATTCTCAATTCGGATCATGCGGATTCCTCCTTTGCAAAACGGCTGCCGCGGCCGTGGTGCGCCCCGGCGCCGTATTTCCAATCTGTTTTACTATTATAAAGAAAAGTCTCTGCCGTTGCAATAAAAAGATGCGATATTTTCATAATCCCCGGTGAAACGAAACAATTCCTTCACAAAGCGAAGGGGAGTTTTCCCGCGTTTCATCGCGGTTCGACAATGCGGGAAATTCGCTCGACGGCGGCCGCGCGCCCGGTGCGGTCGTCAAGAGTGACGGCCAGACCGCAGACATACTGCGGGCCGCCCGCGGGATTTTCAAAGCGGGTCGGCATCGCATTGCGGAACCGGGCGATCACCTGCTCCGGCTTGACCCCGAGCACCGAGTGCACCGGTCCGCACATGCCCAGATCGGTGAGGTAGGCGGTGCCGCCCGGCAGGATCTGTTCGTCGGCGGTCTGCACATGGGTATGGGTGCCCGCCACCACGCTCACCCTGCCGTCCAGATAAAAGCCCATCGCCCGCTTTTCCGAGGTGGTTTCCGCATGGAAGTCGAGCACCACAAACGGCGTATCCAGCATTTTCAAAATCCGGTCGGCGGTGTCGAAGGGATTGGCGAGCGGCTCCATTCCGGCCGTTCCCATCAGATTGACCACCGCGATGCTGCGGCGCAGCAGGTCGAGCCGAAACACCCCCGTTCCGGGGCATTCGGGCGAGAAATTCGCCGGACGGATAATACCCTCCTCCGCCTCAAGCAGATCGTAAATTTCCCGGCGCCGGAACACATGGTTCCCGGTTGTAATGACGTTGGCGCCCGAGTCGAACAGGTGCTTTGCGGAAGAGGGGAGAATCCCGTTTCCCTGCGCCGAATTTTCCCCGTTGACGATCACCGCGTCGGCGCGGTAGTCCCGCCGCAGCCCCGGCAGGAGGGCGCGGACCGCCTCGCAGCCGCTCTGCCCGACCACATCGCCCAGCATGATGATTACCATAGTTTCCTTCCTTCTTCCTTTGTGTCAAGCACGGACAACGCCGCGGAACCGAACAGCGCGGACAGCGCCGCGGAAAAATCCGCGGGCAGCGGCGCAAGGGCCGAAACCGTCTGTCCCGCCGGGCCGGTCAGGAGCATTCTCCAACAGTGCAGCGCCTGGCGCGCGATGGGCCCGCAGTCCCCGCCGTAGAGCGCGTCCCCTGCCAGCGGACAGCCGAGCCACGCCATATGCGCCCGGATCTGATGGGTCCGCCCCGTCTCCAGCCGCAGCGCGGCAAGGCTGAAACGCTCTGCGCGCAGCAGGACGCGGCAGTGGGTGACGGCGGGCAGCCCATCGGAGCGCACCAGCCTGCGGTGGTCGCCGCCCTCGCCGTCGCGGGTAAGAGGCGCGTCGATCGTAACAGAATCCTCGCCGGGAGCGCCGCAGAGCAGCGCGAGATAGGTCTTTTCCGGCCGGTGGCCGGGAAGCCCCAGCCAGCAGGCGCTGTGCGGATGCTTCGCACAAATCACCACCCCCGACGTATCGCGGTCAAGCCTGCCGATCGGGCGGAACGCCCGTCCCGCCATCTCCGGAAGTCCCGCGCAGAGATTGGCCAGCGTATCGTCCGGATGCCCCTTGGAGGGGTGGCATGGCATTCCCGCGGGCTTATTCAGGATCAGGAGATCGCTGTCCTCATAGAGGACCGGCGCTTCCAGCGTCCCGGCATAGGGCCGGTATCCGCGCTCGCTGTCGGGCAGGCACACCGCAACGGTCCCGCCCGCGCGCACCGGATCAATGGTGCGGATGAAGGCTCCGTCGAGGGTCAGCCCGCCCTCGATGCGCCGGGCCGCGCGCAGCGTCGTTCCCGAGAGCCGGTGTGCTCCGCGCAGGAAGGCCGAAAGAGGCTTCTGATCCCATTCGGGCGGCACCACAAAACGCAGAACCGGCATGCTCTCCCCCCTGATTCATGTGATCCGCACAATGCCGGGCAGCGTCTCCGTCAGCAGGCTGACTGCCTCAACGATTTTGCCCGGCCTTCCTTCGGCGCGCCTTGACGCCGCGCCGGCCGTCTCCCAAAACGGCGCGGCCCGGTGCGGCGTCCCGTCGGGGCTATCATACCACAGATGGGGGAAATCTTCAACCGGCGGGCCGCTCTGATTGACATCTTCCCCGTTCTTACGGTAAAATATAAAATTAGAGTTAAGAAAATTTCCCGGCGGGAGGAACGCTCGTTATGTATTTTGGAACCGAGGCAGCCGGTATGCGCCGGGCGGCTTATTACAGCAGCAATTTCGTCAAATGGAGTCTGCTCGCCACCTTTGTGGGGCTCTTCGTCGGCGGCATTTCCACCCTGTTCGGCCACCTGCTGCTTTTTGTCAACAGCTACCGCTACGCGCACGAACAGGTGGTGTGGCTGCTGCCCCTCGCGGGATTGGCGATCGTTTTCCTCTACCGCGTCTCCGACAGCGCCAACCCGCGCGGCACCAACCTCGTCATCGAAGCGGCGCGTTCGGAGGAGAAGCTGCCCGCCCGGATGGCCCCTCTGATCTTCGTCTCGACCATCCTCACCCATCTTTGCGGCGGCTCCGCCGGACGGGAGGGCGCCGCCCTGCAGCTTGGCGGAAGTCTGGGGCAGCTTTTGGGAGACAAGCTGCGCATTGAAGAGGAAAACCGCAATATCATGGTGATGTGCGGAATGAGCGCGGGCTTTTCCGCCCTCTTCGGCACCCCCATTGCCGCCGCCATCTTCCCACTGGGGCTGGCGAGCATCGGCATGATCTACTATACCGCGCTGGTGCCCTGCACCATCTCCTCCCTCGTCTCCTACTGGGTCGCGCTCTATTTTGGGCTTTCCCCCGAACGCTTTCACCTCGCCGCCTTTGAAACGACCCCGATCCTCGCGCTGCGGGTCGTCCTGCTGGCGGTTCTCTGCGCGGTGGTCAGCATCCTGATGTGCGCTGTCCTGCACCAGACGGGGAAGCTCTTCCAGAGCATCTTTCCGAACCAGTATCTGCGGATCGTCGTCGGCGGCAGCCTGGTCTGCCTGGCCGCCGCGCTGTTCGGGCGCGACTATCTCGGCGCCGGGATGCATATCATCGAACGCGCCATAGAAGGCGAGGCCACGCCCGCCGCCTTTCTGCTCAAGCTGCTGTTCACCGCCGTCACCCTGGGCGCCGGCTATAAGGGCGGAGAAATTGTTCCCACCCTCTTTGTCGGCGCGACCTTCGGCTGCACAGCGGGCGGGCTTCTTGGAATTCCTCCCTCTCTCGCCGCCGCCCTTGCCATGATCGCCGTCTTCTGCGGCGTAACCAACTGCCCTCTTGTTTCACTGCTGCTTGCGTTTGAGCTGTTCGATTTCGCCTGTCCTGAGCTTTTCCTGCTGGCGGCGGCGGTCAGCTACATGCTCTCCGGCTACCGCAGCCTCTACAGCGCCCAAAAGATTCTCCATCCCAAGACAGAGTTCCGGCAGCTTCACCGCTCCACCCACTGACACCTCCGCCGCCCGCGCGGCATGAAAGGAAGCGGACTCATGCGTACAATTTTATGGTTCCTGTATTTTTGGCTCTATCTGCTTGCCGTCGAGCCATGGCTCTGGAAGGTCCGCGCCCTGAAACGGCAGGGACGGACCGAGGAGCACGATATTCTGGCAGGCCGGATCATCCACAACTGGGCGCGGCGCCTGCTCGCTGCCGCCGGAGCGCGGGTGACGGTGGAAGGACTCGAAAACCTTCCGGAGGGAACCGCCGTCTTTGTCTCAAACCACCAAAGCTATTTCGATATTCCGCTGGCGCTCGGCTACCTTGGAGATCCGAAGGGGCTGGTTTCGAAAAAGGAAATCGACCGGATTCCTTTTATTCGCCAGTGGATGCGCGAGCTTGGCTGCGTTTTCCTTGACCGCGAAAATCTGCGCGCCTCGGTCTCCGCGCTGGGCGATGCCTCCGACCGGGTGGCCGCCGGCTATTCGATGGTGGTCTTTCCGGAGGGAACCCGCTCCGAAACCGGCGAGGTCGGGGAATTCAAGGCGGGCGCTTTTAAGATTGCCCAGAAAAACAAGGTGCCGGTTGTACCGTTTGTTCTCGAAGGAAGCAGCCGTCTCATGGGCAAGCACAGCCTCTGGATTCACCCGGCCTCGGTCACTGTCAAAATACTGGAGCCGATCGACACCTCCTGCTACAGCAGGGAGGAGTGGCGGGCGCTGCCCGCGCTGGCCGAGCGGCGGGTGAAGGACGGTCTCGCTTTGCTGCGGGCCGGGGACGCTGAGAGATGACACCGGAACAAGAGGGCGGGCCCCGCTTCGGCCGGCACTATCTGCTGCCGGCCGCTTATGCGCTGACGCCGACAGCATCTTACCCTGCTCTTCTGTGGCTTGCTTATCCCGTTCTTCTGTGGCTTGGCAAATATGCACTGGCGGCGCTGACCGTGGCGGAAAGCCCGTCTTTCTGGGAGTCCGCTCTTTTCCGCCTGCTGCTGGCGGGGGTTCTGCTCTATGCGCTGTTTCTCCTGCTTCTTGGCGCCGCGAACATCATCTGCTCCTTTCGGATGGCGCAGCGCGGGGAAATTCGCTTTTGCATCAACGCGATGCTGATTTTGAAATACGGGTTGATTCCGTTTTTCCTTTTTAATTACCTGCTCGGATTGCTGGTTTGCCTTGCTTTTTTCGTCGGTACCCGGGGCATGATCCTTTTTGCCTTTCCGGTGACGGTTCCGTTCCTTCTTCTCGCCGTTTTCAGCGTTTGGGCAATGCTGCTTCCCGGCTCATTCTATGGGCTGCAGGTGGTACGTCTGGGAATCCGGCAGGGAAAGCTCGCGTTCCCCGCTGCAATTTTTCACCTGCTGCTGCAATTTACCTTTGTTGCCGACGTGTTCGATGCAATGTATCTTTCCGTGAAAAAATGGGAAATGGGGAAAAAGAGCGCGGCGGCAGTCTGCATGGCTTGCCTTTTGGGCGCGGCGGCCACCGCGCCGGCCGCCCTGCATCTTCTGTGAACGAAAAAGAGCGGTTCGGCTGCCGCGGGATTGCCTTGCCGAATGCCCCGCGCCTCCTGTGAACAAGAAAGAGCGGTTCGGCTGCCGCGGGATTGCCTTGCCGAATGCCCCGCGCCTCCTGTGAACAAGAAAGAGCGGTTCGGTCCCCTTCAAAGGGCCGAACCGCTCTTTCTGCCTGCGGCGAACATTTTCTCGTTTCAGACGAGGCAGATGACCCGCAGCAGCAGCATCCCGATCACGCCAGGAAGGCCAAGCAGAAGCGCGACACAGACGGTAAACCCGTTCAGGCCAAGCATCGCCGCCGCGCCGGCCGGTGCAAAGTGGGCGGCGAGCAGTCCTGTAATCCCCACCGCCGCCGAGGGAATCATTGTATGCAGCGCATTGATCCGTCCCAGTGACCGCACGATCACCAGTGCCGCCGCTCCCAGCACAATCCAGAGATAAGGCTCCATTCCACCCGCCTCCTTTGGTCAGGGCACCATCATCAGCGCCGTACTTTCGCGTTCCGGCTGGCGATGAGTCCGGTCATATTCACGAATTTTGTTGAGATAATACCGATAGCGCATCTGCAGCGCGTTGCGCTCATGAATATTGGCCTCGGTCATATCAAAATCGCAGATCATATTAAAATATCGTTCGTTTTGTTCCAATCTGGCCTGCAGCCTTTTGAGCTCGGCCATCCACTCCTTTCGCATCTGCGCGCCTTTGTCAACCGCCGGCGCCGTCTCCCTGCGCAGCAACATGCGTGCACCACCCTTTCTCTGTTATGTTATGCGGGTAGTATGGGACGATATTCCGCCGGCTATTCCCACGAATCTACATCCGAAAGGAAAAAGCGCCCCGCGGAACCGAAGTTCCGCGGGGCGCTTTCTGCGACCAGACATATAAGCCGGGTTCTGTATTTGACAACGATCTATCTTGGCCGTGGGTCGCCCCAACAGCTCCAGCCACGCTTTCGAAGGCACGACGGGCCGCCGTATCGCCTTCTGTCGGTGTTGCTCCGGATAGGGTTTACAGGGCCGTTTTGTCTCCAAAACGCCGGTGAGCTCTTACCTCGCCTTTCCACCCTTACCCGCCGGGACGGCGGGCGGTATCTCTCTGTTGCACTTTCCCTAAGGTCGCCCTCGGCTGCCGTTAGCAGCTATCCCGCCCTGTGGAGCCCGGACTTTCCTCATGCGCGCCTTTCGGCCGCACGCCGCTGTCTTGTCTGCTCGCGGTGACCATCATAACACAAAAAGGCGGCGAAGGCAACCGCGCGGCGGAAGAAAAGGCTTCATAAAAACTTCCGCCGAAGGGCTGCCATCTTTGATAAAATGGACCGGGTGTTTTTGGACGTGTTCGGCAGTCAGCCTGCTTTCGGCATATTCAAAGATCATCCGACCACATTACGGGGCAAGCGGCGGGCCAGACCTTCCCCGATTCAGATAGAAAGAACCATTTGCGCGGACTGCCAAGATGAGGTGTGATACGGAACCACCCGGCAAAAACAGTTCTTCCCTTCCAGCTGTTTCCGATCGATATCTGTGCAATGCACCGGGATTCTGCAAAAGGCGGCATGGCCGGACGAGCAAAGGCGCCAGCTGCCGGTATCCCGGTCTGTGGTCCCTGTAATCATCACACCGCCGGCCTGCGAAAATTGCGCGGCCAATGCCTCGGACGCCGTCGTGTCCAGCTGAGGCTCCGAAAGAAAGCATACGCCGTTTTCCGGCACGCCGTTTAGAGGCCGGACCGTTACCCCCTCAAGCTCATGGCGAAAATGCTCCGTTACCCACTGTCCATCCTGCCGCGCCAGACGAAATTGTTCTGTAAAATGGTCATCTCCATATAGGGGCAGTTGGAGGTGCCTTCGGTGCAGCAGGTACAGCAATTCCAGTCCACGCCCATATTTGGGAACCGGAAGAAGCAGCGGCATTTGTCTCTCGCAATAGAAGCGGATACCGGTTATAAAAGCCTCCCGCATCTCGTCCCCGGTCCGGAGTTCCGGGCCATAGGCGCTGTCCAGAATGGCCAGATCCGCTTTTATGCCGCGAATCGGGTCAACGGCATAGACCGGGCTGTCCTCTCGATAATCGCCGCTGAACAGCAGCGACCTTCCTTCCAGCACAAAATGATACCACACGCTTCCGACGCAATGCCCGGAGCGCCCCCAGCACAGCCGCCAAAACCGCGGGGTGTGGAATGATTCCAAAGAGATTGCCCTGCGGCCGGGTTCCTTCAGCTGACTGAGTGTTTCTGAGGTTCCGACGATGGTCCCGGAAAAGCCGCGGCTTTCCAGCCATGGCAGCGCTCCGGTGTGGTCCCTATGGGAATGGGTGAGGAACACATAGGAAAGCCCTTCTATCTCTTCCCCCGTCAGCTTTGGGTACGGTTTTGCCGCGTCCGCCGCAAGACCGCAGTCGACCAGAAAGGAAACCGTATCTCCCCGCACAAAAAAGCAGTTTCGCCCATGCTCGCCCACACCGCCCGCAAGCTTTACAATCATGTTTTGCGCTCCTTTCGCCCTGACAATCCGTTCATGATCAGCAGCGCGGCGGTGGTAATCAGCACACAGAGCACCGCCATGGCCATCCCGAGGGATACGCTTCCCTGCTCAAATTCCCGGTTGATGTAGGTGGAAACCACCAGCACATTGGGCGGCGCGATCAGGCTGGCCGTCACAAGCTCCCGGAAAGCAATGATAAAAATCATCATCCATCCGGACAGGATTCCTTTGAAAATCATCGGCAGGGTGATGCGGCGGAATACATAAGAAGGGCTGCCGCCAAAAGTTCTGCCCGCCTGCATCAAGCTGTCGTTGATCTGGGCAAAGGCAGAGGTCACATATTGCACGGTGTAAGGCAAATACAGCGCGACATAAGCCAGCACCATGATGCCGATGGTGTTATACAGCGGGATTGTTTTATAGATGGCATTCCAGAACAGCATCATACCGATAATCAGCACGATGCTGGGCAGCATCTCCGGCAGCAGGCTGACCGCCTCAACGGCTTTGCCCAGCTTTCCTTTTCGCCTGCGCGCGGCCAGAACCACGGCAGTACCCAGCGCGGAACAAATTACGGCAGAGGCAGAGGCCAGGAAAAGACTGGTTTGGATCGCCCGCAGGCTCTTTGGCGTGGTGAACAGCTCCGCATAGTGGGCAAATGTAAAATTGCCGGGAGTCAGCCCATATCCTCTTAAATGGATCAGGGAGGTGCTGATGATGGAGAAATAGGGAATCCCTATTGCCGCCAGCGCAACCACGGCCGCCCACACCCATGCGAGAAGGTGACCCGCCGGATGAAGCGTTGTTGCGGCGGGACGCGAACCCTTGCCGCCGACCAATCGATAGCTGCAGCGGTCCGTGATGTGATTCTGAAGAAGCCACAGCCCCATGCAGATCGCCACCAATACGGCGGACAAACTGGCGGAGCGGCCAAAATCAATGGGTGCGGTTGTGGAGTATCGGTGAATGTCGGTGGTAAAGACATAATACCCGATTCGGCGGCCAAGCGTGTAAGGCGTTCCGTACTCCGCCAGCGTTTTGACAAACACCAGCAGTGCTCCGATGGCATAATTTCCGGTCAGCAGAGGCGCAAAGATCTTTCGGAGTCTTCTGCCGAATCCCGCGCCGAATACCGCGCCGCTTTCTTCCAGACTTGCCGGAATATTTGATATGGCATTTTTCATCATGGTCATCAAAAAGGGGAAAACATGCAGACTCATGACCAGAACCAAACCGCCGAAACAGAAAAACTTTTCCGAAAAATTGCCGCTTGAAGGAAAAAGCTGCTGAAACAGGCCGCGCTTCTGCATAAACAGAATCCAGCCCATGGACGCTATGTAGGGCGGCGTCATAAAGGGAATCATAAAAATGATATCCAGCCAACGCCGCTTTGCAAGCTGGGTCCGGGCCAGCAGATACGCGGTTGGAACGGCAATAACCGTGGAACAGAGAACGACGCAAAGGCCAAGTCTCAGAGAATTCCAAATTGTTTGCAGGTTGCCGCTGTCCGCGATCATGGTCCACGCACCCGAAAAGTCAAGGCGGCCATCTGAGATGACCGCCTCGGCAAAGACCATGATGAGAGGGCAGACGATCAACACACCTAAAATCACCAGAAGCCCGATCAGCGGGAGAACGGATTTCCGTGTGGCTGAAAGCTGTCTCATATTGCCTCCGCCCGGGTTACTGACACATTGCGTTCAGCTTGGCGGCGATATCGGAAGCAGCCTCCATCATTTTGTCCCAGTCGGTGGTGATCTGCGGAATTTCATCCAGATTGGAACGGTTATCACACTTTACATCGCTGCGGCCGGGCAGCAGATAGGCGGCTGCAACCAGCTCCTGCGCCTCGTCGCTGAACAGGAAGTCGATGAACGCTTTGGCGTTGTCCATGTTGGGAGCGGTGTTCATAATCATGGCGGGGCGGGGGTTCACAACGGTACCGGTGGCGGGGTAGTAGATGGCGAGAGGCTCCCCCCTTGCCATCGAGGAATAAGCGTTATAATCAACACCGGCAATCAGGATGCCTTTTTCACCGGTAGTGACCGCTTCCAGCGCGGCCTTGTTGGCTCCGGGGACAGTCAGACCGTTATCGGCCCAAGACTGCATCACATCCTCGCCGTCATCGGTTCCGGTGGAAAAGCCGGCCAGAAAATCTTTGCAGGCGCCGGATTTTTCAGGGTCGGGAATCGCGATGTCACCCTGATACCGGACATCGGCAAGTTCCGCCCAGTCGGCATTCAGCTCCGGGTAAATCGTGGTGTTGTAAATGACGCCGACCGCGGAGGCGCTGTAACCGAACAGGGTGCTGTCCGCATCAATCCAGCCTTTGTTGATCTTACCGGCGTTGGCAGGGGTGTAGCTTTCCAGCAGGCCGCCGGCTTTTAGGGAAAGGCCGTCGGACCAGGAAGCCAAAATGACAACATCGGCCGCGGGGTTTGCTTTTTCCGTTTCCAGGCGGGCTAAAATTTCACCGGTGGTGCCCTGAAACTGTTCGACCTCCACGCCGGTTTTTGCGGTAAAGGCCCCGGCCAGCTTATCAGCCAGGCCGGATGGGCTGGGCATATATACGGTAACCTTGCCGGAAAGGGAAACGGGTTCGGCGGAACCGGCAGGTGCAGAAGCGGGCGCGGGGGCGCTTTCCGCATTGCTTGAAGATTCGGCGGACTGACCGCAGGCGGCAAGGCACAGACAGCCGGCCAGCAGCAGAGACAGTATTTTCTTTTTCATCTTAGGTTTTCTCCTTTTGCAGTAAAATAATGTTTTGCGGATCTATATAGACGGAAATCACGCTTCCAACAGCCGGTTTTTGGCTGCTGTGCAGTATCCAGAACACACCGTTGTACCTCAAAATAATTTCATAGGTATCACCAAGATATTGAACGCCCGTCACAGGCAGCTCGAAGAGCTGACAACCCTCCGCCGGAACCAGAGAGAGCGCCTCCGGACGGACAAGTTTGGTATCGCTGAACCAGTTGGCTTTCCCGACAAAGTGAGCGACAAAGGGGGTCGCGGGACGGCGGTAAATTTGCTCCGGCGTATCATATTGCTCAATTTTCCCTTGATATAAGACGGCAATGCGATCGCTCATGCTCATGGCCTCGGTCTGATCATGGGTCACAAAAACAGCGGTGAGGTTCAGCCGGGAAACCATTTCCCTCAGTTCGTGCCGCATTTCCTCCCGCAGAATGGCGTCCAGCGCGGAAAGCGGCTCGTCAAAGAGCACGCAGGCAGGCTCAATCACAATTGCTCTGGCAAAAGCCACCCTCTGCTGCTGCCCTCCGGAAAGCTGGTGGGGATACCGCTGTGCGCAGCCTTCAAGCTGAACCGCGCGCAGCGCTTCCATAACGCGTTTCTGCAGGTCCCGCGTTTCCTTTCGGGCGCGCAGACCAAATGCAACATTCTCGAATACCGTCATATGAGGCCACAAGGCAAAATCCTGAAAAACGAAACCGAGGCCGCGTTTTTCAGGAGGGATGTTAATATGCTTCACGGCAGAAAACACACAGGTCTCGTCAAAATAAATTTCGCCGGTGTCGGGACTTTCCAAACCGGCCATCATGCGAAGCAGGGTGGTTTTTCCGCAGCCTGAGGGACCGAGCAGCGTGGTAAAGCTGCCGTTTTCTATTGTTAAGTCACTGGGGCGGATAACCTGATTCCCAGAAAAGCTTTTTGTTACTCCAACGAGCCGAATCTCCATAGACATCCTCGCCCTCCTGTTTTTTGTATTATAGAGAACGGCTGTTATGTCTTCGACCACAGTATAGTGAAATCCATGTAAAGCTTACGTATCTTGAGGAACCCGCCGACAAATGTGAAAGCCGGGACTGCAATTACGATTTCCGCCCCGGCTCCGTATGTTTCAGGAAGGAACAAGCCCGCTTTAACCATTCTCTTCAGATTCAGGGCCGCGGCGGCGGGGAGGCATTCCCCGTTTGCCGCCGAAAGGTTTCTTCCGCATATTTTCGAAATGCGGCGTTCTCATTTTATGGCCGGGCAAATGTCTCATATCCGGATTTTTCGGCTTTATCCTGGAACCGTGCTCCGGCGGGCCTGTTGTAAACTGCCATCCGCTCCCCCGCTGCAATATTCTCCTGAAATAGTCCGAGCCACCGGCATGCGGGAGTGTTCGCGTCATCAATCGGACTGGGCAGGCGGCAAGTAAAAAATGATTGTCAATGACAGCTCTTCATTTCAGAGAAACGGAGTTCTGCGCTTTAAGGCGTACCGCGCTGCCAGCGAATTGAGCAGGCTGTCAAAGCGGCGTGAAACTCCGAGAGGTCCCCTGCTCATGCATAAAGGGAAGGGGGCAGTCGCCCCCTTCCCTTCTATTATATGCTGTGGCGATGCAAGAACCCCCCAACTCTGCTGGGAGGAGTAAAAAAGTCTTGGCTTCAAGCATCGGACGAAGCGGGAAACGAACGACAACTTTAGATTGTCAAAAAGCTGCAGTTGAAACAGTAACCGCCTGTTTCCGGGCTGCCGTGCAAGTGATGCAGGAGACAGATGATTCAGCGCTTCTTGCGAGGCTTGCCGGTATGAAGCCCTTCCATGGCTTACACAAGCTCCCAGCTTGGCGGGATGTTATGACTGATTTACATTTTGCGGGAATTATTGTATCCTGATAAACAAGTATTGCAAAGGAGGCGGACCAATGAAAATCGGCGAAATTTCCAAGCTATGCAACGTGAACCACGATACCCTTCGCTATTACATTTCTCTAGGTCTGCTCAATCCTCAGAGAAAAAATAATCAGTACATTTTTTATAAAAAGGATCTCGAGGATCTTCTTTATATTCAAAAGCTCAAGGGAATGTGCTTCTCGCTGAAAGAAATTGAGACAATTATGCGTTTTCAAAGAACCTCCAACTGGGTGGAGCCAAATATAATCAGTGAATATTCATTTATGTTGAAAGCGAAGAAGGAAGAGCTGGTGGAAAGACAGGCATTTCTTCAAACCTCGATCGATTTAATTTCTGAAGAACTGCAGCGTATTTCTCATCTGCGTATTCAAAGCCAGTTTGACAGCGGCGTTCCGCTGCGCGCACTTCCCCTTCTGGTTTGCCCAAAATGCAGACAGGCTTTACAGATTGAGCAAGCCACCTTTGTGCGCAAGTATGTCAAAAGTGGTCTCATTACCTGTACATGTGGTTATTCCGCCGTGATTGACCATGGAATCATTGTGACCAACAATCGCTACACGGCTCCCTACGATTCACCCGATACTGATCGTGCGCTTTATCGCACCCTTTGCAGCGATTTGCTCAAAATGTATCAGCAGTGCTGCTCTTACATTTTCGCAAATCTTTCCGCAGTCAATCTTCAGAACAAGGTTGTTTTTGAGGGCAACATCAATGGGTACTTTTTTCTTTACAATCATTTCAGCGATTTACCGAAGGACTGTCTTTACATTATTGTTGATAAATATCCCGAAACCATATTAATGTACAAAAGCTTGATTGAAAAACTCAATCTTGATCTGGATATCCTCTATATTGCCGACGCATCCAATAACTATCCGCTCAGGGCTGGATGCGTTGATATTTGCATCGATTTTTTCAGCAGCAACGAGCATCAATTCTATCATCCGGACAATCTTCCGCATGCGGTAAAAAATTTTTTGGCGGAACGGGCGCAGGTTATCGGCAGTTATATGCAGCTGCTTCCTCAATCGAAAAGCCGGACAAATGTGGCGGTCAAATATCCCGAGTGCTCGCATGATTGCTATCTCTTTGGAAAAGTGGAAAAGGAACTCGTTGATCAGGGCTTTCATATTTTCTCTGAAATGATTGGAAGCGTAATGAAAACACAAAACAAATTCAGTTTTACTTGTCATGTGGATAACGACCCCTTATGTTTTTATTGCTTCAGCGCCAAGCGCCCCTGAATTTTCAAGTAAGTTGTCTTTATTTTTAAAATTTTTTGCGGTTTCTCTTCCATTTGCAGGTTTTGATAACCAGTTCTTTTAGCGAGCATTTTCAAAATGCATTTTTTGTTGCCTGCTCAACCGTATCTGCATATTGTTCCGGTTTGGTTCAGATGGAAAACACTCTGGGGATTTTGGATAATTGCCTAAAAGGGACTGCCGCGGAAAATCTCAATACCGCAGAGGTTCTGTATCCCATCCAGCCGGGAAAATCAAGTCTAAGCGAAAGTACACCTATAAAAACCAGTTGCAAATATCTGGATTTTCAGTCATGACCACCCGCGACGGGGTAGTCATGACTGAGAAAAGCCGTGCCTGCTGCAAGAAGAAAACCAACGGCGGCGCCGGCGGCTCCGAAAGGCTTTCGCTGCACCCGAAAAAGAATCCGAGCGAAGCGAGAAACCACTAAAAAACGTCAGAGGGAGCAGCGGCAAGAGAAAGCCATGTAAAAGGGCCCCCACAGCTATTTGAACAGCTGTGGGGGCCCTGCAGTAACAATACGCATAATCCTCTGATGGGAATAGGCCCAAAAAAGGTTTGCGCAAACCACCGGAACGGCCCGTGGTTATAATTTGTATGGAAACTTTGAAATGTCAGGGCCGTCTAAGTGGCAAAAAGTACTTAAAGATTTTAAAACAGGTGTTTTTCATTCAATTACCATCAAAACTGCTCCGCCGCGTACCCGCTCCCCCTGCTCTACCATGACTTCGACAACCTCGCCTTCAACAGGGGAGAGAATCGACTGAACCATTTTCATGGCCTCCATTTTTGCAACGACATCCTTAATTTTGACTTGATCACCGGGTTTTACAAAAATTTCTTGAACCATACCGGGCACTCTGGTTTTAATTTCCATCATACAAACTCCTTTTAAATGTTGTTGTATTCCTATGTCAACCGCACCCAAGAGATTTCCATACGGCGCGGCAGGATAGCAATTCAGGGTCACCGCTTCTCTTTTTGGCCAGAATCGTGTTCTGACTGCTCAAAAGCTCCCTCAGTTTGAGGTACCATTCTCCATCAATCGAAAGCTCCGCATCGGTACGAATTCCAAATTGGTTCTCCAGCCTTTGCATATCGCCGTCAAACTCCCGCAGACCGCGAAAAGAAGCGGGATACAGAACGACATCGAGATCGGACGTTTCATGTAAGTAAGGCAGTCCGGTTACAGCCTGCAATGCCGCCGCCCCAAAAATCCCAAAAGGGATTCTTCGCGACTGTGCGCATTCCAGAAGGCAGCGCGTTAACCGCCCAGCCGGACCCTCCAGCCCGCATTTCGCCGCCTCTTCAGCGGAAACACGCCGCTCAATCTCGCAGAGGGGAATACGCGCGGCGATACGCCGTCTCACACCATTAAACCGAACCGGAAATGAAAATCCAACGTCAATCCATTCCGAATCAGCACTGTTGGTTTGACTCCTGCAGATGGCCGGAACTTCAGAAAAGGAACGCCAAAGCCCATCATCCCATTCATGCGATGAAACCCGGTTCTCCCAGGCGTATCTTCTTCCCGTACTGGTAATAAACAGGAGATCGTGGCGCTGGGGAACGACGTTTAGCATGATTTGCTCCAAACCGGATCGGTCTTGGCCTCCCTCTGGTATGCGCGCTGGGCTTCCAGCAGGTCGTCAAACATCCGCGTGGCGGCGGGTCCTTCCAGAGAAAGAGTCCTCTGAACCCCTGGGAGAGAAACACTCAACATGGTATGAGGTGCACCGCGGACAAGGTCCTGCGGCACGCGAACGATGCGGCCCTTGATTCGCAGAACGGTTCGTGCCGCGCGAACCACCGTTTCATATCCGGACGCGGTGCAGGCAACCACCGTAGTCTCCGGGTCCGTTTCTGCTCTCATACGGGTCGCGGTCAAAATGCATCCCTTTGAATTGAGAGGGTGCCGCCCCGTCAGGAAACAGTCTCCCGTAGCGATTCCCCCTACGATCAAATGACGCCGCAGATCAGAGCGGCCTGAATCCCAAAGAACGATATCCTTGCGCAAAGGGATTCCATCGAGGGTCAGCCATCCGAACTCCTGACAGCCGTAAAGATCATGCAGTGAGGCGCCTGCAAATTTTTGCACCTCCTCTGCAAGCTGGGCATCAAGCGGTGAGCCTGCGGCCACCAAAATCATTTCGGAGGGTAAATGTTCCCGGATTCCCAGCCGCTCCGCATCGATTAATGCTGACCGCAGAAAAGCGGACTCCCCGATCACCGCCCGTGGATTTTGACCGCAAAGTGCCGTCAGAAGAGCGTCCCGGCTTGGCCGAAGGATAAATTCCGCCTTTACTTCATATTCATCGAGCGCGCGCCGTGTGAAGACATTGACCAGCGGAGGATAAGTAATGATTATATGGTCTCCGGTGCGGATTCCGGCCATCTCCAGCGCCCGTTTTCCCGCCTCGATACGGGCCGGAAGCTCCTGATGGGTGATGCCCACAATATTCTGAAAGGCCGAACTGCCGGTGGTAAAGGTAAGATAGGCCAGATTCAAAGGCGTATGCACCTCTTCTATACGGTGGGCCGCGGTTGGGCCGGCGATCCCTTTATCGGCTAATGTGCAGCGGGGCATCTCCTCCAACAGAGGGCCGTTTCCAAACAGAAGAAGCTCCTGATACATCTTTTCGATTCGATTCATCTGCCCCTACCTCAGATAACGTCCGGATACCTGAGAAAATTCCTGTTGCATCCGCGCCAAAACAGCCGGCCGGGCGGTGCGGCCCTGCCGTTCGGCGCCGAGTATCCCCCGGCTCCAGGGGCCGGTTTTTTCGAATTCCCCTTTGGCCTTATGGCAGCGAATCTCAGCAATGTGGCGGCTGACGGCCTCCGCCATTTTTTCCGGTGCGGAAACGATCTCCTCCACACCGCCAAGGCGGTGAAAGAAATCAACGCCGGAAGCAAAAACCGGACTTTTTTGGGACAGCTCCTCCAGCCGTTCAATATCCATTTTGGTAATGCGGGAAATGCTCGAAAGGGGCATAACATGGATCACAGTGCCATATTCTTTCGGCAAAGCGAGAATGCGGTCGGCCTGCAGGCCATGGCAGAGAAAAGCGCCGCTGATGGCCCGGCCTATGACGATTGCCACTACAGCGTGGCCGCACTTGCGCGCTTCGGCCAGCGCAAGCTGATAGGCGCCCGTTGCCTTATTCATACCGAAAATTTCCTCTACCTTTCCCGGGGCGTTTCCGGGGGTATCGACCACCAGCACAAGCGGGCGCTTTTCTCCGGGCCGCTTTTCCCGGTCGGCTTCAATGGTCTCATAGACGGCGGATGCCATTTTATAGGCCTCCTCCATTCCAATCACCCCAAAATACACGACGGGGAACCTTGGGTTTACTGCTTCGGCATCGTTTGCAATCATGGTTACGGCGACTCCGCCGATTCTGGCGGTGCCGACGACCGCGCCCGGTCCGAATTCGGCGTCCATTACAGCATTTCCGACATGGTTTTCCTGAAAGCTGCCCTCGTCCGCGAGCATGGCGACTGCGTCGCGCCCGCGTCCAATCATCTGCATTTCCATCTATTCCACCTCCCTTGGTCTGCGATGCGCCGTTTTCAGGAATTCTTTTACTTCCATCTCGGGAATCAGATCCGGTTCCGCGTTTCCGTAATACCGCCAAATATCTTTTGAATCAGAAGGATCCAGTTGAGCCGCAAGGCGAACCAGAGCCATCTGTTCCCTTACCAATTCATAGGACCCGATCCGGCGGCAGCGGCAAAGGCTGCTGTATGGCCTGTTCAGCAGTCCGCAAAGGGCATCGCGAAATGCACCGATGCGATCCTCGACCAGCTCGTTGCAGTCACACATAATATATTTGTGTTTGCCTCCTGTCGTACGGGAAATCAACGATTTATCCGAGGCGTCAAACTCTTCTTTCCCAATTTCCTGTTCAATCACCTCCGGCCCTGTCAGCCCCAGACGGCCTTGCGGACTCATGAGGATCACATCGGTGGCCGCCGCGACGAAGCCCATGCCGCCGAAACACCCTACCTTGCTGCCGATCAGTGAAATGACCGGCACCTTTCCCTTCGTGTCCTGAATCAAATCCATAATTTCCGCATGAGCCAACAGGCCCGCGTTGGCCTCATGCAGCCGGACCCCGCCTGTTTCAAAGGAAACCACCACCGCCGGGCGATATCGCTCCAGGTCATGGGGATGCTCCTGTGCCGCGTGATCGTAGGCGGTAAGAGCCAGACGGAAAATTCCCGCCATTTTCGCGCCATGGACCTCCCCAACTGCTCCGCCGATAAACTTTCCCTCCTGCGAGATGATAAAAACAGGATGTTCTCCAACCAGTCCTACTCCGGTGACCACGCCATCGTCGAAGGAAACGGCTTCTCCAAGTGCCGGAAGATGCGGGCTCATCATCCGATCCCGAGGCCCGGCCAGTTCGGTAAAGCTTCCCTCATCCGTCAGGCCGGTTGCCCGTTCCCGCGCCGTTGCCTCCAAAAAGCTTTTTCGCTGCAGCTCGGAATAACGCATCAGATTTCCCCTCCCCGCGCTTCAAGCAACGCTTGCCGCAGCCGCAGCCCCACCACGAACGGCGTCGCATTGTTGTCGTTGATTTCAAGCTCCAGATCTCCGCAGCCGCTTTCCGCCACAAAGCGCCGAAGTACCAGCTCCCAGACACGGTCAAAGCCTGAAACCGGTGTGCAGACCGTCACATTGACCCTGCCGTTTTGCTCCCTGCGGGTGAGCAGCACCTCCATATCGCCGGAGCCCACTACCCCGCTGTGCGACCACTCGCGCGGAATGGAAGCACCGGGGATTCCATCAAAAGAAAACTTGAGATGAACGAGTGCCATTTTTGCCTCTCCTTACCAGTTTTTAAATTTGCCGGGCGGCTGGTACAATCCTCCCGACCAGCGGACAAGATCCCTTACGTTCTGTGCGGCCAGCAGACCGCGGCTGGCTCGCGCGGGATCAATGCCCAGATCCCGCGGGGTTTTGACAATCCCCCGGTCACGCAGCAATCGGGTTTCCGACGGATTTGCCTTGAGTCCGACCGGTGTAAACCCCGCCACCGCGCGGATCGCGGCGCGCCGCTCCTCAATGGAACGGCAGCGGTGCAGGTAGGCAATTCCTTCCTCCGTTACAATGTGGGTGAGATCATCCCCATAAATCATAACCGGAGGGATCGACAGTCCCGCGTTTTCCATCAGATTCCATGCGTCGAGCCGCTCTACAAATCCGGGGGCCATTTTTTCGCGAAAGGTTTCCTGAAGCTGAACCACCAGCCGTTTGCCGCGCGGCATTCTTCCGACAAGGGCTTCCCGCTGGCCATTTTCCTCGCCGCATTGCAGCCATGCCGGAGAGGCATGACGCCGCCCCTTGGGGTCACAGCCCATATTCGGCGCGCCTCCGAATCCGGCGATACGTCTGGCCGTGGCGGTCGAACTGTTTCCGTCTTCATCGATCTGCAATGTCCCACCGATAAACATATCGACCGCATAGTGCCCCGCAATCTGGGCATAGGTGCGGTTGGATCGCGGGCTTCCGTCCGGGCCGATGAAAAAGACATCGGACCGCTCCCGCACATATTGCTCCATACCGAGCTCGCCGCCGAAACAGTGAATGTTTTTTACCCATCCGCTTTCGATCGCCGGGATCAGCGTGGGATGAGGGTTAAGAGCAAAGGCGGAGCATATTTTCCCTTTCAGGCCCAATTCCTCTCCATAGGTTGGCAGCAGCAGTTCAATGGCCGCCGTATCGAAGCCAATTCCATGGTTGACCGTCTGCACTCCATATTCGGCATAAATACCTTTGAGCGCCATCATCGCACGCAGAATCTGCGATTCGGTAATCAGTGCCGGATCGCGGGTAAAAAGCGGCTCCAGATAAAATGGTTTTGGAGAAGGAACTACAAAATCCACCCAGTCGGCCGGAATATCCACTCTCGGAACCCGTTCAACAATTTCGTTGACCTGTGCGATGACGATGCCCTGCTTAAATTTAGTCGCCTCGACGATCACCGGAGTATCCTCGGTATTGGAACCGGTATAAAGATTTCCGTCGCGGTCCGCCTGATAGGCAGCCACTAATGCGACGCGGGGAATGAGGTCGATAAAGTAGCGGCCAAACAGCTCAAGGTAGGTATGAATATCCCCCAGACGAACCTTTCCGCTTTGGATTGCGTCGGCCAGCTTTCCGGCCTGCGGTCCGGCATAAGAAAAGTCAATCTTTTCGGCAATTCCTTTTTCAAACAGTTTGATGTGGCTGTCAAGCGCGATGGAGGACTGCACCATGTGCAGCCCATGTACCTTTTTCGGATTGACCCTGCAAAGCCGCTCTGCCAGAAAATCGGCCTGCTTTTGATTGTTTCCTTCCAGATTCACCTTGTCGCCCGGGTGAATTACCGCTTCAAGCAGCCGCGTAACATCTTTTGCCGCCACGATTTTCCCATCGCCCAAAATTTCTGCCGCCGCGTTCAGGCGCTCGGCGGTGTCACAGCGCAGGGCATTCCAAGTCTGAGTGCTCATTTCTTGCATAATAACTCTCCTCACGATATAAGCGGCTGCTCTCAACCGATCATCGAAATGGTAGTGACAAAGACACCGGCAGCAATCGCACTGGTAATAACTCCGCTGATATTCGCCCCCATGGCGAGCGGCAGAATCATTGCGAAGGGATTTTCTTCCTCAGCCGCATGCTGTGCCAGCTTGGCCGTGGTCGGGACGCAGGACACCCCGGAAATTCCAATAACCGGATTGAAACCGCCCTTATCACGCAGGTAGAAAAGCCACCCCCCCAGCAATCCGCCCACGCCTGAAATAGTCAGGGCGAGAATTCCAAGGACTAAAATTTTGATAACGATGGGGTTCAGTATTGTAGAGGCTTCGCAGAGGGTGCCGAGGGTCAAACCAAGAAAGAAGGTGGAGAGATATGTAACCGTTTCCTCAAGCAGCTCCTGATAAGGTCCGATCTCCGCTTCCTTCACTGCAATTCCAATGAAAAAGGACATGATCAGCGGCGCGGCCATTGGCAGGAGCAGACAGAGAATCAGGCAAATCGCCACACAGAAGACAAACTTGGTTTTTTGCGGAACCTCCGGCGGATAAATCTCCACATCGATGCCGCGGTACTTTTTCGGCACCAACAGGCGGATCAGATAGGGATAGCCGCCATATGTCAGACTCAAATAGAGATAAGCGATAATCGAGATCGGAACAAAGAGCTCCGGCGCCATGATCAGCGAGGAAAAGAGCACCATCGGTCCATCCGCGCCGCCAATGGTGGCAATCGCGGCCGCTTCCCCCGCCGGAAGGCCGAAAAACACAACCCCTACCGCCAAGGTAACAAAAGTTCCCAGCTCGGCAAAAAGAGCGATGGTGATACTGGTCCAGGGGCGCGCAAGCAGAAAGCTGATCTCACTGCGGGCCCCAATCCCCATAAACACAAGACAGGCGATCAGTCCATTGGAAAAAGTGAAATTGTAAATTGGCTGCAGACAGTTGATCTGCAAAATTCCCATCAATTCATCGGTTCCGCTGACCAAGGGATTGAGAATCAGTGTGCCCACCGCGCCGTTCTCGAGGAATAGCACTCCCGCGTTGACACAGATCATACCGATTCCCATCGGTACCATAATCAACGGCTCGAGCTTACGCTGAAAGCCCATATAGGACAGGACAAAGCCGAAGCAGATCAGAAAAATCCGTGCTGCGGCGACAGTTCCATCCACCGCAAAAAAGGTTCCGACTCCCGGAAACAGCGATGTCATCCATTCCATTTTATTTCTCCTTTCCGGCCGCGGCCTGTTTGCTCATGGTTCGGTCGATCAGCACGATGATTCCGACGACGATATAGGATATCGCGGCCGTCAAGGCATAGGCAAACAACGAATAGATGATCGGCGTCATAAAATTTTTCTCCTTTTTTCCGACCATATCGGGATATCGTAAAAAAGAAAGAGGACCACGGCGTCCCGTAATCCTCTGATTCTCGCGGAAGCACAAAAGGAAACAGGCAATGCCTGCTTCCTTTTTGTTCCTCATATCCGAATGGGTCTGAAATTTTACCAGATAAAAGTATCACTCTCAAACTCTCACCGGAGCGCTGCGCTCCTGATGGCTTTTAGCATAAAGCATTTCATTTTATTTGTCAACGAGAAAATGAAATTTTTTTATCAAATGTTCATGATACCCAAGCCGCAGCGCTCATGGCTGGTCATCGGATGAATCGCGGATTCTCCGAAGATTGCTACGGAAATCCAATGCGGAGTGCGTATAATCGCAACCTTCACCGCCAGATTCGCCTCAGAAGAGGTGTTGATAATTGCGCCCCTTTTGGCTTCTTCCGCCGCATGCAGCAGTGCGTGGATTTCATTGGGCAGCTTACTGATCAGCCCCGCGTTCATTGCCGCGCCGAATACCGCGCGGCTTGCTTTTTCCTGGAAATCCCGCTTGGTGCTGCCTCCGACCTCGGTCACAACAAAGCGAATCCCCTGAGCAGTATATTCCTGTTTGACGGCGTCTTCCTCAGCAATTGTGCGGGTCATGGCCAGGCGAAGAGCATAATAACCTATGCCGTTTGACCCATTTGCTTCCGCCTTATGATAGCCTGTTTCCATATCTGATCCCCCAATGATTCTGAATTTTTAATCCGAATGGCCGGCGAGGCACGATGCAAAGAAAACTTGCTTTGAAAAAGTCCCAATCAGTGCGGATTGGTATGATAAGAAAAATTTTTATCCCGCCAGCGGCTGTCCAGCGCGTATTCCCAAAAGATCTGCGCACTCGAAGGGAAAGAACCGTCACGCCGCCGTACCAGATGAAGATGACGTTCAATCTGCATCTTCTTCACCGGAATGATCTTAACCCTGTCATAGTAATTCTGCATGGTGCTCAGAAGGGAGCGGGTAACAAAGCCGCAGCCCGATCCGAAGGATACCGCCTGAAGCACGTCCGAATTGCCATATACCTGCATGACCACGTTCATATCCGAGAGAGCCATTCCCACGCGTGAAAGGCTCTCGGTCAAAAGGCTCATGGTATAGCATTTTTGATTGCGGATGATCAGCGGCAGTTTCTGCAGCTGCCGCAGCGTAATCATCTCTCCAAGCTTCATGGAAGTTGGACAGACCAGCTCCAAAGGGTCGTAGAAAAAGCGCTCCACAACGAGATCGGCATCCTGTACCGGAATTCCAGTAATGGCAATATCAAATTCTCCCTGCCTGAGTCTGCGGATCAGCTCATTACCCGAGTGGGCACGCAGCTCGTAGGAAATTTGCGGAAAATCAGCTCTGAAAGCATTGGTCAGAATAGGCAGAAGTACCGCTCCGGGCGTAGGGGAGGTAGCGATTGAAAACGGAACGAAGGACTGTTCGCGCATGAGCTGTGCCCGCAGCTGGTTGTAATCTTCAAGAAAACGGTGTGCATAGTCCCGAAAGATTTCTCCCGCGCGGGTGGGCTGGACCCTGGTGCGCTGTCCCGGTGTCCGCAGCAGAAGGGCCTGGCCAATCT
>Ga0129314_1000828_pt1 | contig 27386 bp, 23 predicted proteins | sample O1111metagenome_FD_94431 | JGI IMG/M metagenome (GOLD analysis project Ga0129314, IMG submission 94431) | Orangutan individual fecal microbial communities from fecal samples from Wisconsin, USA - O1111 metagenome | ecosystem: Host-associated > Mammals > Digestive system > Large intestine > Fecal... | reverse complement strand
CGAGACGAATGCGGAAGTGGCGGAACTGGCAGACGCGCACGTTTGAGGGGCGTGTGGTACACACCATACGGGTTCAAGTCCCGTTTTCCGCATAAAGCAGATTCAGAAATGGGTCTGCTTTTTTATTTTTCTATTGACTTTCTCCCCTCTCTTTAATATAATCAGATTAACACCATATAGTATCACGAAAGAGAGGTAAACTAATGAAACTGACAATCGCGAAAATACCGCTGAACGAATTCACAGTGGTAAGCCACGGGTACGACGACGCCGCGGATGTTCTGGTGAAGTATGTTTCACTTGCAACAGGCGTCAATCTTCCCATCGAAGCCGTAAGCCAAAAGGAACGTCACGAGATACGGCTCGGCTCTCCTGCGGACGTATGCAAAAGACTGAAGCTCGACGGAATCAAGAACGACGGATTTGTCCTAAAGGAAGCTCTCGGAAACCTGCTCATCCGCTCGAACACTGAAAAAGGAGTGCTGAACGGCGTTTACGATTTCCTGCACCGCTGTCTCGGATGGAGATTTCTTCCGCCAGACATTGACTTCCTACGCTCGCCCGATGATGAAGCCGACATACCCGAGGGCTACACCTATTCCCACAATCCCGCGTATGAGTACCGTCAGCTCGACTGGGTTTCAACTCACAGCGACGAATGGCGGGAGAAGAACCACGTCAACTTCCGCGAGTTCAACTGGGTATATTTCGTTCACACCCTCTCCGCGCTCGCCGAAACAAACGACCCGTGGGGACAGCCGTGCTTATCCGACGAGGAAGTATTCAAAAAAGTCGTGAAGAACGTGCGTAAGATACTCGACGAAAATCCCGACTGCAAAATAATCTCCGTATCGCAGAACGACAACCAAAACTACTGCAAATGCGAAAAATGCGCCGCCGTCGACGAGGAAGAAGGAAGTCACGCCGGTTCTCTGCTCCGTTTCGTCAACCGTGTAGCCGATGAGATAAAGGACGACTATCCCGACGTTTCGATTGACACACTCGCGTACCAGTACACCAGAAAAGCACCGCTCATAACAAAGCCGCGCGACAATGTCATAATCAGGCTCTGTTCGATAGAATGCTGCTTCGCCCACGGTCTGAACGATCCCGACTGTGAAGTGAACGCCGCATTCAAGCACGACATTATAGAGTGGGGCAAGATATCAAAGCGTCTCTACATCTGGGACTACGTGACGGACTTTACCTACTACATCCCGCCGTTCCCGAACTGGAGAGTGCTCAGAGAAAACCTCGAGTTCTTCGCAGACAATCACGCCGCCGGAATGTACCCCGAGGGAAACTACAACTCCGTGAGCGGTGAGTTCGGTGAACTGAGAGCGTATCTTCTCTCCCGTGCTATGTGGGACCCGTACATGAGCGACGACGAGATGAACTCCTACAAGGAAGATTTTCTTCGCGGCTACTACGGCAAAGGCTGGAGAGAGATAGAAAAGTTCATCGACTTCACTCTGGAGCATTCCGAGGGCAGGCACATGAGCATATGGCAGCATCCGTTTGAAATAATTCCGCGCGAGACATACGAAAAGCACGAAAGCGAGATTGACTCATGGTGGGACAGCGCATATGCCTCAGCCGACGAGAAAGAAAAGGAAAGAATAGACCGCTCCCGTATGCAGTGGGAAGCAGTAAAGCTTATCATGCACCCGAATCAAGAGGACGGCAGTAAATTCTATGATAAAATGAAGAAATACGCCGTCAAATGGAACGAGTGGAAAGAGCTGAAGACCGCCCCCGACTTCAAGCTTCCGCCGACGGAATGGCTTAAATAAACGAAAAAAGTCCGTACCGCTTATCTGAATCAAAGGATAAGTTCTGTACGGACTTTCTGTTTATGTAGAATTACTTTTCAGCCGTGAAGTGAAGGACGTAGCTCTCGCCTGTTCCTGCGGGATAACGTGAAAGGTTAAGTCCGGCGTTCATGAGAAGCGCACCGGAATATACCTCGCCCGTTTCCTCAAGCTTATAATACTTATCGGGGTCAAGTCCCTTCATGCGGATGAAACGTGAGTGGCAGTGGTAGTAGCGCATATTGACGAGCGTGAACATAGCCTGCGTCTTATCCTCGGAAACAAGCTCCCATGCGGCATAGTAGCTGTTGTCCCACGGGCAGACTATACGGTAGAGGTCGCCGTAATGCGTGAGGTCGTAATACTTGTGGTACTCCGCAACCTGCTTGTGAACAATCTCGCGGTCCTTTTCGGTGAGCTTGTTCGGGTCAAGTTCGTAGCCGAATGTACCCCACATTGCCACGTTTCCTCTTGTCGTGATATTTGTACGACCGTTCATGGAGACGTGCGCGCCCATTGTGGATGCGGGATAGCAGAGGGATGTGCCGAACTGGATTGCGATTCTCTGGATAGCGTCGGTGTTGTCGGAAGCCCAGATCTGTGGAGAGTACGCGAGCATAGCAGGGTCAAATCTTCCGCCGCCGCCCGAGCAGTTTTCGATGAGCATATCCGGGAAGTCGCGGTTAAGTCTGTTCATGATGTCGTATGTGCCGAGGATGAAGCGGTGGAAAAGCTCTTCTCCGTGTTCATAGGTGAGGAGCGCGCTTCCGGCTTCCGTTATGTTGCGGTTGAAGTCCCACTTGAGGTAGTCTATCGTATACTTGCCGAGGACTGCCTTCATCTGACCGTAGATGTTTTCTCTTACATCCTCGCGGGACATATCAATAACGCACTGGTTTCTGCCGAGGGAGCGGTCTCTTCCGGGAACATGGATGCACCAGTCGGGATGAGCGCGGTAAAGGTCGGAGTCGGGGGATATCATTTCAGGCTCGTACCAGATACCGAACTTCAGTCCGAGAGCATGAACACGGTCCACAAGCACGCCGAGTCCGCCCTTGAGCTTGTTTTCGTTTACGTACCAGTCTCCGAGCGAGCGTCTGTCGTCGTTTCTTACACCGAACCAACCGTCGTCCATAACGAGCATTTCTATGCCAAGCTCCTTCGCGCGTTCCGCAAATGAAACGAGCTTGTCTGTATCGAAGTCAAAGTAAGCGGCTTCCCAACTGTTGATGAGAAGAGGACGTTTTTCTGTCTTCCACCTTCCGCGAACAAGGTTGTTCATGTAGAGACGATGGAAGGTGCGGCTCATTCCGCCAAGTCCTTCGTTTGAATATACAAGAACAACTTCGGGCGTCTGGAATTCTTCGCCTGCTTCGAGGTGCCATGTGAAGCCGTCGGGGTTAATGCCAACGTTAACTCTTGTGGTTTCGTAGTAGTCAACGTCCGCTGTGATATCGAAGTTGCCGCTGTAGACAAGGTTGAAGCCGTACACGTCGCCGAAATCCTCGTTAGCAGCGTTAGCTCCGTTTCTCACGAAGGCTGCGAAGGGATTGTGAAAGTGCGAGGAAGAACCTCTGACGGATGAGAGAGATGTGTGACCGTGCTCGAGTGCGGTGCGCGCCATGTTTCTCTCCGCGTTGTGTCTGCCGTAGAGGTGGAGCATATCGAAGTCCATTGTAGGCAGAGTTACGCTTGAAGAATACGCCTTCTCAATATCCATAGGCTTGTCGGAACCGTTCTTTATGCGCACGGATTTAGTCATAGCTCCGTAGTCGTTGAACACGGTGTAGATGAGCACAGCCTCCGCGCCCGTTACCTTATCGCACACATTAATCTCGAGTGTGTCGCATTCTCCCGCCTTGTTCTCGTAAAGCGAAGGAAGTCCTTTCAGCTCGGGCTTGCCGGAATATATCTTGTGTGAGACATAGCGGAAGTCGGTGCAGTTGTTGCCGTCGGCATTGCGGATAGCTACGGGAGTCTTGCGGAAGTCGCCCGTACCGAAGCCGGAATACTCGATGGGAGCAACGTCTGCGGAGAAGTCTCCCTTGTTCACGGACGGGCTGTGAGCGGAGAAGGAAGCAAACCATTCGCGGAAGTAGAAATCCGTGAGATTTGCGTCCGGAATCTTTGCTCCGTAGTAATAATGAAGCAGATATCCGCCGTCGAACAGTGAAATTATGTAGGAAGACGACGCGGTATCAAGCTTGAAGACTTTTTTGTCCTCTAAAAATTTGATTGGCATAGTACACCTCTCATGTTATGATTTGTCGTTCATATTATGCCATAATCCGCGGCTCTTTGCAATAGTTTTGTGAAAATTCAGCCGACAATGTTAACTCCGCATACATAACTACAACAGTAACGCAGAAATTTTCACAAAAAATGTTGATTATTCTCTCATAATTTGCTATAATTCATAGGAGCGAGGAAACTTATGATAGAAATGTGAGGTTTCCTTATTACTTCGGAGGAAGACGATGAAGGTATTCTTTGAAAACGGCACGTTTGTACGCGATGAATTCTGCTCCGTTCGCGAACAATACGAGCTTGACGGCGTTACTCTTACGGCAGTGCGCGGAGAATGGCACGGAAACAAGGCTCTCGACAGCGAATGCGGAGCGGAAATAGGCATGACTCCCGACGGCGAATTCACATACATGGCAGACGTAAGGCATTCGGAATTCTGGTGCTCGCCGAGATTCGGAAAAAGCGGCGACTACACTCAGGTTGACGAATGTCAGTATTTTGTTTATAAAAGACCGGACGGCGTGTTCGGAGTTATCGTACCCGTTGTGTCGGAGGACTACAAATGCATTCTTGTCGGACGCGGCGAAAAACTGGCGGCTCGTCTTTTTTCATGGAAGGACGGACTTAAGGAATGCGACACTCTCGCCTGTGTTACCGCTGAGGGAGACGACCCGCTTTATCTGACCGAGCTGTGCGTTCGTCTTGCCGTAAAGCTGCTCGGACGTGCGATTCCGCTGAGACGCGACAAGAGGTATCCTACTGTGTTCGAGTATCTCGGATGGTGCAGCTGGGACGCTTTGCAGATTCGTGTGAGCGAGCGCGGACTTGTCGAGAAATGCGAGGAGCTGAAAAAGAAGGACATCCCGATAAAATGGGCGATAATCGACGATATGTGGGCGGAGGTCAGCGAATTCCCCGGCAAATACCGCACGAGGAAGGATATGTTCGCGCTGATGCATTCCTCCCACCTGTACGACTACGAGGCGGCGAAGGATCGTTTTCCGATGGGACTAAGCCATGCGATAGAGAAAATACACTCCTACGGCATGAAGGTGGGAATATGGCACCCGACCACCGGCTACTGGCGTGGACTTGACCCGAACGGCAAGGCATACGAAAAGCTCCGCAACTTCACCTACACCACGCCCGACGGAATGATAATCGGAAACTGGCGCGAGGGAGCTTCATTCAGATACTACGACGCGATACACTCCTTCCTGCGCGAATGCGGAGCGGATTTTGTCAAGGTGGACAACCAGAGCATGACCCGCCGATTCTACAAAGGTCTTGACAGTGTGGGAAAGGTTACGCGGAGCTGGCACAGGGGTCTTGAAGGCTCGGTAGGGCTGAACTTCGACAACACCATGATAAACTGCATGGGCATGGCGTCGGAGGATATGTGGAACCGCGGATACAGCAGCGTATGTCGTGCGAGCGATGATTTTCAGCCGGAGGACAGAGCATGGTTCGCGAAGCACATTCTCCAGTGTACCTACAATAGTATGCTGCAAGGACAGTTCTACTGGAGCGACTACGATATGTACTGGACGGACGACACGCAGGCGGAGAAAAACAGTCTCCTGAGAGCGGTGTCCGGCGGTCCCATATACGTGAGCGACGAGATAGGCAGAACCAGAGGTGAAATTCTCGCTCCCCTTGCGTTTGCCGACGGAAGGATTCTGCGCTGCGACAGAGTGGGAACACCGACAGCAGACTGCCTGACATCCGACCCCGAGGATAGCGGCGCCCCGATTAAAGTTCAGAACACTGTCGGCGGCAGCGGAGTTATCGCGGTATTCAATATCGACAGAAACAACTCCCCCGTCGCGGGAAGCATAAAGCCGTCGGACGTGTCCGGCATAAAGAAAGCGGAGCAGTACGTACTCTACGAGCATTTCAGCCGCGAGATGAAGATAATCGGCGCGGACGAGGCTGAAATGATATCGCTCGAGAACAACGACGAGTTCAGGCTGTACCTCATAATCCCCTACGAAAACAGCTTTGCACCAATCGGTCGCACAGACAAATTCATCTCCCCCGCCGCAATAACTCACGTCTCCGGAGAAGAAGTTGAGCTTTACGAGGGCGGAGAGTACGGCTGTGTAAAAAACGGAGAACTGTGCATTAAGAATTTATAATCGGTTTTATACTGAATTTCGCACCTATTTCAAGCTGAATACAACAAAAATCGGTTGTTTTGTCGTTATATTCGACTTCAGCCGATTTTGTTTTTCAAGCATTAATAAAAAATCTCAAAAAACTTTCAAAAAGCTATTGACAAAGGATGGAGCATGTGGTATAATATCAAACGTCGACGGGAGATAAACAAAATCTCCTAAAGACAGGGTGGAAAGAAGAAATTCAAATCCACTAAGCAGTTAGTTCATATGGAAGCATATGCCCAGCAACTGAGCTATGCATCCGAAACAAATTTATATGGAAGCATAGCTCAGTTGGGAGAGCATCTGCCTTACAAGCAGAGGGTCATAGGTTCGAGCCCTATTGTTTCCATCGCGCTTGGCAACAGCTTTGCGCATGGCCTGGTAGTTCAGTTGGTTAGAACGCTAGCCTGTCACGCTAGAGGTCAGGGGTTCGAATCCCCTTCAGGTCGTTGATTCCGGAAGAAATTCGGAGTCAGGTTAATATGCCTCTGTAGCTCAGTTGGTAGAGCAGGGGATTGAAAATTCCCGTGTCGTTGGTTCAATTCCGACCGGAGGCATATGCGGATTTAGCTCATTTGGTAGAGCGCAACCTTGCCAAGGTTGAGGTGGCGGGTCCGAGCCCCGTAATCCGCTTAAGGATGGTAGTGATAAACTCCATCCTTTTTTCGTTCTGTAGGAAGTTTTGCGGATGAGATTTAAAAGCACTTCCCTTCCGTGCATAAGTTTTCTACGAGTTTCTTCCTATTAATATTATATACGAGGTTACGGCAATGCAGATAAGTCAGTTTTTCATGAGCGGGGACATCAAGGGTGCAATTGCATATATGCGCGAGCACGAGGAATTCAAAGATGTTCTTCCGGCGTACACTGCGATTTTCGAGAATTGCAAGTACCGCACGTATGATGTACCGGACATACTTAACGAAATCCTGCGGCTCTATCAGATTTACTACCGCGACACGTTCTACTGCGGCTTATCGGAAGCTGACACTGCGGACAAACTGATGACACAGCTGAAATCTCTCATGGAAATGCCCGACGCGGACGAAGAGCATCTCACCGAGCGGCTGAAATCCGTGTTTGCAGAGAACGGCTGTCACGCGCTTTTCGGAAAAACTCAGGGATATTACGGTCCTTACGTCTGGCGTGAAACTGTTCCGACGGTCTACAGTGTCGAGCTTCCGAACGGGGTCGCTAAATACAAAGTCAACATCTTAAAGGGATTCGTGTTCAGAAGCTGGATGGACTATCTCACCTTCGGCAGGTACGGAACGAGCGGATGGGCTTCCCCCGACGGAGTAATAAACTGCATCGAGCAGGCGTATGACTTTGAAAGCGAGCGGTTTATTGTCTCACTGTTAAAGCATGAAGCGCAGCACACCGTCGACATGAAGCGTTTCCCGAGCATCACTCCCACGGAGCTTGAATACCGTGCAAAGCTTGTTGAGCTGCATTACTCGAGCGACATAGGACTGCTGCAAAAGTTCATATCGGAAGCGGACGAGAACAGAGTGGGTGACAGTCACGCGGCGGCTTCTGCGAAAATCAAGCCGGCATTTGCGGACACAGACAAGACGTCTCTCGAATGCATTCAGTCGCGGGCGATAGAGCTGCTACGGGCGAGCACGAAAGAAATGGAAGAAAAATATTCCCCCGCGCCGTAATAAACGCAAAAAACAGTATGACTGCGAAAGCCACACTGTTTTATTTTTATATTCGGTTAGCGTAATATCTCTGTTCCCATTGAGTCGACAATTGTTGATACGAGACTGGGCACTCTATCGATCAGGGTGTCTACAATAATATTTTCCTCTGGGATTGGTAAAGCATAGAGTTTGTTTATGAGTTCAATTTTCTTCTCGACGTCGGAAGCACTGAACTGCTGAGCCTTTAAGTCATTGTAGACCTTATTGTAGAAGTCTATCAGCTTTTGGTTTGTGTCTTCTCTTTCGCGCACTATTGTGCTGATGGCTTCGGCTTTTGCTTTTCCCGCTATATCTCCGGGACTTCCGCAGTCACCGGCGTCTCCGCTTGGAATTTCCGCTACATTATCAAGTGCGTCTTTGATGTACTGCGTGTCGTCGAGTATCTTCTTCATGCACTGCATTACGCTCTCAATGGTGTACTGGCTGTTTTCTTCCGATATATTCTCTATATTCTCGGTATTGATTCTTTCGTCCATTTTATATCCTTCCGTTTCTATATATTCATGCGCGTCTTCGGAAGGCAGGAGCGTTATTCTGTTTTCATCGGTGAATCGCGCTCTGCCTTTTTTAACGAGACCTTTTGCGCGTTTTTCGTATGTTCTGCCGATTATCTTCCCGCTTGAATCTGTTACTTCGATTTTCAGTGAAGCGGGAGAGGTATTGTTTGTCATGGGAACCCTCCCCTATTAAATTATTTCAGCCGCCGTTTTTTGTTATGGGTGTCTCCCCAAGGCTTATTTTCATTATATCATACCGTATTCAGCTTGTCAAGCGGTGTTTTGTTGTGTAGTATAGTCGTTTACTTCATGCTTTATATATGGTATAATAGAAAAGATTTTTCTACTATTATTATATAACGGAGCTTAATGATGGATCAGCAAAAAGAAAACAAAATGGGGTATATGCCGATGTGGCAGCTCATTGTCTCGATGTCGCTTCCCATGGTCATAGCAATGCTCGTTCAGGCGTGCTACAACATCGTAGACAGCATTTACATATCCCGCTACAGTGACGCCGCTCTTGCCGCAGTTTCATATGCGTTCCCCGCACAAAACCTGATGATAGGCTGCGCTACCGGTATCGGAGTCGGTGTAAATTCCCTGCTCTCACGCTCACTCGGCGAGAAGAACTACAAAAGAGCAAACAGGTGCGCCGGAAACGGACTTATTCTCGCACTTTTCGGATATCTCATCTTTCTCGTGTTCGGTCTGTTCTTCGCCGGCCGGTTCATTTCGTTCCAGACGAGCACCGCTGACATAATCGAGTGCGGACGCGAATATCTCTCGGTATGCTGTGTGTTCTCCTTCGGTATCTTCGGCGAGATTCTCTTTGAGCGTCTCATGCAGGCGACGGGAAGAACGCTTCTCACAATGTTCACTCAGGGTATCGGCGCGATAGTCAATATAGTTCTCGACCCCGTGTTCATCTTCGGCTACTTCGGACTCCCCGCAATGGGAGCTAAAGGCGCGGCTATCGCTACAGTCCTCGGTCAGATAATCGCGTTCATCATCGCAGCAATTCTCAACCACACGAAAAACCTCGAGGTAAAGCTCACCCGCGACGCTTTTCATCTTGAGGGAGACATTGTCGGAAGAATTCTTGAAGTCGGCATACCGTCCATACTCATGGTAGGCATAGGCTCGCTCATGACGACCGGTATGAACAAAATCCTGAACAAATTCTCCGACCTTGCCGTTACCGTATTCGGCGTATACTTCAAGCTGCAGAGCTTTGCATTCATGCCCGTATTCGGTCTGAACAACGGCGTTATCCCGGTTATAGCGTTCAACTACGGCGCGGGTCACAAGAAGAGAATGATTTCCGCCGTAAAAATCGCCTGCATTATCGCGACGGGATTCATGTGCATTGGGCTTATTATAATGCAGATATTCCCCGCGCAGGCTCTTCTGCTCTTTGACGCAAGCGAGGAAATGCTCACGATAGGCGTTCCCGCACTCCGCACCATCAGCCTCAGCTTCATTTTCGCCGGAGTATGCATCGCGCTCTCGTCCGTATTTCAGGCTCTCGGTCACGGCAAATACTCCGCGATAGTTTCCGCAGCGCGCCAGCTTCTCATTCTCCTCCCCGTGGCGTACCTCTTCTCTCTCACGGGAAAGCTCGAGCTTGTATGGCTGTCATTCCCCATAGCAGAGCTTATGTCAATCACGGTAAGCCTTGCGCTGTACATCAGGATTTATAAGAAAGTAATCAAATGTTTACCTGACTGACGCCAAAACTTATACAACAATTACAAGTGCCGCTCTTTACGGGCGGTTTTTGTTTGTCTAAAATTTGCGTTGATTTATCTCTCCGATTAAGATATAATAACTGAGTATTGTGATTTTTATCACAAATTTTGTCCGTATCACATTTTATTTAGGAGAAAAATATGAAACGTTATTTTGCGCTGATACTTGCCGCGCTGCTTCTCATGCCGACAATTGTTTCCTGCTCACAGAACGGCTCCGAAGAAACAAAGGGAGCGGAAACCACAGCCGACACCGCCGCGACTGCCGACTCCGAGTCTGAAACCGAAGACGAAACTGACGACGGCAACATTCGCTCATGGGAAGGACTTACCTTTGACGGAGCGGAGATTAACATTGTCGGACGCACGGAGGCAACATACGCCATCGACTTCTACGCCGAGGAAATAACAGGTGAAGCTGTCAACGACGCCGTATACAACAGAAACGCAAAGGTTGACAACGACCTCGCCGTACAGCTGAACTACATAAACGGCTCCGACGACTACAACACATTCTTCACAAGTGTCAGAAACAGTGTGAGTGCCGCCGACGGTGCATATGATATCGTATCGTCCTACGCATACTTCGCCGCTCCCCTCTCACTTGAGAAGCTGTTCACGAACCTCCACACCGTACCGAACCTCACGCTCACAAATTCGTGGTACAACCAGAGCTTTGTAAATGACATGACGGTAAACGGTCAGCTCGACTTCGTTATAGGCGACCTCACCCTCACTGCGACCGACAGAATGATAATCACGTTCTTCAACAAGGAGCAGGCGCAGAGATGGATTCCGGATGTAAATCTCTATGAGGATGTATACGAAGGCAAGTGGACCGTCGACTACCTCGCAAGCCTTGTCTCAAACGTATGGGAAGACAAAAACGGCAACGGCAAAATCGACCCGAACGACGTATTCGGTCTGTCATACCAGATAGGCTCCGTTCCGACCGACGGCATGATAACGGCTCTCGGAGTACACATGGTCGACAAGGACGCTGACGGGAACCTCTACATCAACCTTTATAATGAACACTCCAACACCGCGTTTGAAAAGCTCATTAACCTTGTATACAACACATCCGGCGTAGGTCACAGCATGAATGACGCGTTCAAGAACGGAAACGTACTGTTCGTTATGGAATGCGCTAACTACGCTAAATACCATCTACGCGACTTCGACCCCGACTACGGCGTACTTCCCCTCCCGAAGCTCGACGAGACACAGGAAAAATATCTCACGACTGCTCAGGACGCCTATGACGTGCTATCCATCCCCACAACCTGCAAGAACCTCGAAGCAACGGGCGCGTCACTTGAATACCTCTCAGCCCTCTCACAGAGCGACGTTTATCCCGCATACTTTGAGACTACCTTCCAGAAGCAGTACATGAGAAGCGAAGAAGACTCCGTAATGTTCGACCTTATCAAGAGCGGACTTGAGTTCAACTTCGGCACATTCTACTCAAACTGCATCGGCAACCCCGTATGGACATTCCGCGACAGTATTTCAAACAACCGCAGCTTTACCTCCGAATACAAGAAGATGTCTAAGGTCTACGAAAAGACGCTGAAAAAGTTCACGGAAGCAATGGCGGAAAGAGCCGAAGCCGAATAAAAAGCTCCCGCGTCGATGTTTTGTCATCGCACAGAAGCCTATATTATTACCGGACTGTATGTATTATTTCATGCCGTCCGGTTTTTGTTTTTCTTCTTCGAGTATCTCGAGTTTACGCATGATTTTCTTTTGGTTTTCGAGAACCAAATCAAGCTTTTTATGAAGATCGTCGATAATAAGCTCGTTTTTGAGGTTTATACGGTAGTCGTTCTCCGCTCTTTCCCTGTCCTTTGCTTCCTGACGGTTCTGACTCATCATAATGAGGGGCGCCTGAACCGCAGCTATACATGACAGAACAAGGTTGAGCAGGATGAACGGATATCCGTCGAACGCGTTTGCCGCAAGAATGATGTTTACAACCATCCATATTACCATCACCGCGATAAAGCTGAAAATGAACGCCCAGCTTCCGGCAAATTTAGCGACAGCGTCAGACGCCTTCTGCCCGAGCGACAGCTTTTCGTCCTTGTCGGTGTTTTTTGTGACTTCCGTTGCGATGAGCTGATGTATAAGCTCCTCATCGGTAAATTCCTTATCGGTAACGTCAAGAAGCTCTTTTATTACTTTTCTGCGTTCTTTTTCGTTTTTCATAAGAATGCTCCAATGCTTTTACGTTCTGTTGTAGCTGCCGAGGTAGCAGAATTCCTCGCAGTAGTCACCGATTGTGGACATAAGCTCAGCGAACCTGTCGGAGTAAACCTGCGTCTCGAAGTCGAGGAAGAAGCGGAATTCAAAGTCCCTGCCCTCTATCGGACGGGATATTATGCTTGTCAGATTTATGCCGAGCGCGGAGAAACGTGAGAGAACCTTAAAGAGCGCGCCGGGCTTATTTGCTGTCGTGAGCATGACGGTGGTTTTGTCCGCTCCGGGATATATGCGCGGCTCTTTCGTGAGGCATATGAAGCGTGTGTAGTTGTTTGCGTTGTCGTGGATATCCTTCGCGAGCGGAACAAGGTCGTATATCTTCGCGCAGTCTCTTGATGCTATCGCGGCGACGTCGTCCCTGCCGGATTCTTTAACATATCTTGCGGCGGCGGCTGTGTTCGGGAGGTACGTTATCTTCTTTCCGCCGAGAGACTCGATATATCCCGCGCACTGGTGTATAGCCTGCTCATGGGATACGATTTCCTTTACGGAATCAAGCGTAGCTCCGCGGTTTGCGAGAAGAGAATGCTCTATTTTCAGCTTGACCGAACGGCAGATGTAAAGTCCGCACGTCTCAAGCTCCTTGAACACGTCTCCCACAACTCCCGCGGTGCTGTTTTCTATCGGAAGAACGCCGAACTCAGTGTAGCCTGTCTTTACAGCGCGGATAACATCCCCGAACGCCTTCACAAACTGTATGTCGGGGGAGAGGAACATTCGTCTTGCCGCAGATGCTGAGTACGCTCCGTCAATGCCCTGACAAGCCACAAGTGCGCTCTCCGGGAAAAGTCGCGGAGTTGAGTCTATCGCGTGCGTTATCTCGTCGTACAGCTTGCTTTTCGGCTTGATGAGGCTGTTCTGATACTCGCGCGACAGCTCAAACAGGAGAGAATAAAGCTCCTTTGTGTACGCTCCCATGTCCTCTCCGGCAGTTTCGGCAGCAGTTTTAGCTACAGCTTCGAGCTTGTTTTCTTCCCGAACCGCGTCGTACACCGGAAGTCCGTTCTGCTTTTTGTATTCGCCTATCGCAGCCGCGGCTTTCATTCTGTCCGTGAAGCCCTTTATCAGCATTTCATCGGCTGAATCTATCTTTTTTCGCAGTTCGCTGAGATTTTCTTCCATATGAGTTTGACCTTTCTATTCCTTTGCCGCCTCGGCTGAATCCGTCAGCTGCTGACCTGTCAGCTTAGGCTTGAACCAGTTCTTTTCAAATTTTATCGCGATATAACCTATGACAGACGACACAAGAGCGCCGAGAGCGTCAACGATTATATCCTTCATGGTGTCCCGCAGAGCGTCGTGTCCTACAAGCTGAGTTCCGTCCGCTGTCATGAACTTCTGCATATTCAGTCCCAGCAGTCCGTCGAACGAGAACTCGTATATCTCCCACAGCGAGCCTATCGTCACCGAGAAGGTAAACGCAAAGAGCGCGATGAAAAACGGCGACAGCTTTACCACTACGTGCTCGTCTCGGTTGAGGATGTACACTACCATCAAACCGAAAAATCCCGTCATCATACTGCTCATAGTGTGGAGTATATTGTCCCATCCGGGAATGACATAGTAAAAGCTGCGCACTTCTCCGAGAAATATTGCGCAGTAGAGGAATACGATGTAGAAGGTATACAGCAGCGCGGGTATCTCAAACTTGAACTTTTTCGAGAGAATAGTCGGTATGTTTATAACAAGGCATCCGAGCAGGCACTCGACTATCATGAGAATATAGTCCGCGTGGGAATGGTATCCGGCTTCGTTTTCGCTCACGCTGTCGGAGAAGAACACCATTCGTATTACAATATAGATAATGGGGAGAACAAAGCTCGCGAGAGTTAAGGCGTACATGATTTTGTTGCGTCTGACTGCCTTTTCTTCTCTTTCTGCGGCGGTGAGTGTATGCGCGTTCTTTTTCATATATTCATCCTCGCTCAGTCAAATATAGCTCTTGTCAGCTCTTCGGAGTCGGTTTTGTATATCGTTCCGTCGAATCTGCCGAGAGCTTTTTTCACAGATTCCGGAGTAAAATCACATCCCACAAGCGCGTTTTCTATCTCCTCCGCGTCAACGCCAGAGAAAAAGTCGCCTTTTATTCCCGCGCTCGTGATTTTGCCGTGGTATACGGAATACCCCACAGTAAAAGTTCCCGCAGAGATATGGAATGTCTTCTCTATATCAAATTTCGGAGCGGCGGCATAAATAAATTCCTCTCCCGCAAATCTCTCCCGCGCTATCTCGGAAATTCTCTCGCGGTCACCGTCCGTCAGGGAGTATTCACCGTCCGTCAGCTTTTCTACTATTATGTCGCGGAACTCTTCGCTCGTTACTTTTTTGTCATGTGGCAAGTGCTCCGAGATGTTCGTGACGCGCTGTCTTACCGATGCGAGAGCCTTTGACTCAATCTTATACGGATTCGGCGTGGACGAGCGCACAAGAGCGTCAATATCGGTGGAAAACAGCAGCGAGCCGTGATGCACAGTCATGCCGCCCGCCTTGTACTGCGTATTGCCGCTGACTTTTTTGCCGTCCACCGTGATGTCGTTCCGTCCAGTAAGAGCCGCGTCGCATCCGAGCTGTCTCAGAATTTCAACAATTGGGTCGATAAATCTGCCGAACTCTATCTCGATGCCGCTCGACTTTGTGATGTAGGAAAACTGCCAGCCACCCATGTCCGTGTATATGCATCCTCCGCCGGAGAGCCGTCTTGCAACCGTAATGCCGTGCTCCCGTGCGTAAGCTGCGTCGATTTCCTCAAGAGTGTTCTGGAATTTGCCTATCATCAGCGTCGGAGTGGTGCGCCATATCATAAAAACATCGTCGTCCATGATATGCTCACGCGCAAAATAATACTCCGCGGCGAAGTTATAGAACACGTCTGTTGAGCCTGTATTCACGTATATCATGTTGACTTTACCCCCTCCAAAGCCTCCGCCGCGAGGTATGAGCTTCTGACAAGGGGCGCGCTGACGACGTACTTTATTCCCGCTGCGAGAGCTTTCTTCTTGTAGTTCTCAAATTCCTCAGGGGTAACGTATCTTTTGAGCGGATAATGTTTGCTCGACGGCTGTAGATACTGGCTTATCACAAGAATGTCGCAGTTTATCCTATGTAAATCCGAAAAAACCGCGTCAAGCTCTTCGTCGTTTTCACCCAGTCCGAGCATTATTCCGGTTTTGGTGAACGATGTGCCGTATTCCTTTGCGTGGGACAGCACCTCGAGAGAACGCGTATATACAGCTCCCGGTCTGACGTCATTGTAAAGCGAAGGCACAGTCTCGATATTGTGGTTCAGCACGTCAGGTTTTTCAGCCATAACGGTATCAAGCGCGGAGAAATCCCCCTTGAAGTCGGAGATAAGCACCTCGACCGTCACTCCCGGGCAGGTCCTTCTCACCTCACGAATAACATCCGCGAAAACGGAAGCTCCGCCGTCGGGTAAGTCGTCACGTGTCACGCAGGTCACTACAACATGGCGCAGTCCAAGCTCAAGTGCGGCTTTCGCTATCTTTTTCGGCTCGTCTATATCGGGTGCGGTAAGCTCTCCTGCCTTTGCGTGGGGAACGTCACAGAAAGCACAGTTCCGCGTACACTTTGAGCCGAGTATCATGAACGTCGCCGTCTTGTGCCTGTAGCAGGTTCCGAGGTTCGGACAGCTCGCGCTTGTGCATACGGTGTTCAGTCCCAGCTTTGACATGAGCGAGGCTACCTCGTTTGTTTCCGCGGCGTTGTAGCGCACTCTCAGCCACTCGGGTTTTCTTTTGTCGGGCATATTACTCTCCGTCGGCTTCTGCGTAGGCTACTACCTGACCTACGGGAACATTGTCTCCTTCTTCCGCTTCGAGCGAGACTATCTTCATGTCGTGCATGGCTTCGATTTCGCTCACAACCTTTTCGGTTTCAACTTCAAATAAAACGTCTCCCCTCTTAACCTCGTCTCCGGGCTTCACGCACCATGTACACAGCACACCGGACTTCATCTCGGGGCGAAGAGAGGGCATTGTTATCTCGACTTTCATAATTATTTCTACCTTTCAGTCAAAAATATCTTTTATCAGCATTTCTGCCGTGTCTGTATCGTATTTTTCTTCTAAAAGAGATAAAATTTCGCTCGGTATGAGCCGCCTGCCGACGAGAAAGTCAAATCCTTCCCCTGCCGACAGCACCACTCCGTTTTTCGCGCTAAGTGTAACGTGCTCTCCGTGAAGAGCAAACAAGGGAGAGCGACCGCAGTTCCACTCCCAAGTGCGGTATTTTTCCCCCGCCAAAGACTCTATTGCCATGACTTCATCGGGAGTAAAGCTTCTTGCTTCATCCGAGAGCGCGTCTCCGAGCTTTTTTTCAAATTCTTCTACAGTTGTGGTTTGCGGGATAAAATCGGAAATGTTGCCGACAGGCGCGGGATTGCTTTTCACAGCCTTTGACACTGCTTTTTCCCTCGCGTGAGAGGTCAGCGCCGACAGGGCAGTTATATCCGCGTCAAATAGAAGAGTTCCGTGATGCATTACCCTTCCCCGATGCACGGACTGAGCGTTTCCGCTGACTTTTTTTCCGTTTACCGTGATGTCGAACGCCTCTCCCATCTCCGCCGGTACTCCGAGAGAGCGCAGAAATTCGACTACGGGAGTGAGAAACCGCGCATAGTCCGTCCGCTCTCCCATGTCGGAGAAAAAGGAGAAATTCACGTTTCCGAGGTCGTGGTATACCGTTCCGCCGCCGCTGTTCCGCCTGAATATCGGTGTACAGTGCTTTTCGCATTCGAGAATGGAAACCTCGCCGTACACGTTCTGATTCTTGCCGACAATAACGGACCTCTCCCCGCGCCACAGCATGAGAAAGTCGCCTGACGTGAGGTTTTCAAGGATGAACTGTTCAGCCGCGAGACAGAACGACGGGTCATGCGACGGATTTTTAATAAGCGTCATTTTTTAATCGGGATTTCTCTCGCCGAGCACTACGCGGTACTTCTGATAGAAGCTCTCGTAGTAGTCCCCGTCAAGTGCGTCGCGAATCTTCTGCATAAGCTCGTTGTAGAAATACAGGTTGTGGATAACCGCAAGACGCATTCCGAGAGCTTCCTTTGCCTTGATAAGGTGACGGATGTACGCTCTGGAGTGGTGTCTGCAAGCCGGACAGCCGCAGTTTTCGTCGATCGGGCGCGGGTCGTTCATGTATTTCTCGTTGAGCAGGTTCATCTTTCCGTTCCATGTGAAGAGGTTGCCGTGACGCGCGTTTCTGGACGGCATTACGCAGTCGAAGAAGTCAACTCCGCGGTGTACGCCCTCGACAATGTTCTGCGGTGTTCCCACTCCCATGAGGTATCTCGGCTTGTCCTTCGGCATATACGGCTCTACGGCTTCGATTATGCGGTACATTTCCTCGGTTTCTTCACCTACAGCAAGTCCGCCTATAGCGTATCCGTCGGTGTCAAGCTCGCGTATCTGCTCCATGTGGCGGATTCTGAGGTCGGCGTATGTGCTTCCCTGATTGATTCCGAACAGCATCTGGTGCGGGTTTACCGTGTCCTCAAGTCCGTTCAGTCTGTTAAGCTCTGTCTTGCAGCGGAGAAGCCAGCGTGTGGTTCTGTCGCAAGAATTTTTAACATAGTTGTATTCGGCGGGGTTCTCTATGCATTCGTCAAACGCCATCGCTATGGTTGAGCCGAGGTGCGACTGAATCTGCATCGACTGCTCGGGTCCCATGAAAATGCGCTTTCCGTCAATGTGGGACGCGAAGTAAACGCCCTCTTCCTTGATTCTGCGGAGACTTGCGAGGGAGAACACCTGGAATCCGCCGCTGTCCGTGAGTGTGGGTCTGTCCCATCCGGTAAACTTTTGCAGTCCTCCGAGGTCGTGGATGAGCTTGTCTCCCGGACGGATGTGAAGGTGGTACGTGTTCGAGAGCATTACCTGACAGTTCACGTCCTTTAAGTCGAAGGCTGACAAACCGCCCTTTATGGCAGCGCAGGTTGCGACGTTCATGAACACGGGAGTTTCAATAGTTCCGTGAGGGGTAATGAGCCTGCCTCGTCTGGCACAGCTCTGCGGATCGGTTTTATCGAGAACAAACATTTTTTACCTCTGTTTAATAATAATTATATTGTTATCATCTTCCGAACTGGCGGTCGATGGACGATTTTTTTATTTCAAATGCAACGGGGCGTCCGTGCGGGCAGGTTCTTATCACGCTCGAGCCTTTTTCGGGAGCCATGAGAAGCCTGTCGCATATCCATTTTATGTGAGCCATGTCGTACACTCTGCCGCCTTTTATCGCAGCCTTGCACGACGCCTGCCACAGCCTTGTCTCAAAAAATCCCGTTGCGGCGGATTCTACGCTTGCGGTGTTGTCGGACAGCTTTTCCACAAGAGTGCTGAAGAGCTCCTCCGCGGCGGATGCGTCAAGGGTATCGGGAATCGAGAACACGCTTACCTTGTAAGTGGACGCGCCGGTTTTTTCGTAGGTATAGTCGAATCCGAGCGCCTTTATCTTGTCCCCGTATTCCTCAAGCGCGACTATCTCCGGCGAGAGCAGTTTCAGCTCTATCGGGGAGAGCAGCATCTGTCCTCCTATCGCGGTTTTGGAGCCGTCACGCAGTCCCTCTCTCATTTTTCGGCAAAGCTCGTCGAAGATTATTCTCTCGTGCGCGGCGTGCTTGTCTATCATGAGAATCTCCTCGCCTATCTGAACGATGACGTATGTATTGAACGCCTCGCCGATAATTAGGTAGTCGGGAATCTTCTTCGGGTCAAACGCGCAAATCTCGGCATATGGGTCGTTTTTCTGCGCGATATACGGCATATCGGGAGCTTTTGCTTCATGCGGAATTTTAGCTTCAGCAGGGGGCTCGATGGGAGTCTGTATTTCACGAGCCGTCTCTTCTCGTACCGCTTCCGTCGACTGCTTTACCTCTTCACGCGGGATTTCTTCCGGCTTTGCGTGAGCTTCTGATGACTTTGCATAAACTGCGGCGGATTTGAAGTCGGGCAGCTCTATATCCGTCGCAGGCTTTTGCGCAGGGGAAGTTTTCGGGCGGCTGAGATTGTATTTTTCGTATACACCTGAGTAGTCGGGAACTTTCGGTTCGGCTTTTTTCTCCTGCGTCTGTGAAGCAGAAGTACCGCTCGGTGCGCTCGTCATTGTTATCTGATCCGCACGGGGCTTTGGCTTATCGAGCGGTGCAAAGGCGTTTCTCAGCTGCTCCGCAGTATATCCCGACGTTGTTTTTTGTGCGGGCGTGTGCATTTCAAGCTCGGGACGTTTTGCCGCGGCTTCAAGTGAGGTGAGTACGGCGTAATATACCGCGTCGAATATCACCTTTTCGTTCGCGAACTTTACCTCAAGCTTTGCGGGATGCACGTTCACGTCAACTGCGGCGGGATTTAATATGATATTCAGCACGCAGAACGGGAATTTATCGTGCGGTATTTTTGAAGCGTAAGCCTGTTCCAGTGCGGCTGAGGCGGTTTTTGACTTGATGTAGCGACCGTTTATGAAGAAATTCTCCATATTTCGGTTCGAGCGGAACATATCGGACTCGGACGTGTAGCCGACAATGCGTATGCCGTTTTCCTCTCGGTCGACTTTGAGCGCACGTGTCGCGGTGTCCTTGCCGAAGAGCGCCCATATCGCTTCTCTGAGCTCTCCGCTGCCGGAGGTCATGAACTTCACCTCGCCGTCCGAGATGAACTTGAACGATATCTCAGGGTGGGACAGCGCGATTTTTTCTACTACTCCGCCGATAGCCACAGCCTCGGTCGAGTCCTTTTTGAGGAATTTTCGTCTTGCCGGAACGTTGTAGAATAAATCCTCGGCAATGACAGTCGTTCCCTCCCTGCATCCCGTATCGGTTATGTTCTTGATTCTGCCGCCGTCGGCTTCAAGCAGTGCGCCCATCTCCGCTCCCGGAACCTTTGAATATATCCTGAGCCTTGACACGGACGATATCGCCGCCAGCGCTTCTCCGCGGAATCCGAGAGTTGTAATCGAGTCAAGATCCTCGGCGGTTTTGATTTTGCTTGTGGAGTGCCTTTTTATCGCGGGAGCAAGGTCATCCTTCTCGATACCGCACCCGTCGTCAGCCACTCGAATGAACGCCACTCCTCCACGCTGAATCTCCAGTGTAATGTGTCGCGCTCCCGAGTCTATTGCGTTTTCAAGAAGCTCCTTCACGGCGGAGGCGGGTCTGTCAACGACTTCTCCGGCGGCGATAAGGTTGGCGACTTCAAAGCTGAGTAAGTTTATTTTTCCCATTTTTACAGCATCTTTTTAAGCTCATAGATGAGGTTCAGCGCCTCTATCGGTGTGAGCGTGTTTATATCGGTTTTGCGAAGCTTTTCGGCTATCTCGTCGTTAATAATATCCCCGAAGCTCATGGAAACCACTTCGTTCTCCTGTGCTTTCGCGGCTTTCTTCGGAGCGGGTACAGCGCGGTTTCCTTCAAGTGAGGCGAGTATCTCCTTTGCGCGGCGCGTTATCTCTCCCGGAACTCCGGCAAGGCGAGCAACCTCGATACCGTAGCTGTCGTCCGTCGGTCCTTTCACAATCTTGCGCAGGAACGTGACGTCCTCTCCGCGCTTCTTTGCCGCAACGTTGTAGTTCACGACCCCGCGTATCTCTCCCTCAAGGGAAGTCAGCTCGTGGTAGTGCGTCGCGAACATGGTCTTTGCTCCGATCTTCTTGCCGACGGTGTATTCCGCAACGGCTCTTGCTATGCTCATTCCGTCGTAGGTGGATGTTCCGCGTCCTATCTCGTCATATACGATGAAGCTGCGTTTTGTAGCGTTGTTCAAAATATATGCCACCTCGCGCATTTCCAGCATGAACGTGGACTGTCCGGAAGCGAGGTCATCGGACGCACCGACACGGGTGAACAGCTTGTCGACAATTCCCACTCTCGCGGAAGCCGCCGGAACAAACGAGCCGAGCTGCGCCATAAGTATGATAAGCGCGGTCTGTCTCATGTAAGTGGATTTTCCCGCCATGTTCGGTCCGGTGATTAGCATGAGCGTGTTGTCGGAGGTGTCAAGATACGCGTCGTTCGGCACAAAATACGCGTCGTCAACAAATTTTTCAACCACGGGATGTCGTCCGCTCTTTATGTCCACCACATCGCTGTAGTCAACCGTCGGGCAGACATATCCGTTCTGGACAGCGACATCTGACAGGGAGAGGAACACGTCGAGCTTTGCAAGAGCTTCCGCAGACGAACGGATTCTCACGGAGGAATTGTTCACCTCATCCCGTATGCCGGAGAAAATCTCGTATTCGAGCGATTTCAGTTTATCCTCCGCGCCGAGAATTGTCGCCTCCATGTCTTTAAGCTCGTCCGTTATGTATCTTTCCTTGTCGGAGAGCGTCTGTTTTCTTATGTATCCCTCGGGCATTTTGTCGGCTGCCGAGCGCGGAACTTCGATATAGTATCCGAAAACACGGTTGTAGCCTATTTTCAGCTTCTGTATCCCGGTCTTTTCTCTCTCGTTCTGCTCGGCGGTTTTAATCCAGTCCTTGCCGTTTGACATGATGTATCTCAGCTGGTCAACGTCGGCATTGTACCCGGACTTTATCATGCCGCCCTCTCGAACTACAAACGGCGGATTTTCCTCAATGGATTTGTCGATAAGCTCGTATATGTCGCCAAGCTCATCCATTCCGTCCGCAATGTCCTTCAGCGCGCCGCTTGTTATGCCCGAGAGCATCTTCTTTACGTCCGGCAGTATGGAGGCTGTCTGTGCAATAGCTCTGAGGTCGCGCGCACCTGCCGTACCGTAGGACACCTTTGTCACAAGTCTTTCAAGGTCAAGAACCGATGTGAGCTTTTCACGTATCTCCTCGCGCAGCATGAAGTTGTCCACAAGCTCGGCGACCGCTTCCTGTCGTGAGATTATCTCGGCGGCGTTTGTGAGCGGGTGCTCTATCCACTGCCTGATAAGTCTCGCGCCCATGGAAGTCTCACATTTGTCGAGTACCCAGAGAAGTGAGCCGCGCTTTTCCTTTGTCAGCATTGTCTCGCAAAGCTCCAGATTCCGCCTTGTGGAAAGATCCATCTCAAGATAAGCGGAAGAGTCGTAGAACGACAGCTTTTTCAGATAGGAAATGTCGGTCTTCTGAGTTTCGGCAATGTATTTCAGCGCCGCTCCCACTGCTATGACAGCCGAACGCGGTCTTCCTGCTGTGGAGTCGGTCGAGAACTGCTTTTCCGCGCGCTCTATAGCCTCGTCCGGGTCAAAATAGTCCGTCGCGGCTTCGGTGAGCAGTACCTTCATGCGCTTTTTGACGTGCTCCGCTACCTTCGGAAGTGATTTCGCGGCGCAGCTTAATATTATCTCGCGCGGGGAATACGTGGAAAGCTCATTTATAACGTCCTCCTCGGAATATCTGTCGCGGAAGGCAGTCGCCGTCATGAACGCGGTGGAGATATCCGAGAAGCACATTCCTATTGAGCTTCCGTCAAAGTAGATTGTTGCAAGGTAGTTGTTTGCTCTTTCGTTGAGCAGGTCTGTTTCGATGAGCGTTCCGGGGGTTATTATCCTCGTAACCTCACGCTTCACAAGGTTTTTCGCCAGCTTCGGGTCTTCCATCTGTTCGCAGATAGCAACCTTGTAACCCTTTTCGATGAGCTTTCCGATGTACGGCTCGCACGAATGATACGGAACTCCGCACATGGGCGCACGATCCTCTTCGCCGCAGTCTCGTCCGGTCAGGGTCAGGTCAAGCTCTGCCGAAGCCGTCTGCGCATCCTCATAAAACATCTCGTAAAAGTCGCCGAGACGGTACATGAGGATATAGTCCGGATATTGATTTTTAATTTCAAAATACTGCTGCATCATCGGGGTCATGCGAAAAAACCTCTGTGTTAATTATAGTTTATAGAATATTTGTCCTGTCTGAAAATTAGTGACAGCCGCAGGAACCGCCGCAGGATGAGCAGTCGTGTGAGCAGGGACGTTCGCCTGTGATAACGAACTGAAGCTCCGCGTAAATCTCCTGTGTGAGCGCGTCAAACTCGTTCTTTGCCGCAACATAAGCTGTGTATACGGGATGAGTTGTAATCTGGTCGTAGAGCGCGTCGATTCTTGCCTGAACAGCGGACTTGAACTCTTCGCTTGCGGTCCGGTCTCCCTCGGGCTTGTTGTAAGCGTCGGCAAGGAGGTTCTGCTGAGTGTTGTATTCTCCGATAAGCGCGGTGAGTTCTTCCGAATGCTCGTAGTCGGATATGGTAGACTGGATTCTCGTGCATCTTTCGTCAGCCTTAACGAGTTCTCCGAGCTTTGCGATGACCTCTTTCATTTCGGGTGTGAGCTTTTCTTCCATTGTGTTTCTTTCCTTTCAGAATCTTTATATTAATTTTATTTTTATAATTTTATTTTTAGCTTAAATCATTTCGCCGTGCATGCAGAACGTTTCCGCTCCCGTTATCTTAACGTCGACGAACGAGCCTATCTTCTCCTTCGGCGCACGGAAATGTATCGGACGGACGCAGTCTCCCCTGCCTGTCAGCATATCGGGGTCGGTTTTGCTCTCTCCCTCGGCGAGTATGCGCATGGTTCTGCCGACAAACCGCTCGTTCTTCTCGTCCGATATCGCGTTTTGCAGCTTCAGCATTCTCTCAAATCTCGCGGTGGATACCTCATGCGGAACCTGCTCCATTTTCGCCGCCGGAGTTCCCTCTCTCGGGGAGTAGATGAACGAGAAAATCATGTCGTATCTGACCTTCTCGAGCATATCAAGCGTGCCTTCAAAGTCCTCCTCCGTCTCTCCGGGGAAGCCTACGATTATATCGGACGTCAGCGAAACGTCAGGCACAAGCTCGCGCAGTCTTGCGATTTTAGTAAGATATGCTTCCGTGGTGTAGCGGCGGTTCATGTCGTGCAGAATCTTGTCCGAGCCGGATTGCAGCGGGAGATGGAAGTGCTTTACCACCTTTTCTTCCTCCGCCATGACACGGAATAATTCCTCCGACGCGTCCTTCGGGTGGCTCGTCATGAATCTCAGGCGGAAATCCCCCTCAAGCGCGCATATCTTTCTCATAAGGTCCGCAATGCTCTCGCCGTTTTCGCCTTTGTAGGAGTTGACGTTCTGTCCGAGCAGCGTGATGTCCTTTGCGCCGCCGTCAATGAGCTGCCTTGCCTCCGCTAAGATATCCTCGGTAGAGCGGCTTCTCTCTCGTCCTCTGACATAAGGTACAATGCAGTATGTGCAGAAATTGTTGCAGCCATACATTATAGACAGCCATGCCATATGCTTTGATGAGCGGTTCAGCGGCACTCCCTCGTCTATCTTCCACTCCTCGCTGAGCACAAACGAGCGTTTTCCGCCTTCGAGAGCGTTCAGCACAAGCTCAGGTATGCGGTGTATTGCTCCCGTGTCAAAGGTGAACGAGACGTAGGGATAGCTCATCTTCAGCTTGTCCGCACGGCTTTTCTGCGTTACCATGCATCCGCCGACGCCTATCACAACGGAAGGATCGGCGTCCTTGATGTGCTTGTACTGTCCGATTATCGAAAGCGCTTTCTTCTCCGCGTGCTCACGGACTGCGCAGGTGTTTACGAGTATCAGCTTTGCGTCCTCCGGCTTGTCTGCGGGAGTATATCCCATCATGGTGCAGTAGCCGGCAAGTCTTTCGCTGTCCGCTTCGTTCTGCTGGCATCCGAAGGTCTGGATGTAATATTTCTTCTCCCCGCCCTCCCGAACGAGCTTTTTTACCCGCTCGGCAAGCTTCAGCTGAGGCGCGACCTCGTTGTCTATTATCTTTGCTTCAATATAGTTCTCTTGCATTATATATCCTTACTTCTTTATTTCAAATTTCTCCGCGATGCCGGGAGTTAAAACTATCTCTCCATCGCTTTTCACCATAACGGCTTCAAAGGAGATTTTTCCTTCGTTGTAGAACTCAAGCGCACCGTCCGCTCCCATGACGAAAAGTGCGGTTGAGAGTGCGTCGGCAGCTGCTCCGTTCGACGAAATTACCGCGACGCTTGACAGTCCAGACTCCGCCGGATATCCTGTTTTCGGGTCTATAATGTGGTGGTATCTCTTTCCGTCATACTCGAAATATCTCTCGTAGTCCCCCGACACGGACACGAATCCCGAACCGAGGTAGCAGTAGCCTATCACGTCAGAGGTATCGTGCGGATCGCGTATTCCGATTTTGTAGTCCTCGCCGCCCGGCTTCTTTCCGAACACTCCGATGTTGCCACCGACCGAGACAAGTCCGTATTCCACGTCGGTAGTGTCAAGGTATTCGAGAAGCTGCTGAGCCGCCATTCCCTTGCCGATACCGCCGAAGTCTATTTTCACCGAAAGGTCGAGCTTTGATATTCTCTTTCCGGTTATCTTTATTTTGTCCCTTCCGCAGTGGGAGAGAGCTTCGTTTATTTTCGTCTCGCTCGGCGGCGTCGTATTGTGAGTTACGTCCCACAGCTCCGTCAGGCATCCGAGAGTGTAGTCATACGCGCCGTTTGTCAGCTCCGCCACAGTTTCCGCGGTATCGAGCAGGGAGAGCATTTTGTCGTCGGCCGAGAGGATATAGTCGTAGTCGGAGTTCAAGCGGTACACGTCGCTGTTTTCGTTGTGGCTCGATATGGCTGAGTCTATGTCGACGAGTATCTTCGAGCATTGTGCGGCGGCAGAGTCAAGATAATCTTTGCCGAGAGCCGCTCCGTCCTTTTCCCGCGCGAGCTTTATTGTGACGTAGGTGTCCATTATAAAGTAGTTGTACTCAGCGTACTCTCCGCTATCTCCCGCGCCTGAGCATGACGAGAACAAGAACAGTACGGAGACAACGGAAAGCAGAAGCGAAACAAGCCTTTTGCTGTATTTTGAGGTCAGCATAATTATACCTCGTTTTTGAATATTTTGTCCGGAATCAGCGTGATGAGGAATCCGCACAGCGCACCGAACACAGCCGATGCGAACACAAGCACGGAAGCATACGAAAGCACTGCCCCTCCTGCGGTAATATATGCGGCTGCGAGCTGTCCTGCATTATGTGAAAGCGCGCACAGGACGGATATTCCGATGAAGCTGAGCCCGAGGTTGTGTTTTTTCAGCACGGCAAGGGTCAAAAGAGACAGTGCCGAGCCGAAGAGGGAAAAAAGAAGCGATGTAACATTCCCGAACAGCAGGAACGAGATGAGAATACGGCAAAACGACACAGCCGCCGCGTCGGTCACAAAATAACGGTAGGCACACACTGTCAGCGCAATGTTCGTCAGCCCCAGCTTAGCTCCGGGGAAAACAAACGGCGGCAGAAAGCTCTCGAGGTACGACAGTGCAAGCGCGAGACACACAAACGCCGCGTCAAAAGCCAGCCGTTTCGTCTTTGCATCGGTGCGCATATTTCCCCCTTATCCGACCGTTCCGTCAGAGCTTTCATCCGTGCCGGAGACTGTCACAACAAGATGTCCCGGGATGCACACAATCGACTCGCCGGAATGGGATATTTTCCCGCTTCTCACGCAGACCTTGTCGGGACAGTCGGAATATGTTACAGCTGCTTCTCCGTTTTCCACCCGCAGAACGTAGTGATATTCTCCCGAGACAATGCTGTATTCGCCGTCGTTTTTTAAGCTGTAACTCATCTCGGTGCCGTCGCAGCTCACTATGACGCGCTCTCCCGATTTTTTTCCGATATTTTTCGGAAGCAGGAGAAGAACGCCGAGGATAATCACGCAAAAAATGAGCAGGATATCGCGTTTTGTTATCTTTTTCGACGGCAGCACAGCATTCCTCCGTGAAAACACAATAATACTATGATATTATACACGAAAAGAGCGGAAAAGTAAAGAGCATTCTATATAAGGTATGATTTTTTACGAAATCGTCAAAGAAAAAGAAAAAGCAGACCCATTTCTGAATCTGCTTTATGCGGAAAACGGGACTTGAACCCGTATGGTGTGTACCACACGCCCCTCAAACGTGCGCGTCTGCCAGTTCCGCCACTTCCGCATTCGTCTCG
>Ga0129314_1000826_pt1 | contig 27478 bp, 22 predicted proteins | sample O1111metagenome_FD_94431 | JGI IMG/M metagenome (GOLD analysis project Ga0129314, IMG submission 94431) | Orangutan individual fecal microbial communities from fecal samples from Wisconsin, USA - O1111 metagenome | ecosystem: Host-associated > Mammals > Digestive system > Large intestine > Fecal... | reverse complement strand
ATGGCATTATAAGTTGTGGAATAAAAAAATGCAAGCGAATAAGCAAAGGACCTTCGGAGAGAGCGTCATGAAGGTTTCTTCCCGGCGGGCCCGGCATGACATCTGGCCCAGTTTTTCGGTCTTTCTTCGGGGCGCACGGCATCATTGCATCGTTAATGAAAGGCGGAGAATGAATGAACGGAAAACCGCCCCCGAAGCGCCCGGTGTTCAAAGCGCTTCAGGAGCGACTCTTTCTCTTTCATGGCTTCTCCGCCGTCCAGCGGATGCGCCGGAGGCAAAACAGCAGCTGCACACTTGTTGCGGGAATCGTGATTTCATCGTTCTTCGCGGTGTTCAGCCCAACCTCCGCAGGCGGTACGGACCTCATGCCCCAGTACGCCATCTTTAGCAAAAACGTCGGCGGACAGGACACAAGCGAGCTGTTTAGACGTCTTTTTCTGACATCTCTCGCATGGGCGGTGATCAACGTGCTGTTCGCGCAGGCGGGCGTGTGCGTTTTCCTTTCATGATTTCCAGGCACCTGACAAAAAATGGAGAGGGGATGCCGACGCGGCGTTCCCTCTCCATTTTTATAATTCGCTTTCGCCAAAGGCTTCTTTCCCGATTTGCGTTAGGGCGGCGACAGCCCGCGCTTCGAGACGGTCTTTGAGGTAGATGAGACTGACGCTCGTCTGCGGCGCACCGTCGATTTGATAGAAGTCGACGGGACGCGGCGGCTGAAAGTATGATACGTAGCTGTCAAGCGTGAAGGTTAGTCCTTCACCGAACGAAGCGAGGTGAACCGCGCCTTCCTGCCGGTTTGCTTCCTTAATGTGATGAAGGATAGTCCCCTGCCGCTGCTGCACAAGATCGATCAGCCGGCGCATCGAATGCATGCGCGGCATGAGGATAAACGTCTCGTCCGCGATGTCTGACAGGCAGACGATCGGACAGGGCGAGCCGGGACGCGCTTTTTGAGCAACTGGAGCGTATCCGTGCGGAGTGGCAAGGAGCAAGCGGTCGTCGCGGAGTCTGATCTGTTCCACACCGAAAGAGCTGATTTCCGCCCAAACGCTGCTGCATAAAACGGCGTCAAGTTCCTTGTGTCTGAGCATGCGGTATAGAGTGCTGCCAAAATTTTCGACAAACTCGGGATGCGCCTGCGGGAAATATTTACGAAAAGCGATTGTCAGGCGTGGCACAAGCTTGGGGGCACGCAGCATCTGCACGCCGATCTTAAGAGGCACCTCACGGTCGTGAAGCAGCGCGCCCAGTTCCTGATCGTATTCGCGCTTAATGTCCATAATACGCGACGCTTTTTCGACGTACAGCTCGCCGATTTTTGTAAGAGCAAGCTCTCGTCCATGCCGCTCGAACAACGACGAGCCGACGGCGCGTTCCAGCTTCAGCAGAAAAGCGCTCAGCGCCGGCTGTGTGAGATGAAGCCGTGCTGCCGCCTGCGAGATATTTCTGCATTCGGCAATAGTCAGCACATATTTCTGTTCACGAAGTTCCAAGGAAATCCCCCCATACATCTTTTAAAGTATAAGAGAAAATTATACTGTGTGCAAGGCTATTGATTATAAGAGTTTGCAATATCCAGACGAATCGTGTAATTTTTTTAAAAATCAGTTTTCGAGGAGGGATGAGTATGTCAGGAGCACAGGATCGCTTTGATCTTGCGTTCGTCGAATGGCTGGAAGACATCTATAAGGATCTGCACCGTCATCCCGAGCTGGGCATGGAAGTGCCGTGGACGACAAAGTATGTTCGCGGCAGGGCTGCTGAGCTTGGCCTGGAGGCGGAGAGAAACGGTCTCGGCGTGGGGGCGGTGTTCGTAATCAAAGGAGCGCAGCCGGGGCCGACGCTTGCTTTACGCGCGGACATAGATGCGCTGCCCATTGAAGAAGCGGCGCCCGTAGCGTGGAAGTCGGAAATTCCCGGCCGGATGCACGCCTGTGGGCACGACTTAAACACAACGGTCATGCTCGGCGTGCTCAAGTACGTAGTGGAGCAAAAACTGGCTGAGAAAATGAGGGGGAATCTCAAGTTCATCTTCCAGCCAGGCGAGGAGACGCTTGAAGGTGCGAAAGCTCTGATCGCTGCGGGCGTGCTGGAGAATCCAAACGTTGATGTTATTCTCGTCTCGCATGGCGACGCCGACCTGCATGTGGGTGAAGTGGGCGTGTTCCACGAGTTCAGTCATGCCAACTCCGATGAGTTTAGAATCGAACTGCGCGGCAAGGGCGGGCACGGAGCACGGCCGCATCAGACGCAGGACGTGATCGTTGCCGGTTCACGCATCGTCGAGGCGCTCCAGACAATTGTCTCGCGCGAACTGGACGCCCGCGAAGCAGCAGTGATTTCAGTATGCGAATTTCATGCGGGCACGGCGATGAACATCATCCCCGCCGCAGCCAAATTAACGGGCACGGTGCGCACGCTCAAAAAAGAAGTTCAGACACACGTGATGAAGCGCATGAGGGACACCGTTGAGGCGCTTGCGGCCCTGCACGGCGTGGAAGCAAAGTTTGAGTTCCTGGCGGGCTGTCCTTCATGCCCAATCGACAACGCGGCCGAGAACCTGATCCGCGAGGCAGCGGGCAAGGCGCTTGGCGCAGAGAACGTGAAGGAGCTGAAAACACGCATGGGCGGCGAAGACTTCGCATTTTACGCTCAGCTTCGTCCAGCCGCTACGATGCGGCTTGGCATTACGCCACAGGATGAAGCACGCCGTCCTTCGACGCATTCGCCGCTGTTCCGTCCCGACCTCAAAGCCCTTCAGACCGGCACAGCAGTGTTCATTCAGGTCGTGAAGGATTATCTGCTGTGATTATTTTTGATTAAATATGGAGGATTTATCATGTCAGAAGCCAGAGTAAAAAAACCGTTCCGCATGCCGCACATGTTCGTGCTGATTACGACAATCGTCATCATTGCCATGATCCTCACGTGGATCATTCCGGCCGGAACCTACGAGCGCGTCACCAACGCGGCGGGCATCAAGGTCGTACTCGCCGACAAGTTCAAGTACATTCCCAACACGCCCGTTTATCCATGGGAGATCCCCACGTACATCATCAAAGGGTGTCTTGCGCAGGCGTCGCTGATCATCATGACCATTGTTGTCGGCGGCGCATTCCACGTGCTGCTTAAGACTGGTTCCGTGCAGGCGTTGATCGCCGTGATCGTAAAGAAATTCGGAGGCATGGAGTCAATCTTCATTCCTGCACTGATGCTTGTCTGCGCGCTCATCGCCACAACGCAGAGCGTGACCATCTTCATTGCTTTCACGCCGATCATCATCCTCATGGTGCGGGCAATGGGCTTTGATTCTATTGTCGGCGCAGCCATCCCGCTGCTTGGCGGCGCTATCGGATTTTCGACCGGCACGCTCAACGTTTCTTCGACGATTCTGGCGCAGAGCATCGCCGAGCTGCCCGCTTACTCCGGCATCGGCTACCGTTTCCTCAGCCTGTTCGTCTACTGGTTCGTGACGAGCATCTGGCTGGTGCGCTATGCCCGGTCCGTGCGCGCCAATCCGCAGCTTTCGCCTATGTACGACCTTGACCTGGCCGACACAAAGAGCATGGAAAACAGCGAGCTCGACAATCATGTGCTTGACGCGCGTAAAATCCTCAAACTGCTCGCGCTCGTCGTTGCCCTCTCCGTGCTCGTTTACGGCTGCATCAACTGGAAGTGGGGAACGAACAACATCTCCATCGTCTTCCTGTGGCTGGCGATCGTCTCCGGTTTTATCGGCGGCTTCGCCCCAACCGATATTGCCCTGTTGTTTATCGCCGGCGGCCAGAAGCTGCTCGCCACGGCGCTCGTGATCGGCCTCTCGCGCTCCATTTCGATGGTCATCACCGCCGGCAAGATCATCGACCCCATCGTCCACGGCCTTGTCAGCGTGATGACGCTCATGCCGGCCTCCATTCGCGGCATGGCAATGTTCTGGGCGAACATCCTCATCAACGTGCCGATCGTATCCGCCAGCGGACAGGCCGGAGCGGTCATGCCCATTTTTGCTCCTTTGGCCGACATGGTGGGCATCACGCGCCAGACAGCTGTGCTCGCCTACCACTTCGGCGACGGCTTCTGCAATTATATTCTGCCCTGGAGCTCGGCCCTGATGGGCAATCTTGCCGTAGCTAATATCCCTTATGACCGATGGATGCGCTTCATGTGGAAGCTCTTTATCGTCTGGGTAATCCTCGGCAGCGTGCTCGTGGCCGTAGCGCAGATGATGCACTACGGTCCGTTCTAGGCTGTCTTGAGAACGAAAAAGCTCCTGCCGGCACGCTTGGCGGGAGCTTATTTTGAATATGGGAGGGACACCAAATGAACGACATGGACTTGCTCGAACGAAGCCGCGCGTACATCACGGAAAATGAACAGCGCCTTCTCGACGACTGGCTGAAGCTCGTCGCCCAGCCCAGCGTCAGTGAAACGGGTGAGGGCGTGGAAGAGTGCTGTGCGATGATCGTCGAAAAGATGAAGTCGATCGGGCTGGATGTGACAAAACATCCGGTCAAGCCGTATCCGACCATTGAAGGGAGATGGGGAAACGATTCGAAAAAGCGCACCGTTCTCATCTACGCCCATTACGACGTGAAGCCCGCCGCTCCGCTCGACCAGTGGCGCACGCCGCCCTTTGAGCCAACGATCATCGACGGCAAGGTCTACGGCCGCGGCTCGGCGGACAATAAATCGCCACTGATGGCGCACCTTGAAGCGATCGACTTCTGGCTGAAAGAGACGGGGGATCTGCCTGTCAACGTGATCTGCCTGTTCGAGGGCTGCGAGGAAAACGGTTCTCTCGGGCTGCCTGAGTTTTTAGCCCGGAACCGCGAAAGATTTAAAGCCGATCTGGTCTTTTTCTCCGACGGCCCAAAAGATCCCGGCGGACTGCCGATCATCGCTCTGGGCTGCAAGGGATCGCTGGAAATCACGCTGCGCGTTCAGACAATGAACAAAAACGTCCATTCGCGCTATGCGCCAGTACTGCCGAACGCCGCCTGGCGGCTCGTCGAGCTGCTGAACAAACTCAAGAGCGGCGATACTGTGAACGTGCCGGGATTCTACGACCACATCCGCACTCCGCAGCCCCGCGAATATGAGATCTACGCCTCCATGCCCAGCGCAGCGGCCGATCTGGAACGCATCTACGATACAAAGGTGGACACGCACGGGCATGAATTCTACGATCGGCTCAACAATACACCGACGTTCTGCATCACGAAGATCAACGCGGGGGCTAACGGCATTGTGCCCGCGGCAGCCGAAGTGACAATCAACGTACGGCTCGTGCCAGACCAGACTCCCGGCGACGTGTTTGACAAAGTCGAATGCTTTATCCGTGAATTGGGCTACGATGATGTGGAAATCACCGGCCGCGGCGATGGCATTCCTCCGTCGAAAACCGATGTGAGCACGCCTTGGCTGCCCATCGTTGAACAGGCGGCAAAGGACATTTACGGCGAGTGCGTGATCTATCCGATCCGACCGTCGAGCGCGCCCGATTATCTATGGACCAATGTGCTTGGCCTGCCGGCAATCCAGGTACGGTGGAGCGATCCCGATTCCGACAACCACGCGCCCAACGAAAAGCTCTCGATCAAAGAATATTTCAACGGAATCGCTCTGACGATTTTGGTGCTAAACAGGGTTGCTGAGGCGAAGATCTGACAAAATGCAGTAACCGTCTGAAATAAGAACTCATGGACAAAGCGGCGCTTTAGCCGCTTCTTTGTGCTAGAGGATGAATAAAAACGAGGCAGCCATTGAATGCAGGCGGCCTCGTTTTTCGTGTTTCTATGAATCAGCTGGTTAGCTCGCCGTTGAGACAGCATAATTAAGCTGTTCCAGCGCCGCATCAGAGGGAGCATAATATGCCTGCAGGCTGGTTGTTTCTTTAGGCCTCAAAAGAGGCTCAAAACATTCGCTTGGAAGAGCAATTGGCGCTTTTGCCGGGCGAAATAATCAGCGGTTCCTTATCTTTAAAAGACAGTTCGGCAGTTCTGAGACAGCTTCTTTTATCCCCGCTCGTTCCTCTTCAATGCTGGCCGTAACGAGCCTTCAGCAGCGGCTTGATGCCGCCGGCCTCAAGGATCGTCAAAGCGTAATCGCCGACGGGCTCGCAGGGCAGCTCTTCGCCGCTGGTTTCGTTTTTCAGCAGCGAACGGGACAAGTCGAGCGTGAGCCGGTCGCCGTCTTTGACCGCTCTGGAAACACCCCGGCAGACTACAAGCGGAATACCAAGGTTCACGCCGTTGCGGAAGAAGATGCGCGCGAAGGATTCGGCGACGACGGCGCTGACGCCGGCGGCCTTGAGGGCGACGGCGGCGTGTTCGCGCGACGAGCCGCAGCCGAAGTTCGTGCCGGCGACGATCAGACCGCCGGGCTGGAAGTTTTCCGCAAAGTCGGGGTCGGCGCCAGCCATGGCGTGGCGCTTCACGTCGTCGGGATCGGTCTCGGAGAGGAAGCGTCCGGGATAGATCTGATCGGTGTCGATGTTGCTGCCGAAGACGCTGGCGCGGCCGGAAATGATTTTTTCCATGGGAGGCCTCCTGATCACAGGAATTCGGCGGGATCGACGATCTCGCCGGCAATCGCCGCGGCCGCCACGGCGGCGGGAGAGCCAAGATAGATGCGCGCCTCGGCGCTGCCCATGCGCCCGGGGAAGTTGCGGCTGGAAGAGCTGATGCAGTTCTCGCCCGCCGCGAGCATGCCCTCGTGCGTGCCCAGGCAGGCGGCGCAGCCGGGCGTGACGAACGTGGCGCCCGCTTCGACGAGCGTCTCCATGACGCCGCTTTTGACGGCTTCGAGCAGTGTTTTGCGGCTGGCCGGCACGACGACGAAGCGCGTGCCGCGCGGCACTTTCCGTCCCTTGACGATGCGCGCGGCGATTTCCAGGTCTTCGAAGCGGCCGCACGTGCAGGTGCCGAGGAACGCCTGCTGGATCTTCGTGCCGGCGCCGTGCGAAATCGGATGCACGTTGTCGACGCTGTCAGGCTCGGCGATCTGCGGCTCGAGCGTGCCGAGGTCGAAACGATGCAGGGCGGAATAACGGTAATCGGGATCGGTCTCGTACACCGTGTAGTCGTCGATGCCCAGCCGCCTCATGTGCGCGAAAGTAACTTCATCCGGCTGGATCCACGCGGTCTTGGCGCCGATTTCGGTGGTCATGTTGCACAGCGTCAGACGTTCACACAGCGGCATACGGCGCACAGCTTCGCCGCAGAACTCGATCACCTTGTAGACGCCGTAGTCCGCTCCCAACGCGCCGATGACGTGCAGGATCGCGTCCTTGGCGAAGACGCCTTTGCGCGGCACACCGTCAAGGACAATTTTAATTACTTCAGGCACACGAAACCACAGCTGTCCGGAGATCAGGATCGCGGCCATGTCGGTGGCGCCGACGCCGGTGCCGAACGCCCCCAGCGCGCCGTGAGTAGTGGTATGCGAATCGGTGATCACCATCAGCCGGCCGGGGCGCGCCAGGCCCTTGTCAACGCAGATCTGATGACAGACTCCCTCGTTCACGTCCATGAGATTGGCGATATTCTGCGCGTCGCAGAACTCACGGAACTGTTTCTGGTTCTCGGCCTGCTGAATCGACGAGGCCGGTGCGTAGTGGTCGAGAAACATCGCCACGTTCTGCGGCGAATGGACGGTGACGCCGCCGATCTCGAAAAACGATCGCACGGTCTGCAGATATAGATCGTTGATCCCAGCCACGTCGACGGTACAGTTGACGATCTCGCCTGCCGCGACGGACGCGCGTCCGGCGTGGGCGGCGAGGATTTTTTCCGTGGCATGCATCTTGCCATCTCCCCCTTCGGCGTTTTCGCCAACGCGGGACCGCTCCGGCAAAAGGATTGCCCCGCGCAAAATTATTTTACGCTCTTGATGCTGTCGATCTGAGTTTCGTCGCGGTACACGACCTTCGCCACCTCGCGGGTCCCGCGCGCGGGGCGGCGGGGCGCGCCGGTCAGCTTCTCGGCCGCGGCTTTGAGGTCGTGGATGTCCACGACTTTGACGCCCGCTTCGGCAAGACGATCGCGCAGGGCCGCGCGGGCCGGATTGACGGCCACGCCTTTCTGCGTGACGAGCACGTCGACCGTGCGCCCCGGCGTGGAGATCGTAGTGACGCGGTCGGTGACGATGGGCAGACGCGCGCGGATCAGCGGCGCGACGATGATGCACAGTTTCGCGCCGGCGGCGACGTCGCTGTGGCCGCCGCTGCCGCCCATGATGAAACCGTTGGAATCGGTGTGCACGTTGACGTTGAAGTCGGTGTCGATCTCCGTCGCGCCGAGGATGGCCGCGTCGAGGCTGTCGACGCAGCATGACTTGGACGTCGGCGAGGCGTAGCGCGTCGCCGAGATCTCCACGTGACGCGGATTGTCGCGGATCGAGGCCACCGCGCCGAGGTCGAAGCACTGCACGTCCATGATCGAGCGAAAGCAGCCGGCGTTCAGCATGTCGACGATGGCGCTGGTGACGCCGCCGAGGGCGTAGCTGCCCTGGATCTTTTCGGCCAGCATGACGTCTTTGAGGAACTTGGCCGCGGCCAGAGAAGCGCCGCCCGCGCCGGTCTGGAACGAAAAACCGTCCCTGAGCAGCCCGGAGGCGCGGATCACGTCGACGGTGGTGCGCGCCATGACAAGGCCGACGGGATCGCGGGTGATGCGCGTGGTGCCGGAAACGATGCCCTGCGGATCGCCGATGCTGTCCACGGCGACGACGCCGTCGACCCACTGTTCCTGAATCATGGCGTCCTCGAGCGGATACGGGACGAGGTTGTCGGTGACGACGATCGTATGCTTGGCGCAGCGCGCGTCGGCTTCAGCATAGCCGAGCGAGCCGCAGGCGCTTTTGCCGATTTTTCCCGTGGCGTTGCCCATGGGGTCGGCCGTGGGCGCGGCGACGAACGCCACGTCGATCGGCGTGACGCCGTTTTCGACGGCGCTCGGGCGTCCGCCGTGCGAGCGGAAAACGACCGGTTCCTTCATGCCGCCTGCGGAGATGAAGCGCCCCACTTTGGCCCCCATGTAGTTGGTTTCGATGCGGCCGACGACGCCGCTTTTAACGTGGTCGATAATGGGACTCTGCACGTCGAACACGGAGCTGCTGTTGACCGTCAGATCGCGGTAGCCCATGGCGGCCAGCTCGCCCAGCACCATATTCATCACGCCGTCGCCGTTGCGCAGGTGATGGTGGAACGAGATCCTCATGCCGTCCTTCAGTCCTGAGCGAAGGATGGCGTCTTTCAGCGCAGCGATGACTTTGCTGTCTTTCATCATTTGCTCCCTCCCTTGGCGATGGCTTCGGCCATGGCGATAGTCTGCTCGGCGCGCACAACGATCGGCTTGTCGATCATCTTGCCGTGAAGCGATATCGCGCCGCGCCCCTGCTCCTTGGCCTGTCGGATAGCCGCCAGCACCTCGCGGGCTGAATCGATCTCCTTCTGCGTCGGGCTGAACGCCTCGTTGACGGCGCGCACGTGACGCGGCGAGATAACAGCTTTGCCGCTGAAGCCCATGCTGCGGGCAAACCGCGCGTCTTTGACGGCGCCTTCGTCGTCGTTGACATCGGTGAACGGCGTGTCGTAGACGTCGACTCCGGCGGCGCGGGCGGCCGAAATCATGCGGCTGCGGGCGTAGAAGATCTCCGCGCCTTCCTTGGTGCGGGGACAGTGCAGGTCGGCGGTCAGGTCTTCGGCGCCGAGGAAGAGCGCCGCTACGCGCGGAGAAGCCGAGGCGACAGCGTAGGCGTTTTCCAGCCCGCGCGCCGTCTCGATCAGCGGAATCAGCTTCACGGTCCCGGCGGGAAGGCCGCTCTTCTTCTCCACTTCGGCCATGCAGGCGTCGAGCGTCAACACGTCTTCCGCGCCGCCGACTTTGGTGGGCATGATCAGGTCGGGACGCAGCGGAACGATCTCGTCGAGATCGGCCTGCCAGTACGGCGTATCAAGCGAGTTGATGCGCACAGTCAGTTCGACGTTTTTGAAGCCGAGCGCCTTGATAGCACTGCGCACGAGAATGCGCGCGGCGTCCTTTTGATCCGGCGCAACGGCGTCCTCGAGGTCGAGGATGACGTTGTCGGCGCCGAGCGCGTCGCCGTTGACGATGATGTTGGGCGTGTTGCCCGGCAGGAACAGCATGGATCGGCGCATTTACTCGTCCTCCCCTTCCGCCGCGCGTTTAATCGCGGTTTCAACGCGCGCCCTGATTGTGCAGTCCAGCGCACCACGGTCGACAACGCGCAGCGACGCATTTTCTACCGCGAACTCCTTCAGCACCTCGCGCACGGCATTCTCGATTGCCGCGCCGAACTGCATCATGACGACCGACTCCAGCTCGACAGACACACCGCTCCCCGGCTCGATCTCAACGAGGACATCGCTCGACTCCAGCGTGCCGGCAACGGCTTTTCTCCTGATCTCCAAACGAAATTCCTCCCTGCAAAAAATAAAGTCGCCTTTTTTCAGCGCTGACAGAACATTCCAATCGTTTTTATTCTAACACGAGCGCTCCTTCTGTGAATAACGATTTCCGCCAGCCGCCGAAAATAGAATATGACATTTCCAAGAGTTCGGTGTATGATGGAGCGAATTTATAATGTTCAGTTCATGCGCCACATTCAAAAGGAGGAGTTCCAAATGGCAGAAAAAACGATTTACGAAATTGCGCTGGAGCGCCACAAAGAGACTGTGGGCAAGTTCGCCATGGTCAGCAAGATGCCTGTCACCAACATGCAGGAGCTGGCCGTGGCCTATACGCCCGGCGTCGCCGAGCCGTGCCGCGTCATCAACAGGAATCCCGACGATGTTTACACCTACACGTCCAAGAGCAACGTCGTCGCCGTCATCAGCGACGGCAGCGCCGTGCTCGGGCTGGGCAACATCGGCGCCAAGGCCGCCATTCCCGTGATGGAAGGCAAGTGCTGCCTCTTCAAGAACTTCGCGAACATCGACGCGCTCCCCATCTGCATCGAGACGCAGGACACCGAGGAGATCATCAGCATCGTCAAAAACATCACCGCTACGCTGGGCGGCATCAATCTTGAAGACATCGCCGCGCCGCGCTGTTTTGAAATCGAAGATCGCCTCAAGGCCGTCTGCGACATTCCTGTTTTCCACGACGATCAGCACGGCACCGCCGTGATTCTGCTCAGCGCCGTGATCAACGCCCTCAAGGTCGTAGGCAAAAAAATCGGCGACGTGAAGATCATCCTCAACGGCGCCGGCGCGGCCGGCACGGCCATCAGCAAGATGCTGATGCTGGCCGGGGCAAAGAACATCATCGCCCTCGACAGCAAGGGCGCGCTTTCCGACGACATGGATCTTGCCCCCGCCAAACTCGCGCTGGCCAAGATCACCAATCCGAATCACGAAAAAGGCCAGCTGGCCGACGTGATCAAAGGCGCCGACATCTTCCTCGGCACCTCCGTCGGCGGCGTGCTTAAGCCCGAAATGGTCAAAACCATGGCGCCCAAGGCGGTCATTTTCGCCATGGCCAACCCCGTGCCCGAGATCTTCCCCGACGAAGCCAAGGCCGCCGGCGCGATGGTCGTCGGTACCGGCCGCTCCGACTTCCCCAATCAGGTCAACAACTGTCTCGGCTTCCCCGGCATCTTCCGCGGCGCGCTCGACTGCCGCGCCGCGCAGATCAACGACGAAATGCAGCTGGCGGCCGCTTACGCTTTGGCGGCACTGATCCCTGATGACGAGCTGACACCTGACTATGTCATCGCCGATTCCTTCGACAAGCGCGTCGTGCCCGCTGTCGCGAACGCCGTGGCCGACGCCGCCCGCAGAACCGGCGTGGCGAGACTGTAAGAATTCTTTTCTTTACTCCATTACGCTGCGACCGGAAGAGGCTCACCGATCGAAAGAAAGCACTGCGTAAAATTTCGCACTCTAAGGAGGTTTTTAATCAATGTCCGAAGGAAACAAAAGCTTCAAACTATTCAACATGCCCTGGCAGATTTTCGCCGCCTTCGCGGCCGTCGTTCTTGCGGCAACGTATATGGGAGTGCTGCCTAAAGGCATGATCGGCGCCTTTCCGTTCATGATCGTTGTCGGCGCCGTTCTCAACGAGATCGGCGACCGCTGCCCGATCGTCAACACCTATCTCGGCGGCGGTGCCATAGTCATTATTTTCGGCATGGCCGCACTCTGCTACTATCACCTTATTCCCGACGCTACCGTCAAGATCGTTACCAATTTCATGAAAGGCGAGGGCTTCCTCGACTTCTACATCGCCGCGCTGATCTGCGGCTCAATCCTCGGAATGAACCGCGACCTCTTGATCCGCGCTGCTGTCCGCTATCTGCCCGCCATCGTCGGCGGCGTCATCGTGGCGTTAGGACTGGCTGGACTCGTCGGCGAACTGACGGGTTACGGCGCCAAGCAGGCCATCCTTTACATCGCCGTGCCGATCATGGGCGGCGGCATGGGGGCCGGCGCGGTACCGCTGTCGAAGATCTTCGGCGAAACGCTGGCACAGAGACCTGAGGACATCATCAACATCATGATCCCGGCCGTTGCTCTTGGCAACGCCATGTCCATCGTTGCCGGCGGGCTGCTCAACAAGCTCGGCAAATCGTTCCCCCGTTTCACCGGCAACGGCGACCTGCTCATCACCAAGGGAGCCGACGACGCCATTCAAGCCGACGAGGAATTTCTCAAAAAGCGCGACTCGATCAGCCTGGCGGCTATGGGCGGCGGGCTGCTGCTGGCAACGGCGTTCTTCGCCTGGGGGCGCATCGTCGCATTCTTTATCCCCAAAATCCACAGCTATGCCTGGATGATTATCTCCGTCGCCGTCGTCAAGGCACTGGGAATCCTGCCGCAGTACTATGAGATCTGCTGCTACCAGTGGTTCCAGTTCATCATGAAGAACCTGACTGGGACGCTCCTCGTCGGTATCGGCGTGGCGTATACCGACCTCGGACAGATCGTTTCCGCTTTCTCCGGGCAGTATCTGCTGCTCGTCGGAGTGACGGTGCTCGGCGCCATTATCGGTTCCGCCGTCGTCGGGCGTTTAGTCGGTTTCTATCCCATCGAGTCGTCCATCACCGCCGGACTCTGCATGTCCAATATGGGCGGCACGGGCGACGTGGCCGTTCTTTCCGCAGCCAACCGCATGGAACTGATGCCCTTCGCGCAGATCTCCTCCCGCATCGGCGGCGCCTTCATGCTGATCCTCGCCAGCGTGCTGCTGCGGATCATCTAATCCGTACCGCCTCCAGTCAGAAAGTTCAAGGCCGGCCGAATGCTGAGCATTCGGCCGGCCTTGAACTTATAGTGTCTCACGCAGGACAACAAAGCGTCGCAAAGTCAGAGGAAACGAGCTTTCGCTTGTTGTTCCGCTGTTCCAATTTTTCCTCTGCCGTCTTATTCAGACACAGCGTGCACGGCCCGCTTTTTGCTCGTCAGCCAGAGCAGAATCAGAATCGCCAGCCCCGCCACGTCGCTCAGAGTACCGGGATACAGCAGAGCCAGAGAACCGGCCAGCGCCAGAAGGCGCTCATGCCAGCGCAGCGGCGCCATGAAGAAGTTCTCGGTAAAGCAGGACAGCAGGAACACGCCTATCACGGCGGAAACCATCGCCTGAAGCGTGACGAACCAGTTCGTGGCGTTGGTCAGCAGGATCTCGGGAGCCAGCACAAAGATGAACGGCACGATGAACCCCGGCAGGGCCAGCTTGACGCTCGTGAAGGCCGTCCGGTTGGGATCGGCGTTGGCCAGGCCGGCAGCCGTATAAGCTCCCACGCAGACCGGCGGCGTCACCGACGAGAGAACGGCGTAAAAAAACACGAACATGTGCGCGTCCAAGCCCTTTACGCCGAGCAGCGTCAAGGCAGGGGCCGCCACAGCGCTGGCCATGACGTAGCTCGCCGTCGTAGGCATGCCCATGCCGAGCAGCGTCGCGATCAGCAGCGTCACGCACATGGTCAGGACCAAATGTCCCTGCGTCAGCGCCAGCACGGCATCGCCGACGCGCAGGGCCACGCCCGTGGCGCCCATCATGCCGATGACGTTGCCGACAATGATGCAGGCCATGGCAACCGAGAGGGCGCCCAGCGAGCCGTCTTTCAGCGTGTTAATGAACGTCATCAGATCCATGCGGTCGGATTTCTTCACAAAGCTCAGCAGCACGCAGCAGCCGATGCCCCAACAGCCGGAATAGAGCGGATTGTAGCCCTTGACCAGGAAATAAACGATCACGAACAGGGGAATCGCTTTGTAACCGCTCTTAACCAGAACTTCTCCGGCCCGGGGAAGCGTCTCTTTAGGCAGCCCTTTCAAACCGAGGAGCGAAGCCTCGAGGCTGAGCGAACACCAGATGCCCCAGAAGTACAGCAGGGCGGGAACGATCGCGCAGAGCAGAACCCGAGTGTAAGGAATATTCAGCGTATCGGCGATGATGAACGCCGCGGCCCCCATGACGGGAGGCATAATCTGTCCGCCGGTGGAAGCGGCCGCCTCCACCGCGCCGGCAAAGTGCGGTTCGTAGCCGATGCTTTTCATCAAAGGGATTGTGAAGGCTCCTGTCGTCGCCACGTTGGCCGACGTACTGCCGCTGATCGTGCCCATCAGAGCGCTGGAAAGCACGGAGATCTTGGCAGGACCGCCCTTCAGATGCCCTGTCAGGGCCATGGAAATATCGTTGAAGAAATCCGATGTCCTCGTGGACGTCAAAAAGGCGCCGAAAAGCACGAACAGGTAAATGTACGTGGCCGAAACGCCCGTCACCAAACCGAAGAGACCGTCCGTCGTCAGATAGAGCTCTTCGATGATGCGCGGCACCGACAAGCCGAAGTGTTGAATGGGGCCGGGCATCGAGCGCCCAAAGTAGGCGAACAGCAAAAACAGGAAACAGAAGATCGGCAGCGGCCAGCCGAGCACGCGCCGCCCGGCGATAAACACCAGTGCGGTGAAGACGCCGCCAAGCCAGAGCTCGTAATCATAAACTTCACCGGCGCGAGTAGCAATGCTTTCATACGCGAAGAACACGTATAGAGCGCAGGCGCCCGACACAACCGCAAAAATCCAGTCAAGAGCCGTGGCGCGGTCGCGCGGCGATCCTTTCACGGCCGGGTAAAGCAGGAAAATCATGGGAAGAATGAAGGCAACGTGAAAACTGCGTTGCTGCATCGTCGGCAGCACGCCGAAAAATGCGGTGTAAAGCTGAAAGACCGCCAATGCGACGGCCAAGACTGTGATCAGTACCCCCATTGCTCCTTTGAAAACACGGCGTTTGCCCGGTTTCTTCTGAAGCTGCTGAGCCTGAACGTTGGCGTCGGCAACGCTCTGAGCCGAAATACGAGTCGTCATCGAGAAAGATCCCCCCTCGTCTCAAAAAATACATATTCAAACACCACGAACCGTACAAAAACAGGGAGAGCCGACAGGACTCTCCCTGTTCGATTTTCGACGCAGGATCGTCCTTACTTGATCAGACCGATCTCCTTGTAATACTTGAGCGCGCCGGGATGGATCTCCATGGCGCAGCCGTCGAGGGCGTGCTCGCGGCCAAAGTTGGAGAAATACGCCGGGAGACGCTTTTTCAGCTCCTCCTGCCCTTCGAACATAGCCTTGACCGTTTTATATACAACGTCCTCGCTCACTTTTTCGTCGGACAGCAGCACGCCAATGGCCGCGATCGTCCTGATGTCGTCGGGATGCTTGTCGTAAGTGCCGCCGGGGATGGTCGCAAGAGCAAAATAAGGATGCTCCTTGACGATCTGCTGACGCTTATCCTCGTCGATGGACAAGAGGCGCACGCCGCCGGTGATCATGTCGGTGACCTGAGCGTTGGGCGCGGTCGTAGTCCAAAAGTTGCCCTGAACTTCGCCGGTCTTCAGGGCTTCGGCGCTCTCGGTCTTGCCGTAACGGTTGATCTTCACGTCTTCGTCCTTGATGCCGTAGGTGTTCAGAATGATGCGGGTATACGTCTCAATTCCCTGCCCGATGGCGCCGTAATCGATGCGTTTGCCCCGGAAATCGGCAATGCTCTTCATGTCTTCGCCGCCGACCAGAACATGGCACGGCATCGGATAGATGGCAGCGACGAAGCGAATGCTCTTCACAGGCGACTTGAAGGGCCCCGTGCCGTTCAGAGCCTCGTCGACCGTGGCGGACTGGCACATGCCGAACTCCATGTCTCCCTTCGCCAGACCGTTGACGTTCTTTGTGGAACCGCCGGTCACCGCCGTGTAGTTGACGCCGTTTTTGGCAGCGTTGCCGATCTGGGCAATCGTGTTGCCGATCAGATAGAAACCGCCGCCCACGCTGCTCGTGCCGATGCGGGCGAAATCGACCGCCCAACCGGCCGACGCCGTCAGCCCCAAGAACACTGCCGCCGCACAAACGCTTTTCACCGTCTTACGAATCATAACTGCTGCCTCCCCAATGTTTTGACATTTTCTTAAACAAACCGCCACTACGCTTTCATATAATGAAAGTAACTTTTATTACATAGGCTTTATTATGAAACACCTTTTCCCCTTTGTCAATGATCAAATAATACCTCCTTGGTGCGCAATGGACTTCCATATTATGAAATAAAATGATAAAATTTTTGTAACATTCGTGGGTTCTGGGGAGTCTGGACTTTCACTCGAAAAACGAGGGGGGAAAAATGTCTGCAAAATCAGTCAACGGAGTTTCAGCGATAAAAAAATGTCTGTCAGTGCTCGACTGCTTTTCCGAGGACGCTCCGCAGCTCTCGCTGACCGCCGTCACGGAAAAAACCGGTTTTTCCATGCCTACCACGCTGCGGATCCTTTCGGCACTGTGCGAGGAAGGCTTTCTTGAGCGCGACGCCAATCGTCTCTACCGCGTGAGCTGGAAAGCGTACCGTCTTGGGAAACTCTTTCAGGCGCACGACTCCATCAAAAACGCCGTGCTGCCGGTCATGCGGCGGCTGCGCAATGCATTCGGCGAAACAGTCAGCCTCTATTACAAACATGACATCTGGCGCGTCTGCGTCGAGCAGGCGGTCAGCCTTCACGAGCTGAAGCGCATTTCTCATCCCGGTTCCTATTATCCGCTCTGGGCCGGCGCTACTTCAAAGGTGTTTCTCGGCTTCATGACGTCCGACGAGATCCAGCGCGTGTACGAGGAGGCCCCGGAGAACCAAAAAAAACGCTGGGCTCAGTTTCTCGGCGAGGTCGCCGACGCGCGGCAGCGCGGTTACGCCGTCAGTCTGGGCGAACGCGAGGAAGGCACGTCGTCCATCGCCTGCCCGCTCTTCGACTTCACAGGCAAGCTGGCGGCCTGCCTGTGCATCTCCGGCCCCAGTTTCCGTTTCACCGACGAGATCAAGGCGAAAGTGGCGCCCGTTTTTGTCAGGGAATGCCACAAACTTTCCCTTTCCTTCGGCGCTCCCGATTCGGCCTTTGGAGCGCATTCCAGGATCCAAGACTAACGCGGGCAGCGTCATTTCCAACCCCATACACCCATACAGTACGGGCGGCAGCTTTTAGAATGAATTCAAAAGCCTGCCGCCCGTACTGCGTTATTTTGCGCCGGAAAACGATGTCATTGCTTCATACCGGCGGCGCTTCGCCAGGTAATAGCCGAGCGTCAGCGCCGCGGTAGCCGCCCAGGCAAGCGGATAGCCGATATACACATGGATAATGCGTCGATCCAGCGCCAGCGCTGTCGCCAAATAGATCTGGCGCAGCACGACCATGCCGATCAGCGAAAGGATCATGGGGACGCGCGTGTCGCCGTAGCCGCGCAGCGTGCCCAGACAGACTTCACGCAGAGCCATAAAGCCGTAAAACGGCAGCATCACGTGCATCATGTCAATGCCGGCAGCTACGACGGCAGGCGTGTCGTTAAACAGTCTGATGCAGTACGGAGCGGCAGCGAAGAGCGCGGCGCTGACGGTAAAGCAGTATGAAAGGGACAACAGCAGGCAGCTTTTGAAGCCGTGCTTGACGCGCTCGGACTTGCGCGCGCCGACATTCTGGCTCACAAAAGTGGTCTGCGCCATGCCGAAACCTTTGCAGGGCAGCGTTACAAAGCGGTCGATCCGCTGCGCAGCCCCCAGCCCGGCCATGGCCGCTGCGTCAAAGCCGCTGATGTAGCGCCACACGAACAAGTTGGAGAAGGAGATCAGGCAGTTCTGCATTCCCGCCGGCATACCGATAGAAACCACACGGCGCAGGATGTCCCGCTCACGGGACAGCTCGCCGAAGGCGAGCCGAAAAGCGCCGTCGTGCTTTTTCAGCCGGAAGAAGACGACGAGCACAGCGACCATCTGCGAGAGCACGGTCGCGGCGCTGACGCCGGCGACTCCCCAGCCCCAGACCGTGACGAAAAGCAGATCGAGAACGATGTTGAGGGCGCAGACCAGCACAAGAACGTTGAACGGGCCGCGCGAATCGCCGACAGCCCGCAGCAGGCCGGCCGCCACGTTGTAGGCGACAGTGAAGAGAATCCCCGCCAGATAGATGCGCAGATAGACGACGGCGTCGCCGTAAACTTCCGCCGGCACAGAGATCAGACTCAGCAGTCCCGGCGCGGCAAAGATGCCCACGATTGAGAGGAGCAGGCCAAGCACAACCGCAAAGGCAAAAGCGCTGCGCATGGCAGCGCCGAGACGCTCACGTTCGCCGCTGCCGAAATATCGCGCCGCGATCACCGAGGCGCCGATGGACATGCCGTTGAAAAAACCCACCACCATCTGCGAAATAGCCGAGCACACGCTGACGGCTGCCAGCGCCTTGTCGCCGACGAAATTGCCTACGACCATCGAATCCACCGTGTTGTAAAGGTTCTGGAGCATTTCAGCCAGAACGATGGGCACCGCAAAGGCAACGATCTTTCCGATGATGCCGCCCTGAGTGAAGTCTGCCGTCCGCCCCGCCACGATTCATCCCCCATTTTCCGACCATCGCCAATTTTTTTACATTATGCTGACTCTTATGCCAATTTCTGATAAAAAATATAAACATGCTTTTCTGGGCGCTGCGGGAAAATTCAGACGCTCGGAGCATACTCGAGCGCTGCGCGTTCGAGATGCCCGCAGACAGCAAGCCCCTGCGGAGGAATGCGGCTCATCCGCCTCTTCCTGCCCAGACTCGGCGTCACTGATCGGGACGGTAAGCCTTGTCCAGCATATAGCTTTCAATGCGGTTTTCTCCCAACGCCGCCAGATCGCCGCTTTTCAAATTTTTCACGATGTTGGCATGGAACGTGAGAATGCTTTCCAGGTCTTCGAGGCCGACGTTGTGGATCATGTACTGGAACAGGCGCGAATAGGTCTTCTTCAGGAGCTCGGAAGTCCAGGACAGTCCCGAGATCTCGTGGATATAGAAGTGGAAGCGGCATTCCAGATCGAAGAAATCCAGCTGTCCCTCCTGAAGGTTTTTCTCGAAGGCCGCGCGGATATCACGATAATCGTCGATACACTTCATCAGATACCTGTAGTGTTCGTCGTTCAGCAGATGGTTTTTCACGATCCGAGAATAGACTTTCGACTCGAGCAGCACGCGCACATCGTAGATCTCCCCCACGTCGGCGTTGGTATACTGCAGCACCAGGGCACCGCGCCGCGGCAGAGTTTTGACGATGCCGTAGGACTCGAGGATCTTCAGCGCTTCGCGCACCGGCGAGCGGCTTACCTTGAGTTCTTCGGCCACGTCGTTCTCGCGGATGAACGAGCCGGGCTGGAAGCGTTTTCTCACCAACAGCTGGCGATGCAAATAACGCGTCACTTCCTCGGTAACGGACTGGGGAATTGCGGACTGATACGACATTTTATCATCTCCTCGGAGAAAACAATCCCACGGCAAGAAATCTTTTCTTGCCGCAAAGAACGGCTCTTTTAAGATGTCGCACCTTTCGCGTAAAAGATGCGCCTTCAATGAACGAAAAGAACGGCACCCCCAACCCTCGATAAAGCGCTCTGCAATGACAAAGAAACCCGGGACGAAGCCGTCAGTCAGTCATCCTGCGGAGGCTTCGTCCCGAGTTCTGCGCTCTCCTGCCGGACGGTGGAACGCGTAAAATTTTGCCGACGTTATTCTGCTCGAATCCGACGCGCCATCTCCGCGCCCACCTCGCGCAGGGCGGCTTCATCGGCTTCGGTAGGGCAGCTTTTCACTTCCACGACATTCTCGACCAGATCCCATCCTGGCTTGGCAGCCAGCTCCTGCAGCGGCTTGAGCTCGGCGCCTTTGCACCACGAGTAGCAGCCGGCGACGGCAAGCACGCGGCCGCTGATCTTGCAGTTGTCGATTTTCTCCACTACGGGCATCATGGCCGGGAACATACCCATATTGTAGCAGCAGCTCAGCAGCGCCAGACCGCGGCTGCGCCACGCATCGCGGATGATCCAGCTCAGGTCGGCGGTGCTCGCGTCGTAGAGCTTGACGTCCTTCACGCCGCCGCCGCACAGGCCGTCGGCGATGCATTCAGCCATGTGCGCGGTGTTGCCGTACATCGAACCGTAAACGATCACGGCGCTCTTCGTCGTCTCCTGACGGCTCATGCTGTCGTAAAGCTTCACGATGTTTTCCACTCCCTCACCGCGGTGGATAGGCCCATGCGAGGGGCAGATCATCTTAATCGGCAGCGCAGCGGCCTTTTTGAGAGCAGCCTGCACGTTGGCGCTGAAGCGTCCCACGATAGTGGCATAATAGCGGCGGGCCTCGCTGGTATAAACGTGCATGTCAAGCTCGTCGCAGAAGATGCCGCCGTTGAGCGCGCCGTAGCTGCCGAAGGCGTCGCAGGTGAAAGCAATGCCGCTCGTATTTTCGAAGGAGACCATCGTTTCGGGCCAGTGCACCATGGGGACCGTGGCAAAGGTCAGGCTGTGCGCGCCCAGAGACAGCGTTTCGCCGTCTTTCACCTCTTTCGAGTTGACGGAAGAGCCGTAGAACTGGCCGATCAAGTTCAGCGCCTGCTTGTCGGCGACGACAGTGATGTTCGGATAAACCTGGCGCAGCATGCGGATGGCGCTGGAGTGGTCAGGCTCAACGTGATTGACGATCAGGTAGTCCACAGGACGGCCGCCGATGATGCTCTGAATGCGTTCAAGATATTCGCCGAAGAATTCAGCCTTGACGCCGTCGATCAACGTCACCTTTTCGTCGTCGATCAGATAGGAGTTGTAAGAAACTCCGTGAGCCAGAGACCACAGGTTTTCGAAGAGCGACGTCTTGCGGTCGTTGACGCCGACCCACCAGATTTTATCCGACACAGAAATTGCCTTCAGCATAAAAAAGTCCTCCCGGTAAAATGAACTCCGACGCACCGTCGGCACAAAATGACCAATATATGAAAACTATCTCATTATACGATTCGGCGGCGGGACATGCAAGGAGGACGGAAGCCGTTCCGTCCCGCGCGCTCACTGCGGATGGGCCGACTTTTTTGCAGAAAAACGGCGAGAGGCTATAATGATTGGCAGGACTTAATCACATTTCTGCAGGGAGGTTTTCGCGATGTTTTTCTTCGTTTTCACAGTTCTTCTGGCCTTGCTCACACTGGGGACCGCATCCGCCGCGCGAGCCTGCACGACCATGGGAGCCGGGCGCAAGGCGACCGCCGACGGTTCGGTGCTGGTAACTCACAGCTGCGACGGCTGGTACGACCAGCGCCTTCGCGTGATCCGCGGCGGCGCTCACGCGCCCGGCGAGATGCTCGACATTTACAACGTCATGTGCCGCGCCAATCATCCCGCCGAACCGCTGCGCAAGGTCGGTTCCGTGCCTCAGGCGGCGCGCACCTACACCTATTTTCAGATCGCCTATCCGTTTATGAACGAAAAGCAGGTCATCATCGGCGAGTTCACCTGGACAGGACGTCCTGAACTTGCCTCGCCCGAGGGCATCTTTTACATCGAGAATCTCGAGGCGCTGGCGCTGGCCCGCTGCGCTGCCGCGCGCGACGCCGTGCGCCTGATGGGACGTTTTGCGGAGAAGTACGGCTACGCCGACGGCGGCGAAACGCTGGTCGTCGGCGACCCCAACGAAGCCTGGGTCTTCGAGATCACCGGCGCCGGATCGGAATGGGAGCCGGGCTGCGGCCGTCCCGGCGCACACTGGGCGGCGCGCCGCATCCCCGACGACGGCTTTTTCGTGGGCGCCAACCGTTCACGACTCGGCGTCATCGAGCTGACGGAGAGCGAAACGCTCATGCTCGGTTCGGAGCTGACCTCTTACGCGGAAAAACAGGGCTGGTGGAAGCAGGGCGATCCGTTTGACTTCTCCAGGATCTTTAATCCCGAACCGTACGGCTACGCCTTCTACGCCTCGCGCCGCGAGTGGCGCGCGCTCAGCCTCGTCGCGCCGTCGCAGGAGTTTCCCATCCTCACCTGCCGTGAAGCTTACCCGTTCAGCGTCGTCCCCGACAAAAAGCTGACCGTCCAGGATCTGATGGACGTTTACAGCGACCATCTCGAGGGCACCGAGTACGACCTCACGAAAGGACTGGCTGCGGGGCCCTTCGGCTGTCCCGTGCGCTGGTTCACGCCCGCGGCAAGCCGCCCCGAAGGACGCAAAACCGACGACTGGGAGCGCTCCATTGCCATCTATCGATGCGCCTACAGTTTCGTGGCCCAGTGCCGCGGCTGGCTGCCCGACCCCGTGGGCGGCGTGCTGTGGTTCGGGCTCGGCGCTCCCGACACGACCGTCTACGTGCCAGTCTACTGCGGCGCGCTGGACGTGCCGGCACCGTGGAGCGAGGGCAAAAGCCACGTTTTCGACCGCAGCTGCGCCTGGTGGGCCTTTACGCTGGTGAACAACTGGGCCTGTCTGAGATGGGACGCCATGTACAAGGATATCCGCGCCCGCCGCGCGCAGTACGAGGAAAGCTTTTTCGCCGCGCAGACGGGTTTCGAGAATGAAATCGCCGACCTCTGTGCCCGCGGCCGCGGCGAAGAGGCCGCGCAGCGCGTTACCTCGCACACCTGCGCACAGATGGACGAGCTGTGCGACGGCTGGTGGAGCTTCGCCTTCGAGCTGATCGGAAAGTACCATGACGGCAGCGTGATGACGCCTCAGGGCGCAATGACCACACCCGGCTACCCTGCCGGGTGGCTGGAAAAAGTCGATTTCGGCGCAGCGTCGGAACGCGATCTGAAAAAGCTGGGCGGTCAAAAGCTCAGCGGTTCGTTCTCGGGCATTTCGCTGTAAAGACGTAAGCGGCCGCAGAAAGACCGAGGGCGGACGACCGGACAAAATCCAGTCGTCCGCCCTCGATTTTTTGCTCGAAAGCGCGCAGCTTCTTTTTCTACGCCGCAGAGCGCCAATTCCCACGGGAAATGCGCAAAAAAACGGCGTAGATGCTCCTCGCGCCCCAATGGAGCGGCTTGACCTTTATTTCCTCAGCGCGTAACGATTCGTGGGGCGGCCGACTCTCTGGTACTCCAGCTCCAGCGTCGCCTCGCCGGCGGCGACCAGATACTCCAGATAGCGGCGCGCCGTGATGCGCGAAATCTTGAGGGCATGCGCCGTTTCAACGGAAGACAGCGGCGAGGCGGCGTGCCCAAGAATATTCTTCACCTGCTGCAGCGTCTGCGGGTTCAGCCCCTTAGGCAGATCGTTGACGGCCGCATTCTCCTGCTGGACTTGAAGCAGTTTGTCCAGCTCCTTCTGTTCGATCTGATCGGCGCCGCGGTTAAGGCGGTTTTCCAGCTGCTGAAACAAACGCAGCGACGTCTGGATACGTTCGAAGACAAAGGGCTTTATTATGTAATCGAAAGCCCCGGCCTTAAGCACCGTGTTGATCGTGTTGGTGTCGCGCGACGCCGACACGACGATGACGCCGACGGTGCTGTTCATCTCGCGAATCTTCTGCAGCGTGGCCACGCCGTCCATGCCCGGCAAAAAGATATCCAGGATCACGAGGCGAACGGAATGCCGATGCAAAAACTCCAGTGCATCCTTGCCGCTGGCAGCCACCCCCGCGACGATAAACCCGGGGACGGCGCCGATAAACTGGCGATGGATCGCCGCCACCATCGGATCGTCTTCGACAATAAGCACATCAATAACTTCCGGCATCAGAAAGCGCCTCCCGCTTCTTTGAAAGAGGAATCGTCACGGTGAAATCCGTGTACTCCCCCTCCGCAAAATCCACCGAAACGTCGCCGCCAAGCGACGTTACAATATTGTTGATCGTGTAAAGCCCAAAGCCCGAAGGGCGGTCTCTCTTCTTTGTGCTGAACCCCTTGTCGAAAAGCCGTTCTGCAATGCGGGCGTTCATCAGTCCGGCATTGTCACGGACGCTCAGAAAGATATAGCCCGATTCGTCGTACACGGAAAAACGGATCTCGGCATGCTCGTCGACGCCCTTTTCCTGAAGCGCTTCCACCGCGTTCTGCATCAAATTGCCAACGACGATTACCAGCGACCGCGCGCTGATCTCGGCGCTGTGGTCGGCGCAGAAGCTGTCGGGATCGAGAACAAAATTGATGCCCTGCTCGCGGCACAGCCCAGCTTTGCCCATCAGCACGCCGCAGACGGCAGCGTTTTTGATCCGCTCCGTCATGAACGAATGCGCCGACTGGCTCGAATCAGTCTCCGCAACGATGTAGGCCACCGCCTTGTCATACTGCCCAAGCTGGACCAGCCCGGAAATAGCCTGGAGCGTGTTCATGAACTCGTGATTGCGGATGCGCAGCGACTCCACATACATCTTCACGCCCGTCATCTCCTCGGCCATGGCCTGCAGCTCGGAAAGATCGCGCAGCGTGACGATGGCGCCGTAACAGTTCCCTTTGATAAATACCGGCACTTTATTGCATGACACCAGCGCCTCGCGCAGGTTCTGCTCGAGATTGTACACGGGCTGACAGTCGTCGATCACCCTGCGGATGTCGAGCCCGGGAATCAGTTCGTCGGCGCTCTTGCCGACGTCGCTGTCCTTCAGCTCCAGCAGCTGCCTGGCGGCGCGGTTCAGCATCGTGATCCGCCCCGCGGAGTCGACAGCCAGAATCCCGTCACAGATGAAATCGAGAATCCGGTCGCGCTCGCTGAACGCGATGCGGATCTTCCGCTTCAGTTCGTAGTTCCAGAAGAGGATCGCGCCGATAAACAGCAAAACGGCACAGCCTGTCTGCACGAAAATCCGCGGACTGAGCAGGAATTCATCGTATTGCCCCAGCCATTTGTGCATCACGGCGCTGTAGCTCCCGTCGAGCTTCATTTCCGCCAGCGCATGTCCGATCTTGAGCGTCATCGCCACGTCGCCGTGCAGCACCACCAGACCGCGCTCGTAGGACTGCAGCGGCAGCTTGCGCGCGTCGACGGCATAGCGGTAGCGCCGCGACTGCTCCAGCTGATAGCGCCCCTGAAACGTCTCGCAGACAAAGGCGTCGCACATGCCCCCCGCCAGGATGTGCAGCCCCTTGGCTGCGGAAGAGCAGCGCATGATCTCCTTTTTAAAGCCCAGATTCGTCAAAAATTTTTCTTCCGGCGCGCCGGCAACGACGCAGATCCTTTTTCCGCGCAGCTCGTTCAGCCCATCGGTCCGTCCGCTCGGCAGGAACACGGTCGACGATTCCCACAGGAACGGCAGCGCAAAACACAGCGAATCCCGCTCCGCCTCGGAAAAGCCTACGAGGATCCGCGCCACGTTCTCGGCCATGCAGGGATCGATCGGATCGAGATTGTGCACGGGAAGATACCCAAATCGTTCCTGATCGGGATCGACCGGGTAAAGCGAGCCGAGCACGATCTCAGGCTGGATCTGGTGCATGGAGTTTTTCACGTCCCCCGCGCCGCACGGCGAAAGGAGAAAGCGCATTTTTTTCTTCTGAGCGATCAGCTTGAGCAGATCGACGTACACACCCCGCATCTTGCCGTGAGAATCAATCTGAAAATACGGAGGCTGCGTCTCCATACAGAGCACACGTATTATCCGACCTTCGCTCGTGCCGATCACCATGTTGGGCACTGCCTCACCCCCGGCGGCAGATTTTCCGCTCCACAGCATCTGCATCAGGCAAAATAACGACAGAGTCGTTCGCAATACCGCACGGGAAATTTTCGTCATCTCAGCACCGTCACTCGTTCGGATAATTAATACTGCCATCTTGCACATCCACGCAAAAAGACATGAACCTTACTTGTTAAATGATACCACATTCCGAATGAAAATAGAACGGAGAAGAGTTTACAAAAATAAAACCAAACGCCAGAGCAAACGAAAAACATACAGCGCCCGCAAAAGCAGTGACTTCGTTTTTTTCCCATGGAACCGCCACGCCCCGCAGATCGAGACCTGGCGGATTCATTGGTCGTTCTTCCATAATAATGTGTTTGATCCGCAGCAATATTCTGCTCCGCAGCGCCTGCCAGCGGCCATGTCATATCTTAAATGTTATATAAAACTTATTTCATTTCCTGCTTTTCTCCCGCCCGCGCTGCGGAGCTGCCGCCGCAATCATGGAACGGAGCGCAGAAAACATAAAACTTTTATATTGCGGCAGATGCAGCGCACGCAAAGACCGGCTGCGGCTGAAAGACAAGGAAATTCCCCACGGAAACGCGCCATTGCGGACAATCGCCCACAGCCGCCGAACTGCGCGCGGCACAAAAGATTCGAACTGCCGACGGCGCCTTTTCAACACAGGCGGACGCCTTACCTCCCGCTGAACATCGAGGACCGCCTGACCGGCATGCCGACGAGGAAGCATATGAGCTCCCGTCCGGCAGAAGGAATCCTCGTCAAGCGCGCTTTGCTGGTTGCGCCTGAAGCGGCGCTGCCCGCTTTTAAAGCGGCGGACTGGGCAAGGCAATCAAAAAATGACGGCTGCGCCCGCCGCATTAAGAACCGCCGACCTCGGATCGTTTCGGGGGCAATTATTAACGCCATTTTTATTAAATTATTCGGGCAGTTTAAAACACTGACGACCTTCATTCGTGCAAAAAAAGATTAACACAACTCTTGCCGTTGTTTGACGAGAGGCACTCGATGCTGCAAAACCAATAAATAACACAAATAAACATCATTCCTTATGAGACAGAACCACAGATTCGAGCCCCTTCCTTCCAACGACTCTCAATTTTCAGACAATATTGTACACAAAGAACAAATCAATGAAATACCTTTTTAATTCTTTACCCCATTATGGAAAAATGTTACGCTGTACAACGTCCTGAGCACGTATTACAAAATCAAAAAAACGCGCTCAAGAAAACGCGCCAATCCTCTCAGCCTCAAAAGAGGTTCCGTTTAACGGGATATGTTTGAGCAGATTTTGTCGTTTTTCCCTAACAACAACATAGCAGTTTCAATCCCTTATCGTGCGGTACCGTGCTGTGCAGGGGGACAGCGCGGAAGTCCTTTAAAATCCTGTAAAGAGCAGATAAATTTCATAGGAAGGTCTTATCAGTCAGGCCTGGGGTTCCTGTTCCACAACCCTGCCGAAGCTCCCAAGGACCGTCTGTTCTACGACTAGGCATCACGAGCGTCCTTTTCGTTCGCGGCGAAAGGACTGCCATGTTTGCACGCTTTACT
>Ga0129314_1000823_pt1 | contig 27520 bp, 30 predicted proteins | sample O1111metagenome_FD_94431 | JGI IMG/M metagenome (GOLD analysis project Ga0129314, IMG submission 94431) | Orangutan individual fecal microbial communities from fecal samples from Wisconsin, USA - O1111 metagenome | ecosystem: Host-associated > Mammals > Digestive system > Large intestine > Fecal... | reverse complement strand
ATGACACGGTTTTCGCCCATTATTAAGAGCTTGTCATTGTTTGCAACTTAATTAACCATTGCACAGATGGCTAAAATACAAGCTTTTTTGTGCAAAATATATAAGAAAGTATAGAGAGAAAAAATATGGATAAGAAAAAAATCGGCAAAAAAGTTCTGGGTTATGTTCTTATGACACTGGCATGCTTCTGTTATGCCGTGGGCATCAGTCTGTTTGTGGAGCCGAACAACATTGCTTCCGGCGGCGTAACCGGTATCGCCATTATCTTAAATAAGGCGATAGGAGGCAGCACCGGTATCTGGTTCTTTGTTATTAATATTCCCATTCTGTTAATCGGTATGTGGAAATTCGGTTTTAAGTTTTTAATGTCAACCGTTTACTGCACCACCATCATTTCTGTGTTTACGGATCTGCTCAGCCATTACGGAAGCCCGCTTACGAATGACGTACTGGTGGCAACCATCGCCGGCGGCATGCTGACGGCAATCGGCATGGGCGGTGTGTTCAAGGCAGGCGCCACTACGGGCGGTATGGACATTGTGGTAAAGCTCTGCAAGCTGAAGTTTCCCTATATGAAGACAGGCTCTCTGTTCCTGATTATGGACTTTTTGGTGGTGCTGGCATCCGCCTTTGTTTTCCAGGATATTGACAGAGCTTTCTATTCCGCCATGGAAGTATTTGTGACCTCCACGCTGCTTGATCTGGTATTGTACGGCAAGGACGGCGCCAAGCTGATTTACATTATCAGCGACAAGTCGGAAAAAATCGCGGCAAGGCTGTTGGACGAGCTCAATATCGGCGTGACCTACATGGAAGGACAGGGCGCTTACAGCGGCAGGGAAAAGAAGGTCATTATGTGCGTCACTAAAAAGCAGATAGCGCCGAGAGCGGAAGAAATTGTAAAAGAGGAAGACCCCAATACCTTTATGATTGTGAGCAGCGCTTCGGAAATTTACGGGCAAGGCTACAAGAGCTATTTCAGCGAAAAGCTGTAATGGAGAAGCCGCATGCAGAAGAATCCATAGAAAAAAATATTTCAAAAAACAGGGGTGTAAAGAAAAAATACTTGACACCCGTGGCGGGATATTGTATCATGGCAAAGGTGACAATAGGAAAACCGAAAGGGCGTGCCTTCTATGGATAAGATTTTTGAAAAAGGCCTTTTGTATGATTTTTACGGTGACCTTCTGACACCGCATCAGCAGAAGATTTATGAGGATGCCGTGTACGGAGACCTTTCCCTTGGCGAGATAGCCGAGCAGGAGGGCATCAGCAGACAGGGCGTGCATGACCTTATCAGACGCTGCGACAAAATCCTTTGCGACTATGAAAGTAAACTGCATCTTTTGGAAAAGTTCCAGATGACGAAAGAGACCGTCCGTGAAATCAAAAGTCTTGCCGAGGAAACAAGGCAGAGCTTACCGGCGGACACGGAAGTATCGGCGCTATCCGAGAAGATTAAAAAAATAGAAGCTTTGAGTGAGAAGCTGTTAAAAGAGTGATACCCGAAAGGAAACAGGCATGGCATTTGAAAGTTTAACCGAAAAATTGCAGAATGTATTCAAAAATCTGCGAAGCAAGGGCAGACTTACGGAAGAGGATGTCAAGACCGCCTTAAAAGAAGTCAAAATGGCGCTTCTGGAAGCGGATGTAAACTTCCGGGTGGTAAAGCAGTTTGTGAAATCCGTGGAAGAAAGAGCCGTAGGCAGTGATGTATTGAACGGCTTAAATCCCGGACAGATGGTTATCAAAATCGTAAACGAGGAAATGGTTGCCCTCATGGGCTCCGAGACCACGGAGATTAAGATGCAGCCCGGCAAGGCAATTACCGTCATTATGATGGCAGGTCTTCAGGGTGCCGGTAAAACCACCACCACGGCAAAGATTGCCGGTAAATTAAAATTAAAGGGCAAGAAACCGTTGCTGGTTGCCTGCGACATCTACCGTCCCGCAGCGATTGAACAGCTGCAGATAAACGGAAAGAAGCAGGAAGTGGATGTCTTTTCCATGGGTACGGACCACAAGCCGGTGGAGATTGCAAAGGAAGCCCTTAAGTACGCAGAGAAAAACGGACACAATGTGGTTATTCTGGATACCGCCGGACGTCTTCACATCGATGAAGGCATGATGGCAGAATTACAGGAAATCAAACAGAATATAGATGTTCATCAGACACTGCTTGTTGTGGATGCCATGACAGGTCAGGATGCCGTCAATGTGGCAAAGGAGTTTGATGAAAAAGTCGGTGTCGACGGTATTATCCTTTCCAAGATGGACGGTGATACCAGAGGCGGTGCGGCTCTTTCCGTAAAGGCTGTCACCGGCAAGCCTATTTTATATGTAGGTATGGGCGAAAAGCTCTCCGATTTAGAGCAGTTTTATCCCGACAGAATGGCGAGCCGAATCCTTGGCATGGGAGATGTGCTTTCCCTGATTGACAAGGTACAGGCAAACCTTGACATTGATGCGGACAAGGAAAAAGAAATGGCCGGCCGCATGAAAAAGGGTAAGTTCGATTTTGAGGACTATTTAGAGAGCATGAAGCAGATGAAAAAGATGGGCGGCCTTTCCGCAATCCTCGGTATGATGCCGGGTATGGGAGGAAAAGCAGGCGATATCGAGTCCATGGTGGACGAAAAGCAGCTTGCCCATATGGAAGCCATTGTGCTTTCCATGACACCTGCCGAAAGGAGAAATCCCAAGCTCTTAAACCCGCAGCGCAAGTTCCGTATTGCGAGGGGCGCAGGTGTGGATATTGCGGTGGTAAACCGCTTTATCAAACAGTTTGAACAGAGCCAGAAGCTGATGAAGCAGTTTGCCGGAGGCGGCAAGAGAAAGGGCTTCGGCGGTTTCCCGGGAATGGGAGGCAAAGGAAGATTTCCTTTTTAGAATTGACCATTGAGAACATGGCATAAAAAAAGAATGGTACGGAACTCAGATTTCCTTATCATAGATAAAATTTTAAGAATCACGCGGAGGTGAAAAGAAATGGCAGTTAAAATCAGATTAAGAAGAATGGGACAGAAGAAGGCTCCTTATTATAGAATCATCATAGCAGATTCCCGTTCTCCCAGAGACGGAAAATGTATCGAAGAAATCGGTACCTACGATCCCAGCACAGATCCCAGCACTTTCAACATTAACGAAGAGTTAGCTAAGAAGTGGTTGGCAAACGGTGCTCAGCCTACAGAAGTTGTCGGCAAACTTTTCAAAGCTGCAGGCATTGAAAAATAGTTTCCTGTTGACAGCGTGTTTGGAGGTGGATTATGAAGGAATTAGTTGAAGTAATTGCAAAAGCACTTGTTGATAATCCGGATGAAGTAGTTGTTACAGAGAAAACAGAAGGTAAGAATGTAACTGTAGAGCTTCATGTTGCTGCATCTGATATGGGTAAAGTAATCGGTAAACAGGGCAGAATTGCAAAAGCAATCCGTTCTGTTGTAAAAGCAGCATCATCCAAAGACAATAAGAGAGTGGATGTAGAAATCATCTAATCCTACAGGGTAGGACGAAACAGGGACGCCTCGGGCGTCCTTTGTTTTTAAAAGAAAGAGGACATATGACGGACCGATTGAAAGTAGGCGTCGTGACATCCGTACACGGCATTAAGGGGGAAGTCAAGGTATTTCCCACCACGGATGACAGCAGACGGTTTAAAAAATTAAAACAGGTATATCTGGACACCGGCAAAGAAATGCTTCCTTTGGAAATCGAAGGAGTAAAGTTCTTTAAGCAGATGGTGATTTTGAAATTTAAGGGCTATGAAAATCCCGATGACGTGATGAAATTCCGTCAGAAGGAGCTTTGGATTGACAGAAAAGACGCAGTAAGGCTTTCCAAGGACGAATACTTTATTGCGGATTTGATTGATATGGAAGTGTGCGATGAGGAAGGAAAACTCATCGGTACCTTAAAGGACGTCATTTCCACCGGCGCCAACGATGTGTATGCGGTAGAGACACCGGAGGGCAAGGAAGTTTTATTCCCCGCCATCAGACAGTGTGTCCTTGACGTGGACACGGAGGCACGCAAAATGACGGTACATGTAATGGAAGGATTGTTGGATTTATGAATTTCCACGTATTGACACTGTTCCCGGATATGGTGAAGGACGGTCTGTATACCAGTATTTTGAAACGTGCCATGGACAACGGGCTTATTTCCTTAAATACCGTAAATATCAGGGATTACACACTGGATAAGCATAAAAAGACGGACGATTATCCTTTCGGCGGTGGCGCGGGACTCCTGATGCAGGCGGACCCGGTTTTTAGGGCTTACGAGGCAGTGACGGAGGGAAAACAAATCCGCACCATCTATCTTTCCCCCCAGGGACGCACCTTCAGCCAGCGGATGGCGGAGGAGCTTTCCAAAGAGGAAAATCTGGTATTTTTGTGCGGGCATTACGAAGGGATTGACGAAAGAGCCCTGGAGGAAATCGTGACGGATACGGTTTCTATGGGGGATTTTGTGCTAACCGGCGGCGAACTGGCAGCCATGATGATGATTGATGCCATATCCAGGCTCATTCCCGGCGTGCTGCACAATGATTTTTCCGCCAAGGATGAGTCCTTTTCCGGTTATCTTTTAGAGTATCCGCAGTACACCAGACCGGAAATCTGGCACGGAAAGCGGGTACCGGAGGCACTTTTATCAGGCGACCACAAAAAAATCCGGGAATGGCGGCAAAAAAAGGCGGAAGAGCGGACAAAGGAAAGACGCCCCGACCTTTATGCCGGATACCTGGAGCTTCAGACCTGCAAGGAAATGCTTATGAAAAATAAGCTCCTATACAGGGATATGATAGAAACCATAGACAGGGGCGTTGCAAAGCTCATTTATAAGGAAGAAGGAACCGTGCTTCTGTATAACCGGGCGGGAGAAGCCTGCCAGCTTATGGCAAAGGATGCGGAAGCGGGAAAACGGGCGCTGGCTGCCCTCACGGAAGCGCCGGATGCCATTATTTCCCATGAACCCTTTATGGACGAAGTGCTGCGTGACTTTGTCTGCAAAGACGGGACAACCTACGAAATGTGCCCGCCCTGCGTGCAGATGTCCTATACGAGAAAAGAGCTTCTGCAGGCGCCCAAAAGCGATATACGCCTGCTTACGGAGGACTATGCGGAAATCATTGACGAAAACTATGATTTACTTTCCATAGACGGTATCCGGGAACATCTGCGGGAAGGCAAGCTTTTCGGCATCTTTGAAGGAGAGGTACTGGCGGGCTTTGCCGGAGAACATTCCGACGGCAGCATGGGCATGCTGTTTGTATTTCCGAAATACCGTGGGAAGGGCTATGCCATGGAGCTGGAGCGTTTTCTCATAAACGAAACCGTAAAAAGAGGCGATACGCCGTACTGCCAGATTTTCTTTGATAACGAGGCATCCCTCAAATTACAGAAGAAGTTGTCCCTGTATGCCGCGAAAGGAAATATCCGCTGGTTTGTAAAGAAATAACTTGCAAAAATGCAGGTTCTATGGTAAAGTATGAATGTTGTGAAAATAGATGGTCCTCTGTTACGAAGTGTATTAAGAACATCCAGTAGAAAAGGAGTAAAGAAATGAACGAAATCATTAAGAGCATCGAAGCTGAACAGCTCAAAGAAACCGTTGACCAGTTTAACGTTGGTGATACCGTAAAAGTATACGGTAAAATCAAAGAAGGAAACCGTGAAAGAATTCAGATTTTCGAAGGCACTGTAGTAAAGAGACAGGGCGGAAGCAACCGTGAAACCTTCACTGTAAGAAAATCCTCCAACGGTATCGGCGTTGAGAAGACATGGCCGTTACATTCTCCTAACGTAGAGAAGATCGAAGTAGTCAGAAGAGGTAAAGTAAGACGTGCGAAACTGAACTACTTAAAGGGCCGCGTTGGTAAGAAGGCTAAGGTTAAAGAAATCGTTAAATAATTTTTTACGAGGGACTTTCCGGAAAAGGAAAGTCCTTTTTTCTTTCTTGCCTTACTTTTCCCGAGGTAGTATAATAAAATCCTATAAGAAAAATAAAAAGGTTTCGTATGAGAAGAAGGAATAAAGGACTTAGTTTTTACAGAAAGAAAAAGAAAATCAGCGCCGGTACCGTAAGGGAGATTTTCGTCTATATCTTCGGTATCTGTGTGGCTGTTTTTTTAGCGTTTATTTTGGTGTATTCCGTGGGGATGTCCGTCAGTGTCATCGGTGTTTCCATGGAGCCGGAGTTTACCAACGGACAAAAGGTACTGGTCAACCGTTATGCCTATCTTCTGACTTCCCCGAAGCAGAATGATGTGGTGGTGTTTTTGCCGAACGGCAACAAAAATTCCCACTGTTACATCAAACGGGTGGTAGCCGTTCCGGGCGATACCGTGGAGATAAAGGACGGCAGACTGTATGTAAACGGCATCAGGGTGGTGGATGATTACGACAAAATGGCGGAAGCCGGCATTGCGCAGAACCCGCTTACATTAGGCTCGGACGAGTACTTTGTTTTAGGCGACAACCGCAATGCTTCCGAGGACAGCCGCTCGGCGAATATCGGACCCGTAAAGGGGAAAGACATAATAGGAAAGGTTTGGTTTAAGAGATGAATTATCAGTGGTACCCCGGTCATATGACAAAAGCAAAACGTATGATGCAGGAAGATATCAAGCTGATTGATCTGATTATAGAAATTACGGATGCCCGGATTCCTTTATCCAGCAGAAATCCGGACATTGATGAGCTTGGAAAGAATAAATTCCGCCTGATTTTACTGAATAAATCCGATCTGGCGGACCCCGTACAGAATAAAAAATGGACCGCTTTTTTTGAAGAAAAAGGCTATGCGGTACTGGAAATCAATGCCAAAACCGGAGCAGGCATGCGCTCCATCCAGGATACCATCCGTGCAGTCTGCAAAGAAAAAATAGAGCGCGACAAAAAGCGCGGTATTGTAAACCGTCCCATCCGCGCCATGGTGGTGGGCATTCCCAATGTCGGAAAGTCCACGTTTATCAACAGCTTTGCCAAAAAGGCATGTGCCAAGACCGGCAATAAGCCCGGTGTGACCAAGGGAAAGCAGTGGATTAAGGTCAATCCCACGCTGGAGCTTTTAGACACCCCCGGTATCCTCTGGCCGAAATTTGAAGACCAGTCCGTGGGCATGAAGCTGGCATTTATCGGCTCCATCAACGATGAAATTCTTATCATGCAGGAAATGGCGGTGGATCTGCTCATGTTTTTAGGCAGGGAATACCCGAAGCTTTTAGAGGAGCGGTACGGCTTTACCTATGCGGAATTAACGGCAGAGAGTGAGGCACCGGAAAAGGGACAGGACGCACATCCGGAGCTTACAGAAGAAAAGAATACCGCCATCGCCTGTCTGGCACAGATAGCCCGGGTGAGAAAATGCTTTGACAAGGGCGAAGCCTTAAACTACGACAAGGCGGCAGCGCTTCTTATCGATGATTTCAGAAGCGGCAGAATAGGCAGAATTACGTTGGAATATCCGGCAGAAGAAGGTAAACATGAATCGTAAATTTTTGAAGGAACTGTTTAGCACCGGACTGTATATTTTAGGTGTGTTGTTAATCACGTATGTGATTGTTACGTTTGTGGGACAGCGGACGGTGGTAAAGGGCGCTTCCATGGAGCCCACCCTGCACGGCTCGGACGATCGGGACGAAAGCAAGATCGGCGACAATTTAATCGTGGATAAATTAAGCTACCGTTTCCATGACCCGGAGCGCTTTGACATTATTGTCTTTCCTTACCAGTACGGCGGCGGAAAGGAATTTTACATCAAGCGTATCATCGGTCTGCCGGGAGAAACGGTGCAGATTGATGATGAGGGCAATATCTACATAAACGGCGAAATCCTGAAAGAGGGCTACGGAAAAGAGGTCATTCTGAATCCCGGTTCTGCGGCGGAGCCCATTACCCTTGGGGATGACGAATATTTTGTCATGGGAGACAACCGCAACAACAGTGCGGACAGCCGCGACCCGAGAGTCGGCAACGTGCACAGAAGCACCATTGTGGGCAAGGCATGGCTGCGTATCTGGCCGCTCAGCCGTTTCGGTATTTTGAAACACCGGTAAAGAAATGTTATGACAGAAAGTAAAAAAGGATGATTTGTTATGGAAGAAAAAATATCCGTTATTAAATCCCATTTTCAGGCAGCTTCTATGGACAGGCTGCCTGAACTTATATCCGCCTATGAAGCGGATGAAAGAAGCGGCGTACAGAGCCTGATTGCCGCTGCCAATAAGAAGTTAGAGGCACTGGAAAAAGAAAAACAGCGCACGGAAAGCTTAAAGAAATTTGAAAAGGAATACGCCGCCTTCGGGTATCTCTGCGGCATAGACGAAGTGGGCAGAGGCCCTTTAGCCGGTCCCGTGGTGGCCGGTGCCGTTGTTTTACCGAAGGACTGTGATATTTTATATCTAAACGATTCCAAGCAACTGTCCGAAAAAAAGAGAGAAGAGCTTTATGACGTGATTATGGAAAAGGCAGTTTCCGTGGGGCTGGGCTTTTCTTCTCCGGAGCGTATTGATGAAATCAACATTCTGCAGGCAACCTATGAGGCAATGCGGGAGGCGGTTTCCAAGCTTTCCGTGCAGCCGGATGTGCTGTTAAACGACGCGGTTACCATTCCGGGGCTGCCCATGAAACAGGTGCCCATTATCAAAGGCGACGCCAAGAGCGTTTCCATTGCGGCAGCCAGCATTGTGGCAAAGGTGACGAGGGACAGAATGATGGTGGAATACGACACGGTGTTCCCGGAATACGGCTTTGCGTCCAACAAGGGATACGGCGCGGCGGCGCACATTGAAGCACTGAAAAAATACGGTCCCTGCCCCATACACAGAAGGAGCTTTATCACTCATTTTGTATAGAAGTTTTTATGGCTCGTTTTGCATAGAAACCGGTTCATATTTGTTTCCCATAGGAGGTACTCGTGAGACTTACGGATTTATTGCAGTCAACAATAAAGAGCAGCAGCCAGCAGGCGGCAGCCGCTACGGAAGCAACTTTTCCGAAAATGGTGAAAAGTCTGGTTCCCGGTACCACCATACAGGGAGAAATTATTGCCAAAAACGGCAATGAGGTGCAGATACGCATAGATAAGGACACGGTTTTGCAGGCAAGACTGGAGCAGGATGTCAATGTGGAGGAAGGACAGAATATCCGTTTTCAGGTGAAAAACAACGGGACAACCCTGACCTTAAGTCCCCTTCTTACCAACACGGCACAGGCGGACAATGTCTATAAGGCGCTGCAGATGGCGGGACTTCCCATCAACGAAAGCACCGTTGCCATGACGGACGAGATGATGAAGCTGGGTATGAGCATCGACAGCCGTTCCCTGCAGAATATGTTCAAGGATGTGGTCACCCACACCGATGCCTCGGCAACGGATGTGGTTTTCTTACATAAAATGGATATGCCCCTTACCGAGAGTAATTTGCGGCAGATACAGAATTACACGGAACTGCAGCATGAGGTGGTAAAGGGCATGCAGGATGTGACGGATGCCCTGCAGGGGCTTATAAACGGCACGGGCGGAGTGGACATTGCTGCCGGGGTGGATATTGCAGCCGGAGCGGACGTTGCAGCCGGTGCAGCCGGGGTGGATGCGAATACCCTGACGCAGTATCAGAACCTGGTGAAAGAGCTGATTTCCGACACCCTTATGGGGATGCTCCCGGACGGCGCCGGGGCAGCCGGTGACGTAACAGGCGGCAATCCAGCAGGCGGTATCACCGGAGCGGATTTAGCGGGAGAGGTGCCTGCGGGCGGCATATCCGGGGATGTTTTGGCAGCCGGCGTAAGCGGAGCGGATTTGGTGGGAGAAGCCCTTGCGGACGCCCCCATGTCCGGCAATGCCACCCTCATGAAAGGGGTTCTTCAGGATGCGGCATTTTCGGAGCTCATAAACAGTGGTCTGTTTACGGAAGAAGAGGCTGCCGGTTTCTTAAAAGAAGCCGCAGGGCTCCTTACGGAAAAAGGCATAACCCTGTCCGAAAATACGACGCAGGAAATGATGAAAGCGCTTTTGGACATAACGGCAGGCAATACGCAGGAAGCGGAAAGTCTGCAGAAACTGTTTTCCGGCAAGGTCTGGAAGAATTTACTGGAGGGCACCGTAAAGACGCAGTGGTCGCTTACGCCGGAAACGCTTCCCAAAGAGGGGGAAGTGGGCAAGATCTATGAAAAAATCGTAAAGAGCCTGCACACCTTAAACGAAACCCTTCAGCAGAACGGCGCACAGAACACGGCACTGCAGGAAAGCATTACGAATTTAAGTGAAAACATCGATTTTATGAACCAGCTGAACCAGATGTATACCTACGTGCAGCTTCCTCTGAAAATGCAGAACGGTGAAAAAAACGGAGAGCTGTATGTGTTTACCAATAAGCGCAGTCTGGCGGAAAAGGACGGAGAGGTCAGCGCCCTGCTGCACCTTACCATGGAGCATCTGGGACCGCTGGATGTGTATGTCAAAATGAACCAGGGAAAGGTCAGCACGGAATTTACCGTGGAAAAAGAGGAAACCCTGCTTTTCTTAGAAAAGAACATGTCCATTCTGACGGACAGACTGCAAAAAAGAGGCTATGACATTTCCTGTAAGATGAAGGTAAAGGATGAAGCGGGAGAGCCGGAAAACCCGGTGGAAAGACTGCTTACGGAAAAGCAGAACGGAGCAGTGTCTGTGCATGCACAGTATGCCTTTGACGTAAGGGCGTAAGTCCGGTAACGGCAGAAAATGAGGTATGACAGAAAAATCTGAGGTGGATGATGGAAGAAAAGAAAAAAATCAAACAGGCAATCGCTCTGGAATATGACCCTCATGAGGACGCCCCCAAGGTCATTGCTTCCGGCAGGGGAGCCGTGGCGGAACGGATTATCGAAAAGGCAAAAGAGGCGGCGGTTCCGGTCCATCGGGACGACAAGCTGGCGGACACCTTATCACGGCTGGAAATCGGCGAAATGATTCCGCCGGAGCTCTATGAGGTAGTGGCGGAAATCTTAGTGTTTGTGGATGCCATGGATAAAATTAAGGGAAAGATGTAAAGCAGTTGACAAAACTCCGTGTGATGATATAATTCGGTTAGCGAAAGCTAATTGACAGAAAAGGAGATTTGCAAATGACAATTCATGAATACGGAACGGACAATCAGCAGGTCATTGTACTGGTGCACCCTTCGGTAGTTATGTGGGATTTTTTTGAATATCTGATACCGCTTCTTAAAGAGGAGTATCACCTGATTGTTCCCGCACTTCCCGGCTATGACGAAGAAAATCCGAAGGAGGATTTTACGAGTGTGGAGAAAATTGCGGACGAACTGGCAAAATGGCTGACAGAGCATAATATAAATACGGTGGATATTCTCTACGGCTGTTCCATGGGCGGAGCGGTGGTATTAAAAATACTGGCGGAGCAGAAAATTCATGTCCGCCATGCGGTTTGCGACGGAGGCATTACCCCGTATCAGCTTCCGTGGCTGGTGACCCGGCTGATTGCGGTGAAAGATTTCCTAATGATTTCCATGGGAAAAATCGGAGGCTTGAAACTTCTGGAAAAAGCATTTGCCACGGATGAATACAGCAGGGAAGATTTGAAGTATATTTCCAAAGTGCTTCATTTTATAAGCTATAAAACCATCTGGCGGACCTTTGAGTCCTGCAACAATTACAAAATGCCAACGGGGAACATTGCTTATCCGGGGAAACTCCAGTACTGGTATGGAGAAAAGGAAGCAGGCGAGCGGAAAGCGGACCTTAAGTATGTGAAGGAGCATTTTCTGCATACGGAAATTATAAAGTTTGACAATATGGGACACGGGGGGCTGGTAACACTGTATCCGGAAAAAATGGCGGACAGATTAAAGGATATTTTGCATTCGTAATCATAAAAAAATCATAACCATAAATAATAGATAGGGACTGTTTTACAAAAAAACAATCAGGACGGGAAAGTCGTTTTAAGGCTTTCCCGTCTTTTTTGCTGTGTATAAAAGCAGTTTTTTACCATAACGGCGCCCTACTTAAGAAATAAATAAGAATTCTCTAAGAAATTCCTCGGAAATGCTTAAAAGCAAATAAACATTTAACCGTTAAGATGGATAAAAAGAAAAAGAGAAGAGGGTTTGCTTATGAGAAGAATTTTAGTGATTTTCGGTGGGTGTTCCACGGAGTATGAGGTATCGCTGCAGTCGGCAGCTGCCGTGGCGGAGTCAATAGACGTAAGCCGTTATGAGGTGCTGTATCTGGGTATCAGCCGGGAAGGAGAGGCATATTATTATACCGGCGATACGGAAGGCATACGGAACGGAAGCTGGCAGAAGCAGGCGCTTCCCGCCACTGTTTCCATGAGCAGGGGAGAACCGGTTCTCTGGATAGAGGACGGCAGGCAGCTTCGGAAGGTCTATTTTGATATGGCATTTCCCGTTATGCACGGAAAAAACGGAGAGGACGGCACCCTGCAGGGACTCTGTGAAATGGCGGATATTCCTGTGGTGGGCTGCGGTATGGAAAGCTCCTGCATCGGTATGGACAAGCAGCTTGCCCACACACTGGCAAAGCTGGCGGGGGTACGAGTCCCGGAAAGCGTGGTGCTGCAAAGCCCTGCGGAATACGCACAGAAGCAGGAAGGCATACAGGCGCTGGGACTGCCGGTTTATGTGAAGCCGGTAAGGGCGGGCTCCTCCTTCGGCATTACCAGGGTAGTGAAAAAAGAAGACATGGAGCAGGCAGTAAAGGAAGCCTTCCGGCACGACGGGGAGGTCCTCATAGAAGAAGAGATAAGCGGCTTTGAAGTGGGCTGCGCCGTAATGGGAAACGAAGAGCTTACATTAGGAAGAGTGGACGAAATAGAACTACAAAAGTCGGAGGGCGACAGCTTCTTTGACTATGAAGAAAAATATACCTTAAAAACCTCCGTTATACATATGCCGGCAAGAATTTCCGCAGAGGAGGAAGCACGCGTCAGGGAAGCAGCCGTAAAAATCTACCGGGCTCTGCACTGCCGGGATTTTACAAGAGTGGACCTGTTTTATACGGACAAAAAAGAGATTGTATTTAACGAAGTGAATACCATTCCGGGCTTTACTTCCCACAGCCGTTTTCCCAATATGATGAAGGGCATCGGCAGTGACTTCGCACAGACGGTCAACGGGATAATAGGCGCAGCGGAAAAGCGGACAGAGGATGTAAAGGATGCGGCAAAACATGGACAGCACAACGGTTAAAACGGAAAACAGAGAGAGCAGGATAGAAAGCGGGAAAGCAGTACGCATAAAAAGCTGGGATGCCTTCAAGTGGCTGGCGGCATTTTTAGTGGTTGCCATTCACACCTCTCCGCTTGAAAGCATCTGGCCTTACGGGGATTTTTTACTTACGAGAATTGCCGCCAGACTGGCGGTGCCGTTCTTTTTCATGCTGACGGGTTACTTTACCGTACAGGTGAAAAAGACGGAGAAAAAGCTGTTTCTTTTGTATCTGGGAGTGACCTGCCTGTACCTGCCGGTGCAGATATACAAGTACATGGGCGGCGAAACGTTTACCGCAGGGAGGATACTAAAGGATATTTTCTTTGACGGCACCTTTTATCATCTGTGGTATCTGCCGGCATGCATGCTGGGACTGGCTTTGATGACGCTTCTCTTAAAATGCGGGAAAGAAAATGCCGTAGCCATCAGCATTCTTTTGTATGTCATCGGACTTTTGGGCGACAGTTACTTCGGACTGGTGCGGTTAAGTCCTATTTTATCCAAAGTATACGACGGCATGTTTACCTGCTTTTCCTACACGCGAAACGGCATCTTTATGGCGCCTCTGTTTCTGATTTTGGGCAGACTTTTCAGGGAACAGGAAAAGAAAGGGAAGCAGAATAAGGAAAAGGAGCTTATCCTGTTTTTGTGCAGCTTTGTTCTGATGATACAGGAGGCATTGCTTTTACATAACACGGACTGGCAGAAACACGACTCCATGTATCTGTTCCTGCCGCTTTGCAGCTACCATCTGTTTGCCTTTCTTCGCTGCGTAAACGAGAGAGCTTTACCTTCGGAAAGAAGCGGAAAGCGGGCGGACAGTCTGTGGCTGAAAGGCCCCATGTATATTTATTTTCTGCACCCGCTTGTCATTATTCTGGTGAGGGGATGTGCAAAGGTCATAAAAATGCCGGCGCTGGTGGAGTGCAGTCCTCTGTACTATCTGTGTGTCTGCGCGGGCAGCTTCTGTGCGACGGCGTTTCTCTGCCTGTTACAGGACATGGTAAAAAGGAAACGGAAAACAGTAAGAACGGAGAATACACATGAGAAATGAGGAAAAACCCGGCAGGGCATGGCTGGAAATCGATACCGGTAGAATAAGGGAAAATTACCGGAGCCTGTGTGCGTCTGCACCGGATGGATGTGACATTATGGCGGTGGTAAAAGCAGATGCCTACGGACACGGAGCCGTAAGGGTGGCAAAGCTTTTACAGGAAGAAGGCTGCCGGTACTATGCCGTTGCCACGCTGGAGGAAGCTATAGGCTTACGTTCGGCGGGAATTTTAGGCGACATACTGATTTTGGGATATACCATGCCACGGGATGCTTTTCTTCTGCAGCACTATGACCTGATACAGACGATTGTGGATGAGAAACACGGACAGGAACTGGCAAAGAGCGGAAGCACGGTAAGGGCGCACCTGGCGGTGGACACCGGTATGAACAGACTGGGAATTCCGGCAAAGGAGGAAGAAACCATCCTAAGGCTCTTAAAGCTGCCGGGTATACGGATAGAGGGCATTTATTCCCATATGAGTGTGGCGGACAGCCAGCAGAAGGAGGACATTGCTTTTACCAACGGACAGATTGCCGAATTTACCGGCTTAAAGAAGCAGCTTGGCCGGATGGGTTACGGGCACCTGTATTATCATTGCCAGAGCAGCTACGGCTTTCTGTATTATCCGGTGCCGGGCATGCGGTTTGCCAGGGTGGGGATTGCCCTGTACGGCTGCACCAGCAATTCGGCGGAGGAAAGCTACCCGGTTGCCTTAAAACCGGCTCTTTCCCTAAAGGCGCGCATCAGCTGCGTGCGGATGGTGGCGCCGGGAGAATTTGTTTCCTACGGCAGAACCTATGAGGCGGTGGAAGACCGTAAAATCGCGGCGGTTACCATGGGCTATGCGGACGGGCTGCCGAGAAATCTGTCGGGACAGGGGTATGCGCTTATAAAGGGCAGAAAAGCGCCCATCATCGGCAGAATATGCATGGACCAGCTCATGCTGGATGTCACGGGGGTGGCGCATGTGCAGGAAGGGGATATTGTGACCTTTATAGGAAGGGAGGGGGAAAACAGCATACTGGCGGTGGAGATTGCGGAGCTTGCCGGAACCATTACCAACGAACTGGTGAGCCGTTTAGGAAGCCGTCTTACAAAAATTTACATCGGGTGAGACTTTTCTTTTTCCGGCAAATATACTATGATAGAACAAGAAGGATGTCCTGTGCGGAAAGGACTTATTTATGAAGAACACAACAGGACAAGGAAACACAGACAAACGACCGGAGCAGAACGGCAGAAACAGCCAACCGGTGCAGAGAAACGCAAACAAGCGCATGATAGGTACGTGTGCGGAGGAACGGGCAGCCGTATTTTTACAGGCGCGGGGAATGCAGATTTTAGCGCGTAATTACCGGTGCAGGCAGGGAGAAATCGACCTGATAGCCCGGGACGGCAGATATCTTGTTTTTGTGGAAGTAAAATACCGCAGCTCGGCCTGCTGTGCGGACCCGCTATCTGCGGTGAACAGGGCAAAACAGAGGAAAATCTGCCGGGTGGCGGACTATTTCCGGTTTACGCAGAAGGTGCCGGATGACGTTCCTGTGCGCTATGATGTGATTGGCATTCTGGGAGAAAAAACAGCATGGATACCCGATGCCTTTCCCCATCAGCCGGGGACTTAAAAAAGAAAAGCAGAGGATTTAACATGATTTCCTGGAAAAGAAAAAACAGGGCGGAAGGAAAGGGAATGGTAAGCAGGGAAGCCGGAGAGCTTTGTTACCTTACCTTTCCCGCCTTTACCGAAACCGGTCTGGTGGAGCATCTGTTCTCCACCAGAATGGGTGGCGTAAGCAAGGGCATTTTTGCCACCATGAATTTAAGCTTCACCAGAGGCGACGAAGAGGCAGCCGTGCAGGAAAACTTCCGGCGGATTGCCAAGGTCATGCACGGAAAGAAAGAGGATTTTGTCTGCTCCGACCAGACCCATACCGTAAATATCCGGAAGGTAACAAAGGAAGATAAGGGAAAAGGCGTTTTAAGAGAGAAGGACTACCGGGATATAGACGGTCTGGTGACGGACGAGCCGGGGATTATTTTAAGCTGCTTTTTTGCGGACTGCGTGCCGCTTTATTTTCTGGATACGAAAAAGAAGGTCATCGGTCTTGCCCATTCCGGATGGAGGGGCACCGTAAACCGCATGGGACGGGAAATGACAGCCTTTATGGAAAAGGAATACGGCTGCCGGAAAGAGGATATGATAGCGGCTGTGGGACCGTCCATCTGTGCGGACTGCTATGAGGTCTCGGAGGATGTGGCGGATGCCTTCCGGCGGGAGTTCGGAGAGGACGTGTTAAGCGCCGGCAGGGAAGAAGGAAAATACCAGCTTGATTTATGGCGGGCAAATGAGAAGGTGCTTTTGGATGCAGGGCTTACCGGAGCGCAGATTTCCGTAACGGATATCTGCACCTGCTGCAATGAAGATAAACTGTTTTCCCATCGGGCAAGCAAAGGAAAGAGAGGAAACCTGGGAGCTTTCTTAAGTCTCAGAGAATAAGAAAATGGCGAATATTTTAATTTGTGACGACGACAAGGAAATTGTAGATGCGATTGAGATTTATCTGAAAAACGAAGGCTATAAAGTGTATAAGGCATATGACGGGGAGGAAGCCATCCGTATCTTAAATGCGGAGGATATCCAGCTTTTAATCATGGATGTGATGATGCCGAAGCTGGACGGCATCCATGCCACCTTAAAAATCCGGGAGTACAGCAGCATTCCCATTATCATGCTTTCGGCAAAGACGGAGGATACGGACAAAATTCTGGGGCTGAATGTAGGCGCCGACGATTACGTGTCCAAGCCCTTTAACCCGCTGGAGCTGATTGCCCGTGTGAAGTCCAACCTTCGCCGCTATACCAAGCTTGGCAATATGAGCGCGCCGGAGGAAAGCAACGTGTACCGCATCGGCGGCTTATGCATGGATGACGATACCAAGGAGGTTACGGTGGACGGAGAGCCGGTGCGGCTTACCCCCATCGAATACAGCATCCTGCTTCTTTTGGTGAAAAATCCGGGCAGAGTCTATTCCATTGACCAGATTTATGAGAATATCTGGAACGAGGCGGCTATCGGTGCGGACAATACGGTGGCGGTGCATATCCGGCATATCCGGGAGAAAATTGAAATCAACCCCAAGGAGCCGAAGTATCTGAAGGTGGTATGGGGTGTCGGTTATAAGGTGGAAAAACAAAATTAATGAAGAATGAAAAGAAACCCATGAGAAACAAAAGATTTTTACTGCACATCCTGCAGCAGATTGCCGCCTTCGGCATGGTATCGGGCGTGGCGTTTTTAGTATTGTTTTCTTTTGTCATGGATGACTCTGTGACAAGACGTTTTGATATTTTTTCCGAGGAGGAACGCTTCGAGGATACGGATGTATTTGACGAGATGCTGGTAAACTCCTTATACAGCATCATCCGTTACAATGTGGCAAAAAGCCAGATGGAGGAGGGCGGACACTTTGACGGCACCAAGGAGATTGACATTGTGGCATTTGCCAACCGTAAAAACGGGGAAATGCCGGATAGCGGTATCCGCTATAAACTGGAGGATCTGCTGAAGTGGAACCAGTACGGCACAGCATCCGTCCTTGAGGATTATACCCTGACCCAGTTTCTGGACAAATACGACGACAACCAGCCCTTTTATAACGGAACTTTGACGGAATCGCAGAAAAATGCGCTCCGCTCCAAATTCATGGAAGAGATATATGTGCCGGAGGACCGCGTCTATTATGAGGAAACAGGAACGGATGCGGAGGTGGAAGAGCAGCCACAGACGAATGTAGAGGTGTTAAACGGTGCATTGGTCGGACTTCAGGTGACGGAAGCGGTGCCCGATGAAGCGGACGCGGACGAAAATACAACGGAAACGGAAAGCGAATATCTGAACGGCTATCAGGGGGATGCCCTGTTTGAAGCCTTGCTGCAGGGCAACAGCAAGCTTTTTACCAGTGAACCCTACGGCTGGTACCGTTCCCTTCAGGAACAGGTGCAGGCGCTGGCGATCAACGTGATGAATTACGGGGATGTCATAGCGGGAATTTATATCGATACGTCTTCCAATACCGTGCATGTGCTGATTCCTGTACTGGAGGAGCGGTATAAGACGGTGGACGGATTTTCCCTGAAAGACTATGCGGACAACCTGTCCGAGTATGAGACATACCGTTCCTGCTTAGAGCAGTCAATATCGGATTTAGGCTACAATTACCGGGAATATCTGCACCTGAAGGATGCGTTCGGTAACGGAAACACAAACATCCAGTTTTATTTCCGCATGGTGATGCTGGGCGATAATGTAGAAGTATCCAATCTGACAAAGGAAATTTCCCTGGATGATATGGACGATTACTTCAAGACAAACTGCGGCAGGTACGTCATCTATAAGCCGCAGAATATTACCCTGGACACCAATACCCATATTCTGACCGTGGAGGAGATGTTTGAAGCCTTCAGTTCCTACGAGTATGCATACCCCGATACGGCGAAAATGTGGATTGGCGTGGATACCGCCTATCCGGTGGAGGACGACTTCAAGGTGGCATCGGAAACCTACGACACGTTCCTGAAATACCGGATGTTTTTTGTGGTACTGGCGGCAGCTTCCGTATTATGTTACGGCATTCTGTTCCTTTATCTGAGTGTAGTGGCGGGGAGAATAAGGGACGGGGAAGGAAACGTGACCGTCCGTCTGTCCTGGATTGACCAGATTCCCACAGAAATTTACCTGTTGTTCTGCGTGCTTGTAATGGCGGGTATTTATGCAATGATACTTGCCGCGGAGGTGGGCTGGTATAACGCGTCTTATGTGGCACAGTACCGGGAACAGGTGATATACGCGCTTGCGGTAATCGGCACTGTCATCAGCAGCTTACTGTGTGCCCTGTGGTACAGTTTTATCCGCAGGTGCAAAAAAGGAAATATCTGGAAGGGCAGTCTGCTTTACCTTTTCTTTGATAAAGTGGTAAAACGGATTTTCGGAGGTATCAAAAACATAGCGCTCCATATCTATGACAATGCAGGAAATCTGGCGCGGGCGCTGTTTCTGTTCGGCGGCATTATGGCATATAATTTCCTGGCAGGTATCATTCTTTCCCGGACAAGGAATGATGGGGATTTTGTCCTTGGATTTATCATCTTTGTGCTGGTGCCGGATGCACTTGCCGTGTACGGCTGCTATTACAACCGCAACAAGAAAAAAGAACTGATTGAAGGTATCCGTGAAATCAGTGAGGGTAACTTAAATTACCAGATCGATACCCGGAAGCTGCATGGGGAAAATTTAGATATTGCACAGGCGATCAACAGCATCAGTGAAAGTATCAATGCTGCGGTGGCAACCTCCATGAAGGACGAAAAGCTGAAGGCAGACCTGATTACCAATGTTTCCCACGACATCAAAACGCCTCTGACGTCCATTATCAATTACGTGGATTTATTAAAACGGGAAAATATCGAAACACAGCCGGTCAAGGGCTATATCGAAGTCCTGGACCAGAAATCCCAGAGACTGAAGCATTTGACGGAGGATCTGGTGGAAGCCTCCAAGATTTCCTCCGGCAATATTGTGCTGCATATGGAAAAAATCGATCTGATTGAACTGCTGCACCAGACGATGGCGGAGTTTTCCGATAAATTAGAGGAAAGAAAGCTTACCATTGTGGACGGCTTTTCCGGGGAACCCGTGTATATCAAAGCCGACGGCAGACGCATTTACCGGGTGGTGGAAAACCTGTTCGGCAATATCTGCAAGTATGCCATGCCGGAAACCAGAGTCTATATTGACAGGGAATTGACAGAAGACGGCAAATATGTGATACTTTGTCTGAAAAATATTTCTGCACAGCCCATGAACATCCGGGCGGAAGAGCTGACCGAGCGTTTTATCAGAGGGGATGTTTCCCGAAGCACGGAAGGAAGCGGACTGGGACTTTCCATTGCGAAAAATCTGACGGAGTTGCAGAACGGTAAATTTAACATTTATCTGGACGGGGATTTGTTTAAGATAACCTTAAAATTTCCTGTTTATGAGGAAGAAAAGGAATAATAATGGACATTACAGTATCGGAATTAAAACAGCTGGCACAGGGTACCTATGAGATTATTGATATCCGGAACGAAGAGGAGATAGCACACGGCATCATGCCGGGTGCTATCTTACTGCAGCCGGAGGAAATTTTAACAAGCGATAAGATAGACAGAAGCAAAAGACTTGTCATCTGCTGCCAGAGAGGACAGCTTAGCCGGGATGTGGCGGACATGCTTATGGAACAGGGACTGGACGCGGTGAACCTTTCCGGCGGTTATATTGACTGGCTGCTTACGGACATCAAGGAAACGGCGGCTGTCGACAAGGCAAAGGAAGTGGAAACGAGCATCCGCAAAAAATTCCACAAGAAAATCTGGTGCCAGTTTACGAAGGCGGTGCGCACATACGAACTGGTAAAGCCGGGGGATAAAATTGCGGTCTGTATTTCCGGCGGCAAGGATTCCATGCTCATGGCAAAGCTGTTCCAGGAGCTGAAGCTGCACAACAAATTTCCCTTTGAAGTAAAATTTTTAGTGATGGACCCGGGATACAGCCCGGCAAACCGCAAGGTGATAGAAGAGAATGCCAAAATATTAAATATCCCCATTACGATTTTCGAGTCGGATATCTTTGACTCCGTATACAACGTGGAGAAATCCCCTTGTTATCTGTGCGCCCGGATGCGCAGAGGCCATCTGTACAGCTTCGCAAGGGAGCTTGGCTGCAACAAAATCGCACTCGGCCACCACTATGACGATGTCATTGAAACCATTCTCATGGGTATGCTGTACGGAGCGCAGGTACAGACCATGATGCCAAAGCTGCACAGCACGAATTTTGAGGGAATGGAACTGATCCGCCCCCTGTATCTGGTGCGGGAGGACGACATAAAGGCGTGGAGGGACTACAACGGTCTGCATTTCATCCAGTGCGCATGCAAATTCACGGATACCTGTACGACCTGCAACAACGAGGAAAACCGCTCCAAGAGAGTGGAGATTAAAGAACTGATTAAGACGCTTAAGAAAACCAATCCCTTCGTGGAGGGCAATATCTTCAAGAGCGTGGAAAATGTGAATTTAGACACGGTTGTCTGTTACAAACAAAAAGGAGTCAGACATCATTTTTTAGATGAGTATGACTCCCTTGGGAACGAAAATAAAAACGAAAATTAAATCTTATTGTATTCTTCCAGTACCGCATGCATTTTTTCGGTGGTTGCCATGGCGTTTGACAAAGAAACGTCGTGGTTCATGAAATCGATGATGGATGCGGTAAATTTACTCATATCGGCTTCTACAAAGTAAGGCTTTGTGGAAATCTCGGGGGGCAGGTAGGTAAGGTTGGTGGTAATGACCTTATCGAAGTAGCCCTTTTCGTAAGCCTCGTCAAATGCTTTCAGACCGTTGGTAAACAGACCGAAGGTGCAGCAGATGAATACGCGTCTTGCATGCATTTCCTTTAACTGTCTGGAGGTGTCCAGCATACTTTCACCGGAGGAAATCATATCGTCGATGATGATGACATCCTTTCCCTCGATGTTGTCGCCTAAGAATTCATGGGCTACAATGGGATTCTTGCCGTTTACCACGGTGGAGTAGTCGCGGCGTTTGTAGAACATACCGGTATCCACACCTAAAACGGTGGCAAAATAAATGGCACGGTCCAGAGCGCCTTCATCGGGGCTTATGACAATCAGATGCTCCTTGTCCACGACGAGGTCGTTTTCTGCGGCGAGCAGGGCACGGATGAACTGGTAGGGTGGGGTGAAGTTGTCGAAGCCGCACAGAGGAGTGGCATTCTGCACACGGGGATCGTGGGCGTCAAAGGTAACAAAATTGGAAATGCCCATGGAATACAGCTCGTCCAGTGCAAACGCACAGTCTAAGGATTCGCGACCGCTTCTGCGGTGCTGTCTGCCTTCATACAGGAAGGGCATGATGACGTTGATACGGTGAGCCTTGCCGTTGCAGGCAGCAATCACACGCTTTAAATCCTGATAATGGTCGTCGGGAGACATATGATTGGTATAACCGTTTACATTGTAAGTGATGCTGTGGTTGCAGACATCCGTAATGATAAACAAATCCTTACCGCGGATGGATTCGTGGAAAACAGCCTTGCTTTCACCGGTTCCGAAACGGGGACATTCTACATTGGTCAGATAGCTGCTTTCGATATAGCCGTGAAAAGCAGGGTCACTTTTTACTTTGTCGTTATTGATGGTTCTGCGAAAAGCAACCAGGTAATCGTTTACTTTTCGTGCAAATTTTTCTGCGGAAGGCAAAGCCACGATCTTAAGAGGCGCTACGGGCATTGCATTTTCCAATTCGTGTGTATTAGCCATGATTTCCTCCGAAACTACAAATTTTACACTTTATTTATAGCATTCATAGGGTGACACGTCAAGGAATTTATAGTATTATGGAAGGGTGTAGAGGGACAGGACCGCAGGTATATCCTGCCGGCTACGAAAGGAAAAATCGGTTTTATGAACAAAAACAAAGGTCATATAATCAAGAACGTCAAACCGGGCAGCATCGCGGAAGAGATGGGACTGGAGCCCGGCGACAAAATTATGGCAGTGGACGGCACGGTCATTGAGGATGTTTTTGATTTTGAATTTCTGATACAGGATACCTATATAGAGGTGGACGTGGAGACAAAGGACGGAGAGGAGTGCCGTCTGGAAATCGAAAAGGATTTTGATGAGGATCTGGGCATCGAATTTGAAAACGGTCTGATGAGCGAATACCGTCACTGTCACAACAAATGCATTTTCTGCTTTATCGATCAGATGCCGAAGGGCATGCGGGAAAATCTGTACTTTAAGGACGATGACTCAAGGCTTTCGTTCCTGCAGGGCAATTACATCACCCTGACCAACATGTCCGAGCACGACATCGACAGGATTATCCGTTACCATTTAGCCCCCATCAACATTTCCATCCAGACCATGAACCCCGAGCTTCGCTGCATGATGCTGCACAACCGCTTTGCGGGAGAAGCCTTAAAAAAATTAGACAGGCTTTATGAAGCGGGCATTGAAATGAACGGACAGATTGTACTCTGCAAGGGAGTAAACGACGGGGACGAGCTGGATTTCAGCATAAGGGAAATGGCAAAATATCTTCCTTATTTAGAGAGTGTTTCCGTGGTGCCGGTGGGACTTTCCAAATACCGTGACGGTCTTTATCCGCTGCAGCCCTTCAATAAAGAGGACGCCGGCAAAGTCATAGACCTGATAGAAAGCTGGCAGAAAAAGCTGTATCCGAAGTTCGGCGTGCATTTTATCCATGCCAGTGACGAATGGTACATTTTAGCGGAACGCCCCATGCCGGAGGAGGAGCGGTACGACGGGTATCTGCAGCTCGAAAACGGCGTGGGCATGGTGCGGCTTTTCCTGAATGAGTTCCATGATTATATGGAAGAATTAAAAAAAGAAAGGAAGCTGCCGGACGACAGCTTTACCGGAAAGATATCCCTTGTTACCGCCAGACTGATGTATTCCTACATCGTGAAAATGGCAAAGGAAGTGGAAGAGGCATTCCCGGGACTTACCATTCAGGTATTCTGCATCCGCAACGATTTCTTCGGGGAAAACATTACCGTGACGGGACTTCTCACGGGACAGGATATCCTAAACCAGTTAAAAGGAAAGGATTTGGGCGATCTGGTGCTTCTGCCGGAAAACGTCATGCGTCTGGAGGAGGAGTTATTCTTAGACGATATGAAGCTTTCCGAGCTGACAAATGCTTTACAAGTGCCGGTAGATATTGTAAAATCAAGTGGTTGTGAGTTTGTAAAAAGCATTCTTTCCGGAGCAAGGAGGAAGACAGATGAGTGATAGAAAAAGAAAACCCATTGTAGCCGTGGTAGGACGCCCCAACGTAGGAAAATCCACACTCTTTAATGCGCTGGCGGGCGAAAAAATCTCCATCGTAAAAGATACCCCGGGTATTACAAGGGACCGTATTTATACAGATATCACATGGCTGGATCATGTGTTCACCATGGTTGATACCGGCGGTATCGAGCCGGACAGCAAGGACATCATCCTGTCCCAGATGAGGGAGCAGGCACAGATGGCGATTGACACGGCGGATGTCATTATCTTTATGGTGGATGTGAAGCAGGGACTTGTGGATGCGGACGCCAAGGTGGCAGATATGCTGAGACGTTCCCATAAGCCGGTGGTTCTGGTGGTAAACAAGGTGGACAGCTTTGCCAAGTACGGCAATGATGTCTATGAATTCTATAATTTAGGCATCGGAGAGCCTTACCCCATTTCCTCCGTCAACAAGTTAGGACTGGGCGAAATGCTGGACAAGGTAATTTCCCATTTCCCGGACGAAGCGGACGGCACGGAAGAAGACGACCGTATCCGTGTGGCGATTGTCGGAAAGCCCAATGTGGGTAAATCCTCCATTATCAACCGGATGCTCGGCGAAAACCGTCTGATTGTTTCCGATATTGCCGGCACCACCCGTGATGCCGTGGATACGGATGTGACCTTTAACGGCAGGGAATATGTGTTTATCGATACGGCGGGTCTGCGCCGCAAGAATAAAATCAAAGAGGACCTGGAGCATTACATGATTGTGCGTACGGTGGGCGCCGTAGAGCGTGCGGATGTAGTTATCCTGGTCATTGATGCGGTGGAAGGCGTGACCGAACAGGATGCCAAGATTGCCGGCATTGCCCATGAAAGAGGCAAAGCGATCATCATTGCCGTCAACAAGTGGGATGCCGTGGAAAAGGACGACAAGACCATTTACCGTTTTACGGAAAAGGTCAGAAATACCCTTTCCTTTATGCAGTATGCGGAAATCGTGTTCATTTCCGCAAAGACCGGGCAGAGACTTCCCAAGCTGTTTGAAACCATAGATATGGTAAGCGAAAACCACGCCATGAGAGTGCAGACCGGTGTGTTAAACGAAATCATGACGCAGGCCGTTGCCATGCAGCAGCCGCCTACGGACAAGGGAAAGCGCTTAAAGCTTTACTACATCACCCAGGCATCGGTAAAGCCGCCCACTTTTGTCATTTTCGTAAACGACAAGGAGCTGATGCATTTCTCTTATACCCGTTACATTGAAAATCAGATCAGACAGACCTTCGGATTTAAGGGAACACCGCTTCGTTTTATTATACGTGAGAGAAAGGCTAAGGAACAATGATAGCAGAAAGAATTATTTGTCTTGTCATCGGTTATGTATTCGGATTATTCCAGACGGCGTTTTTTTATGGAAAAGCGCACGGTATCGACATCAGGGAGCACGGCAGCGGCAACTCCGGTACCACCAATGCCTTACGGGTGCTGGGCACCAAAGCGGGGCTCATTGTATTTGCCGGTGACTGCTTAAAATGTATGGCGGCTATTTTCCTGACCAAATTATTATTCGGAAAGAGCCATCCCGATTTTGTATACCTGTTTGCCCTCTATACCGGAGCCGGAGTAATTTTAGGACATAACTATCCCTTTTATATGCATTTTAAGGGAGGAAAGGGCATTGCGGCAACGGCAGGGCTGGTGCTTTCCTTCCATCCGTATTTCATACCCACCGGCATTATCCTGTTTTTCGGCACCTTTCTTACCACCCATTATGTTTCGTTAGGCTCCCTGCTTGTGTATGCGGGCTTTATGATCCAGATGGTGGTTTCCGGACAGCTCGGTGTGTTCGGTGCAGGCGTCAGCCGGGCGACCCTCATTGAAATGTATATCATTACCGCTTTTTTAACGGCAATGGCATACTGGAAGCACAGACAGAATATCGTTAGACTGGCAAAAGGAACGGAGAGAAAGACCTATCTGTTCAAAAAAAACAAGGACGAATAAGGGGATATCGTTTCCCGTAGGAAAAGAAACGGAGGCTGTTATGGCAAAAATCAGTATTTTGGGCGGCGGAAGCTGGGGCATTGCCCTTTCCGTACATCTGCATAAATTAGGACATGAAATTACCGTCTGGTCCAAGGTGCCGGCGGAAATCGAAATGTTAAAACAGAATCATGAGCATAAAATGCTGCCGGGCATCAGGCTGCCGGAGGACATGATTTTTACAACGGACGATAAGGAAGCCGTGACGGGCAAGGATGTGCTGGTTATGGCAGTGGCAAGCGCCTACACCAGGGCAACGGCAAAGGAGTTATCCCCTCTGATTGCGCCGGGACAGATTATCGTCAATGTGGCAAAGGGCGTGGAGGATCACACCTATATGACACTGTCGGAAATTATCGAACAGGAAATCCCGCAGGCAGAGGTAGCGGTTCTTTCCGGACCTTCTCATGCGGAGGAGGTAAGCCGCGGCATTCCGACCACCATCGTAGTGGGAGCGAAGAAGCGTAAAACGGCAGAATATTTACAGAATATCTTCATCAGTGATGTGTTCCGCGTGTATACCAGCCCCGACGTGCTGGGCATGGAGCTCGGCGGAGCCCTGAAAAATGTAGTGGCTCTGGCAGCCGGTATGGCGGACGGCCTGGGCTACGGGGACAATACCAAGGCAGCGCTTATTACGAGAGGTATTGCCGAGATTGCAAGACTGGGTACCGCCATGGGGGCCAAATTTGAAACCTTCTGCGGACTCACCGGTATCGGAGATCTGATTGTTACCTGCGCCTCCATGCATTCCCGCAACCGGAGAGCCGGTATTTTAATCGGTCAGGGCAAGAGCATGGAAGAAGCCATGGCAGAAGTAAAAATGGTAGTGGAGGGCGTGTATTCCGCCAAGGCTGCCATGGGACTGGCGGAAAAATATCACGTACAGCTTCCCATTATCGAACAGGTCAACAAGATTCTGTTTGATGGAAAACCGGCCGCGGATGCGGTGAGGGATCTGATGCTCCGCGACAAGAAAATCGAAATCAGCGACGCAGGCTGGGACGAAGAATAAATATAGCCGTTCATAAAGAAGAAAACAAATAGGGAGTGGTCCGCAATGGACTACTCCTTTTCTTTTGCTGGCTTTTTTGAAACAAAATCATACTTTTGGGTGATGTGCAAAAGAAGAAAATACGTTATGCTTAAAGTAAAAAAATGGGTGGATACCCGGCAAAAAAAGGAAGGAAGGGAGCATTCCTGTAATTCAGAAATAATGCCAATTGAATAAAAAAGAACCTCAAGGTATGATTGAGTTGCATCTTGGCGGATGTAAACAAAACAATCAAAACACTGGAGGTTCAAAATGAATTT
>Ga0129314_1000822_pt1 | contig 27537 bp, 25 predicted proteins | sample O1111metagenome_FD_94431 | JGI IMG/M metagenome (GOLD analysis project Ga0129314, IMG submission 94431) | Orangutan individual fecal microbial communities from fecal samples from Wisconsin, USA - O1111 metagenome | ecosystem: Host-associated > Mammals > Digestive system > Large intestine > Fecal... | reverse complement strand
GCTTTCGTGGCGCATGCAGCAGGCGATCCGTCAGAAGCTGGAGCAGTACACGCTGAAGCGCCCGAACAAAAAGCGCCTCGAAGCGGCGCGCGAGCTGCTGGAGTACATCGAGCGTACGCCCGATGCCGAGCTGGAGCAGTTCAGCCCGGCGGACCGGCGCTCTTTCTCTGCCTCTTTCCGTTCTATGGCTGCTTCGGCCTGGATCGGCGGGCTGAATTTCAGCTTGTGCCGATACTTCAGCAGAAACTCATAGACCTCATGATCTTGGGGTTCTGATCCAAAAGTGATTTAGCATGCCCCATACTTGCCGTTATCAGTTCTTTCATATAGGGCGATCCAAAATGGAGCTTCAAACAGGATGGTCAAACTGCTTTGAGGGCCTATGCTCATTCTTGCAGAAACTGCCCTTCAAAGTGATCCAGCCATTCCAGGAGGGCACGGTAGAGGAGCCGCTGCTGCTCAAAAATCGTTCTTCCCACCAAAAGAATGTCTGAAAATTCTTGAGCATATCCCTCAATTAATTCAGCAGAAGAGCGCATGCTCCGGCGCAAAGCAGAAACCAGTTCCACTGCTTCGGCTTTATCCATTTTGTTCAGATTGGCAATGACTGCATTGAAATCGAATAACAGAGGCACCGAGCCAGCGGCGCAGGAAGCCGTCAATTCCTTGAAATGTGCTCTGCCTTTATTGGTAATGAAACGGAGAGTTTTCTGTTGAGCCGGACAATAACTATGCTGCCTGAGGTGCATTTCCCGGCACGGACAAAGACGATGAGATCGGGTGCGAAAAGACGGCAATCTGCTTTATAATTATGACGAAACTTTTTGGAGAAGGTGAGAGCATGGCGACGCTTGCCGCGATCATTTCCGACACGCACGGGCTGCTGCGCCCGCAGGTACTGGAGCGGCTGAAACGCTGCGACTGCATTGTCCACGCCGGTGATTTCGACGACGAGGACACGCTCGACTGGCTGCGGGAACTGGCGCCGCTATACGCGGTGCGGGGAAACAACGATTGGGAGATGGCGCGCCGTCTGCCGGTGTCGCTGCGCTTTCGGATCGAAGAACTGGACTTTTTTATGGCGCACTGTGTCGCCGACGTGCCGACGGATCTGGACGGCGTGGACGCGGTGATATTCGGACACTCGCACCGCTATTGCGAGGCGCTGCGCGGCGGCGTGCTGTGGCTGAACCCCGGCAGCTGCGGACGGCGGCGTTTCGGCCTGGAGCTTTCCTTTGCGATGATGCGCGTCGACGGGAAAAATTACCGTATCGAGAAGATTCTGCTCCCGGCGGATTCGAAACAGCGCCGTGAAGGAGCGGCGCGCGCTTGAGAAAGATTGTTTCTTGCGGGAGCGCTGTTTTTTTTGCGTCCTTTGGGATAGAATATCGTGAATATTTGATTGGAAGATTCAAGCTGAGGAGGCTGGAATAATGAAAAGAAGAGTCATTGGAAAAACGGCGCTGGCCTGCGCGCTGGCGCTGGGGCTGTGCTGCGCGGCGGGCGCCGCGACGGTCGTGAAGATGTCGCACATTGGACCGGCAAACGTTGAGAACAACGTAGTGCATTACTTCGTCAAGGAATTCACCTCGCGTGTCATGGAGCGCACGCGGGGGAGCATCACGTTCGAACTCTACCCCGACGAGCAGCTGGGCAGCGAAGAGCAGCGCATGGAGCTGATGATGAAGGACGGTCTGAATCAGCCGATGGCCGACGTCTCTTCGTTCGCAGCCATGGGCACGGTGCTGCCGGAGCTGTATCCCTCGTCGGTGCCGTTCATGTTCAACAGCTACGAGGCGGCGCACGTTTTTTTCGACGAGAGCGAATATTGGGCCAATTTGAAAAAACTGTTCCGCGAGCGCACCGGCTGCGTGCTGATCGAGGCGGTGGAAGAGGGCGGTTTCCTCGCCTTCACCAATTCGAAGCGCGAGATTCGCAGTCCTGCCGATTTCCCCGGCCTGAAGTTCCGCGGCATGGACGAGGGACAGGTGGCGATCTTCAAGGCATTCGGCGCCAGCGGCACGCCCATTCCCTGGGGCGAGCTCTACATGGCGCTGAAGACCGGCGTCGTCGACGGGCAGATGAATCCCGCCTTCTACGTGCTTCTGGGCAGCCTGCCGGAAGTGCAGAAGTACATGACGCTGGCGAACATCCAGTACTCCGACCAGTTCCTGGTCATGAACGGCGATTTGTTCGACAGCTTTACCGACGAGGAACGCTCTGTCATTCTCGAAGCGGCGAAAGAGGCCAACCGCCTCGCCCGCGCCCGTATCGAAGCGGAGGATTCGCAGCAGGTGAAAAAGTGCCGCCAGATGGGCATGCAGGTCTACGCGCCCACGCCTGAGGAGATGGAGCAGTTCCGCAGCATTGGCCAGCCCGCGTATATCGAGTGGCTGAAGAGCAAGGTTTCCGAGGAATGGCTGAATGCGGCACTGCGCGACGCCAAGGCAGCCAACGAAAAAGCCGCCGCGAAGTGAGGCAGGGCGGCGCATGAGATTTCTCGAACGGCTGAGCCGAGTTGTGGAAATCCTCAGCATATGGCTTGGCGCCCTGCTGCTGCTGATCAACATCGGCGACATCCTTATGGGCGTGCTGCTGCGCTATTTCTATCGGGCGGCCCCCATCTGGACGGAAGAGCTGGCGCGCTTCTCGCTTGTATGGATGGTGCTGATCGGCGCCGCAGCGGCCTTTCTCCGGGGCGACCAGATGTCGATCGATTTCGTGGTGAACGTTCTGCCGCGCCGCGGCAAAGCGTTCTGCCGCTTTCTGGCGGCGGCGGTGCAGGTCGCGGTTCTCGGCGCGCTGGTCTGGTTCGGCGCCAGAAATGTGATGGGCAGCTGGAAGATGAAGACCATGGCGCTTGGAGTTCCCAAGGCGGTGCCGCTGATGGCGGTGCCCTTCGGCATGAGCATGCTGATGATCGTCATCATCGCCAAATATCTTAAAAGCCTGCGAAGCGGAGACGAGAAATCATGAGTGGCTTTCTCCTTCCGGCGGCGTTCTTTGCGATGATGCTCCTCGGCGTGCCGCTCTACGCTTCGCTGACAATGACGGGATTGCTCGGCATCGTCGCCACGGGCAATCTTGCGTTGCTGCGCGTCGTTCCGCAGCAGTTTTTCGGCGGTATGGACTCATTCTCTCTGATGTCCATTCCCTTTTTTATCCTTACAGGCACGCTGATGAACCGCTCCGGACTCACCGACCGCCTCATTGATTTCAGCCGCCTGGCGGTCGGTTCGGTGCGCGGCGGGCTGGGCTACGTCAACGTCGTCGGCAGCGTGATCTTTGCCGGCGTCAACGGCAGCGCCGCGGCCGACGCCTCGGCGTTGGGCTCAATCCTGATCCCTGCCATGGTGAAAGAAGGCTTTCCCGCTTCTTACGCGGCGGGGATCACGGCGGGCAGCTCGCTGATTGGACCAATCATTCCTCCCAGCATCTTCATGATTATCTATGCGTCGATGACTAATACCTCCATCGGCGGGCTTTTCGCCGCCGGCGTGGCGCCGGGAATTGCGCTCGGAATGGCTTACATGGCCATGAACTGGTACTACGTGCGTAAATATGACGTGCCGAAGACCGATCTGACGGGCGTGCGCGCGCAGAAATGGCGGATCCTGTTCCGTTCGTTTTTGGCCCTGCTGGCGCCATGTATCATCATGTGCGGCATCATGTCGGGGATCGTCACGCCGACGGAGTCGGGGGCGCTGGCGGCGGCCTACTGCGTTTTCGTCGGCGCGTTCGTGACGCGTCAGCTGACGCTGAGCGCTTTTGCTGATGCGGTTTACGAAACGGTGCGCCTGACCAGCGCTATTTTTCTGATCATGGGTGCGGCCTCGGTTGTCGGCTGGTATCTCAAGTGGGAACGCGTCACTCAGTCGTTCAGCCAGTTTATCATCGATGCGGGGCTGCTGGGACATCCCTGGCTGCTGATGGTCGTTCTCAGCCTGATTGTCTTCGTGGTAGGCATGTTCATGGAGGAAATCTCCGTGATGACTCTGCTGACGCCGGTATTCGCACCTCTGGCGGCCAAGGCGGGCATCGATCCCTTTCACTTCGGCGTGGTGATGACGCTGAACGTGACGATCGCTCTGATCACTCCGCCTGTCGGCGCGTGCAACTACATTGTTGCTGCGGTGGGCAAAGTACCGCTGGGCGAGATGTTCCGCAAGATCTGGCCGTTTGTTTTTGTGGCGCTGGCTGTGCAGCTGATCATCGTGACGTTTCCGGTCTTCACAACCTATATCCCCCGCGCCATGGGGTTGTAGAAGAATATTGCAAAGCAGGCTGGCCGATGGGCGGCCTGTTTTTTTGTGCGGCGCTTTAAATGAAGCCTACTCCTCCTCTGTGAAAATAAATAAACAAAATTGCAATTTTCATCTAGCAATAAACTGATAGTTGATTTATAATGAACGCATTTCAATGGAGGTGAGCGAATGTGACTCACGCGATAGAAGTAAAAGATCTGCACAAGTCCTTCGGCGCTCTTGGCGTGCTGAAAGGCGTCTCGCTGAACGTCGACGAGGGCGAAGTGATCACAGTTATCGGTCCCAGCGGCTCGGGCAAGAGCACTTTGGCACGCTGCATCGCTCGTCTGGAGAGAATCGATTCCGGCGAGATTTACGTTTACGGCCACCGTATGGATGCCGAGAAAATGTCCAACGCCAAGGAATCGGAGCTGCTGGGCATGATCTTCCAGCAGTTCAATCTGTTCCCCCATCTGAGCGTGTTGGAGAACGTGGCGATGGCGCCGATGAAAGTGCGCGGCAAATCCCGCGCCGAGGCGGAAAACACCGCGAGGGAACTTCTGGAGCGCGTCGGTCTCGGCGACAAGATCGAGGCGTTTCCGGCGCAGCTTTCCGGCGGCCAGCAGCAGCGTGTGGCTATTGCCCGAGCACTGGCCATGGATCCGAAGGTAATGCTTTTTGACGAGCCGACTTCGGCGCTTGATCCCGAGCTGGTCGGCGACGTGCTCAACGTCATCGCCGACCTGGCCAGAAGCGGAATGACGATGATGATCATCACACACGAGATGCTTTTCGCCAAGGAAGTTTCGGACCGCGTCATCTTTATGGCCGACGGTCATATCGTTGAGCAGGGCGCGCCGGACGACATTTTCGGGCGTCCGCAGAAGGAGCGTACGCGCGCGTTCCTGCAGCGCGTCCTTTCCCATTACGGCGCAGCCGTGTCAGAGGAGGCGAGGTAAATGGAACTCGACTTTTCCGTGCTGGTTCCTTATATGCACATGTTCTGGAAGGGAGTGTGCGTGACGATTCAGGCTTCGTTCCTTGGCGTGCTGTTCGGTTCGGCGCTGGGAATCTTCATCGGCTCGTTCCGTGTCATGCCGTTCAAGCCGCTGCGCTATCTAATGGCGGCATATATTTACGTGCTGCGCGGCACGCCGCTGATGATCCAGCTGTTTTTGATCTACTTCGGCCTGCCGGCGCTGGGAGTGAACCTCGACGCGGCTACGGCCGGCATCCTCGGCATCGGCATCAACTCGTCCGGCTACGTAGGCGAGATCGTGCGCGGCGGCATCGAAGGCGTGTCCAAAGGACAGTGGGAAGCGGCCAAGATGCTGGGGCTGTCCTACTGGCAGACGATGAAGAGCATCATTCTGCCGCAGGCGATCCGTCACATGCTGCCGGCCATCGGCAACGAGTTCGTGACGCTGATCAAGGAATCGTCGCTGCTCTCCGTGCTTGCCATCAGCGACCTGACCATGGTCGGCCAGCAGGTGCGCAGCGTCACCTACGCCTCGTTTGAGACGTTCATTTTCGTTGCCGTGGTCTATCTGGCGCTGACCAGCGTCACCTCGGGCGCGCTGCAGCTGCTCGAAAACCGCTGGAAGGTAAAGTGACGCGGCAGGATCGAATAAAAACAAACAGGGCAGCTGAACGAAGATTCTCGAGCAGCTGTCCTGTTATATTTTGTCCTGATACTGCCAATGCCGTTTCTTGATCAAAAAACCGAATGCGAGGCGCTGCGAAAGAAAGTCACAGAGCGGACCGCGCAGCGGTCAGCATGGTTCCGCGCGGCTGGACTCTTCCGCAGTATCTCGAAAATTATGTTGATACTTTCTAGCAAGAATCAATATCAGCATAAAGTTTTGCCGTGGAACTACTGCATTTTCACGCCGGGGCAGTCGGGGTTGGTCTTCCAGCGGCGGTGGAACCAAAACCACTGTTCAGGGGCAAGGCGCACCATGTCTTCAAGCACGTTGTTGGCTTTTTGCGTCAGTGAGGCGATGTTTTCGCGGCTGCGGGCGGAGAATCCGGCGGCGATGTCCGGCAGGATGCGGACGCGGTATTTGAACGGGGCCAGACGCAGCGAATAGATGGCGATCAACGGCAGTTTGCCCGTCAGCGCCAGCGCAGCGGGGCCTTCCACCATGGTAGTGCGGCGGTTCAGAAACGTGACGGGCACGGCGTTGGGGCCGGCGTCCTGATCAGCGAGCAGAGCGATCCACGCGCCGCCGCATGCTTCCTTGAGCATATGACGCACATTCATAGCGCCCTTGCGCAGCGTGGTCTCGCCAAGGTTGGCGCGGTAGCGTTCGAGCAGCGCCGCAAAGTCGGCGTCGTCGGCGTCGCGCGCGGCGGCCTGGACTGGATAGCCGCTTTGAGGAAGCCACGCGCCGCAGATTTCCCAGTTGGAAAAGTGCCCGGAGAGGATAAAGCATCCCTGCCCGGAGGCTTTCAGCGCGTCGGCGTGCTCGCGTCCCTCCACTTCGACGACCATTTTCGTGACCAGCGACGGATCGTTTTGGCAGGCGAGGAACTCTACGATCATCCATGAGAAATGGCGGTACATGCCGCGCAGTGTTTCTCTGCGCCATGCTTCGTCCTTTTCAGGGAACGAAACGGCGAGCGCGTCGAGCACCAGCCGCCGTCGGATGGGCACGAGAGCGAAAACACTGCGGAAGAGGCCGTAGAGCGCGCGTCCGCGCCAGCCGGGGTAAGCGAGCGCTTTGCGCAGAAACTCCACGGCCGAGACGGCAAGGCTCATTTTACTTGCGACCGATCATGAAGTATTTTTTCTTGCCGAGGCGGATCAGAGAGTAATAACCGCAGAGCACGTCCTTGTCCTCGAGCTGCGCGCCCTCGTCGGCGCGGACGCCGTTGACCGATACGCCGCCGCCGGCAATCAGACGCTTGGCCTCGCCCTTGCTCTTGCACGCGCCTGTTTCGGCGAGCGCGTCGGCGAGCGGCACGGGCAGAGAGGCGACTTTGCCGCAGGGCGTCTCTGCCGCCAGCGTGTGGAGCATGTCTTCCGTGAGGTCTTCGGGTGTGTAGGAGCCGCCGAAGAGGATCTCGCTGGCGTGTTGGACGTTGGCCGCCACGTTTTCGCCGTGAACGATCTTGGTGATCTCGTAAGCCAGTACTCGCTGAGCCTCGCGCTTTTCGGGCGACTGCATGTGGCGTGCGACCAGCGCGTCGATTTCGTCGAGCGGCAGGAACGTGAAGTAGCGCAGCGTCTTGGCGATCGTTGCGTCCTCGCTGTTGACCCAGAACTGGTAGAACTGATAGGGCGAGGTCTTGACGGGGTCGAGCCAGACCGCGCCGCCCTCAGTTTTGCCGAATTTGTGCCCGGCGGAAGTCAGCAGCAGCGGATTGGTACCGCCGTACACCGCTGCACCCTCTTCGTGCTTGCGGATGAAGTCGATGCCGCTGGTGATGTTCCCCTGCTGGTCGTTGCCGCCCAGCTGCAGGCGGCAGCCGTAAGTCGTGTAAAGATGGTAGAAGTCGTAGGACTGCAGCAGCGTGTAGGCGAATTCGGTGAAGGACAGGCTCTTGGTCGGGTCCTCGATGCGGCTTTTGACGTGTTCCTTGGCGATCATCTTGTTGATCGTGAAGAACTTGCCCACGTCGCGCAGGAACTCGAGGAAGTTCATGGAACTCAGCCAGTCGTAGTTGTTGACCAGCAGTGCTGAGTTCTCGCCGCAGTCGAAGCTGACGAAGTGCATGAGCTGCTTTTTGACACCTTCGACGTTGTGACGGATCTGATCCATCGTCAGCAGATTGCGCTCCGTGCTCTTCATGGACGGATCGCCGATCATACCCGTGCCGCCGCCGGCCAGCACAATAGGACGGTGCCCGAGCCGCTGCAGCCAGGCCAGTCCCATCAGCGGGATCAGATGACCGACATGCAGGCTGTCCGCGGTGGGATCAAAACCTACATAAGCTGTGACCATGCTCGTTTTAAACAAATCGCTAACGCCGGCGTCGTCCGTCGTCCAATCGATGAAGCCGCGCGCGCGAAGCACCTCAAGCGCATTTTCTGCCATTTTTTAATCAAGTCCTTTCGTGTTCATGAAGAATAAAAATTTGCTGATAAACAAGTCAATAAAGTATATCTTAACACATTCAAACAGGAATGTTCCACGCGCCGCGGCATGTTTTCCGTTTTTTGTCCGAGCAGAGAGGGGATAACGGATATTGTCCAGCCGTTTGGGAGAATTATTTATGAGAAACTGCTCAATATGCTGTTGTAAAAATATAAAGTTTGTGGCTAAATATTGACAGCGTTTATACTTTATGCATAGGGTGAGAGAAATGTATGAACAGAGTTCCGGCGGAAACGCCCTGCTGCGCAAATGCGCCCAGGAAATTGCCGCTGCCGTAGCTTCGGCCATCAAGTTCGACGTGATCATCACCGACACGGACGGCATTATCGTCGGTTCCAGCAATGTTGATCGTCTTGGGCAGTTTCACGAGGCATCGCTGTCCGTCGTTGCCGGCGGACAGAATTCCCGCATTGGCGAAAGGCAGGCGCAGCAACTTAGAGGCACGCTGCCCGGCGTCGTTACGCCGGTTCGGAGCATGAACGGGCAGATTGTCGGCACGATAGCGATCGCGGGCGAGACTGAAAAAGTCGTTCCCTTTGGCGCGATTGTGCAGCAGCAGGTCGAACTGCTGCTGCGCGAGCGCGAGCTGTACGCTTACTCGGTCAATCGCGAAAGCACGTTGCAGAATCTCGTCCAAGACATCGGCTCCTTTGTTCCCGGCGTCAGCAACGAGGCGCTGCTGCTGTCGCGAGCGTCCGAATACGGTTACGACCGTACCTGGCATTACATTCCCATCGCTGTCGACCTGTACCAGTTTGGCCGCTTCGCCTTGCAGATACGCGAGCAGATGAGCCGTCAGAGCGAAAACGCCGAAACGCGCATCCTCAATGTGAAAAAAGCCGTGCTTGCCTCGATCCGCAAGCTCTTTGCCGAGCCGCGCGACCTTTCGGCCATGCTCGGCAACAACCGTTTCGTGATCCTTTTCGCGGCCGGCGGGGAAAATACGGAACATGAGAATTTCATGGTCGGCGAAGCAGCGGCGCGCGCGCGGGAGATCCTGCAGGCCATTGAGACCTTTGATCTCAAGGCCGCCATTGGCATTGGTTCGCCGGCGCTGGGCATCTCCGCGCTGGCGGTCAGCTACCAGGAAGCCTGGAAGGCCCTGTTCCTCGGCAAAAAGTTCCGTCAGCAGCCAGGCGTGTACAACATCGCTGATTACCGTCTCGAAGACGTGATCACCACGATCGATCTGCCCGTGCGCACCCGCTTTGTCCAGGCCGTAACGAACACTTTCCGCCGCTATCCTGACTGGGAACAGATGCGCGAGACCATCCGCGAATGGTGTGAAAGCGGTTTTTCGCTGGTCGAGGCGGCGCGGCGCATGCACGTGCACCGCAACACGCTGATCTACCGCCTTGACAAGCTTGACAAGGAATCGGGGCTGAATCTGAAAGATTTCCGCACCTGCCTGAACCTCTATCTGGCGCTCGTGATGGATCAGTACGTCGGGCCCGCGGTCAAGGAGAAGGACCTGTAAGGTTATTCTCAATGAGAAGGCCGAATATAAAACCGCTGCGAGAAAGTCAGCCGCTCAGGACGATCCCGGCTGTCTCGTGAATTCTCCTTGCGGTGCCAGCGAACTCTGGCACCGGTTTTATCAAGGAGACAGCATAGATTGGAACCGCTCCCCTGCCGCCGCGGGATCATAAAAAATCGTTTTTTGCCGATCCCCTTGACATTGTGCAAAAATATGATATTTTTAGTCATGGTTAGTTGTTACTAATCAAAACATCAAGGGGGTTATTCAAGATGTCTCTTATCAACAAGGAAGTTTCCGATTTCAAAGTTTCCTCGTATCAGAACGGCGAGTTCAACATCGTGACCAAGGCCGACATCCTCGGCAAGTGGAGCGTGTTTTTCTTCTATCCCGCGGACTTCACCTTTGTCTGCCCGACCGAGCTCGAGGATCTGGAGAACAATTACGCGAAGTTCAAAGCGGCCGGCTGCGAGATCTATTCTGTGTCCTGCGACACTCATTTCGTGCATAAAGCGTGGCACGACCATTCCGAGAAGATCTCCAAGCTGACCTATCCGATGCTGGCCGATCCAACCCACGCGCTGGCCAGGGACTTCGACGTTCTCATCGAGGAGGCTGGCGTCGCCGAGCGCGGTACTTTCATTGTCAATCCCGAGGGCAGGATCGTCGCTTACGAAGTCAACTCCGGCAACGTCGGCCGCAACGCCGACGAGCTGTTGCGCAAGCTGCAGGCCTGCCAGTTTGTCGCCGAGCATGGCGATCAGGTCTGTCCGGCCAAATGGCAGCCTGGCGCGGAGACGCTGAAGCCGAGTCTCGACCTCGTCGGAGCGCTCTAAGTGAGCGCGGGCGGCGGAAATCTCTACGACGCGATCATTATCGGCGGCGGTCCGGCTGGACTGACCGCCGCTCTTTATCTGGCGCGGGCGTGTTACCGCGTGCTGGTCGTGGAGAAGGAGAGGTTCGGCGGGCAGATCACGATTACGTCCGAAGTGGTCAATTACCCGGGAGTGGAACATGCCAGCGGCGCGGAGCTGACGGAAAAAATGCGCCGCCAGGCGGAGAATTTCGGTGCGGAATTCCTGCTCGCCGAAGTCACTGCCGTCGAGGCCGGCGGCGACGTGCGCCGGGTCGTGACCAGCCGCGGGATCTTTGAATGTTTCGGGCTGCTCATCGCCACAGGCGCGCATCCGCGTACGGTGGGCTTCGAGGGCGAACTGGATTTCCGCGGGCACGGCGTTGCTTACTGCGCGACCTGCGACGGCGAGTTCTTTGCCGGCAAGCCGGTCTTCGTCGTCGGCGGCGGTTTTGCGGCGGCGGAGGAGAGCGTTTTCCTGACCAAGTACGCCTCGCACGTCACCGTGCTGATCCGAAGAGACGATTTTTCCTGTGCCAAGTCGGCGGCCGACGAGGCGCGCCGGAACGAGAAGATCACCGTGCTCACCAACACTTCGGTGGAAAGCGTCTCGGGCGATTCCGTGCTGCGCCGCCTGGTCTACGTCAACAACAAGACCGGCGAGCGCACGGTCTTCGAGCCGGAAAGCGGCGGCACGTTCGGCGTCTTCGTCTTTGCCGGCTACTCTCCGAGCACGGAGCTTTTTAGGGGCGTCGTCGATCTGGACGAGCGCGGCTACGTGGTCACCGACCGGCAGCAGAAGACCTCCATGGACGGAATCTACGCCGCCGGCGACGTCTGCATCAAGAATCTGCGTCAGGTCGTCACGGCCGTCGGCGACGGCGCGCTGGCGGCAACTGAGCTTGAGAAATACTGCACGGGGATGCAGAAGAAAACCGGGCTCAAGCCCGAAGTTCCCCGTAATCGGGCGGGGGCGTCCCGGCCCGTCGGTTCCGGACGTGCCGAGGGCGCCCCGGCTGTTTCTCCGGACGGCGCGCTCTTTACCGACGATATGGTTCAGCAGCTTAACTCCCTGTTCGGCAAGATGGAATCGCCGCTGATCCTGCGTCTGTCCCTGGACGAGCGCCCCGTTTCGCGCGAGCTGGAACGTTACATGGACGCGCTGGCGGCCTTGACAGACAAGCTTGCGGTGGAAAAGAACGCCGCTACAGCGGACGACGGCGCGCCCTGCGTCAGAGTGTGCCGCGCCGACGGCCGCGAGACGGGGATCGCGTTCCACGGCGTGCCCGGCGGACACGAGTTTACCTCGTTCGTGCTCGGGCTTTACAATGTCGCCGGTCCAGGACAGCGCATCGATGACCGGACCAAAGCCCTTGTTCAGAAACTCGATCGCGATGTCCACCTCACGGTCATGGTCAGCCTGACCTGCACGATGTGCCCGGAGCTGGTAACCGCGGCGGAGCGCATCGCCTCTCTGAATCCACGCGTTTCCGTCGACGTCTACGATCTCAACCACTTCCCGGCGCTGCGCGAGAAGTATGATGTCATGAGCGTCCCCTGCTGCGTCGTCGACGACGGGCAGCCGATGTTCGGCAAAAAGACGATCGAGGAGCTGCTGTCGCAGCTCTGAGAAATCGTACATAAAATCTGCAACGGCCCGGCGGGCGCTGGAAACTTTCCGGCGCCCGCCGGGCCGTTGCCGTTATGGGCCGATCGCGTCGAATGTCCGATCGCGAAACAGAGCTCATGCTGTTTCTTGATAAAAACATTAACATAGTTTTCCGGGCGCTGCGAGGGAGTTCTGTCGCTTGGAACTGCCTCGGCTGCTGCGCGGTCTGACAGCTCGCTTTGCGGATCTCCCTTGCAGCCCTCTTGCGTTCGGCCTTTTGCAGGGTTCGATCTTTTGATAAAGAAATTATATCAAGGCATCGTTTGCCGTGAAAAAATGGATCCATTGACACGCGCAGAGAAGATTATTATACTTAGACTTAGCTCTGTTTGAATACATTTGTTTTTGTTTACGACGCCAGGTTGGAGGCGCGTGCGGTATTTCTGAGACCGGAAAGGGGGCGTATCTCTTTTAAGGTTGGCGGCAGAGGTGCGGCAGAGGCATTCCTTTTGAAAGGAGCATCTTGGATGGATATTTTCAGTAACAGTTTTGAAAAAAAATGGGCGCTGATTTTCGGTTTTCTGTTTTTTATCATCATGGTCCCGTTCCCGTTCTTTTACGCGACGCGGTATATTCCCGTGATTTACGGGCTGCCCAGTTTCATCGTCGGTTGGACGGTTCACACGGTGATCACGATGGTCCTGATCGTCGTGTTCTACGTGCAGGCTATGCGCCGTCCGGAGTACCACGAGTTTGACGAAGAACGGAAAGGGGAGTAGTTCGACATGGACGTAGGGACAATGCTCAAGCCGATTCCGTCGGTTTTTTACAGCGTTCTGGCTCTTTATTTTGTGCTGATGGCGGGCATCGGTTATTTTTCGGCGAAAAACACCAACACACTGAAGGACTTCTTTGTCATGAGCGGCAAGGCCGGCGCTATCGTCAGCGGCTTCGCCTATTTTGCCACACAGTACAGCATGAGCACGTTCATGGGCTGCCCGGCGACCTGCTACAAGGTCGGCTTCGCAGGGCTGTCCATTTCTGTGCCGGGGCTGGTGTTCTCCATGATCGTCCCGGCCCTGCTGGTAGGCCGTAAGCTCATCAAGCTCGGACACACGCAGGGCTTTCTGACGCTGGCCGACTATCTGGGCGACCGTTTCGAGTCCCACGGACTGCGCACGTTTCAGGCGCTGCTGATGATCATTTTCATGATCCCGATGATGGGAGCTCAGACGATCGGCGCCGGCGTGATCCTGCGCGTGTACACGGGCGCGCCCGAGTGGGTGGGCATCGTCGGCATGGGGCTGATCGTTATCCTTTACTGCATGAGCGGCGGCATTCGCGGCGCCATGCTGACCGACGTGATCCAGGGCGGTCTGATGCTGGCCACGGCGATCGTCACGTTTGTGGTATCGGTCAGATTGGGCGGCGGCTTCGAGGCGATCTCGGCGAAGCTGCTTGAGCTCAATCCCGACTATATGACTCATCCGGGCGTCGGCGGGGCTTACGGCTGGGCGAACTATGTGTCGATGATCGTGCTGTGGAGCTTCTTCTCGATCTCGCAGCCGACGCTGGTCACGAAGTTCTTCGCCATGAAGGACTATAAGGTCATGTTCAAGGCTACGATTCTCGGCACGCTGGGCATGTGGATCGCCGCGACGCTGATCGAGTGGTCGGGCGTCAACGGCATCGTTTCCATTCCCGGGCTGCAGGGCAAGGACATCGACTTCATCGTGCCGCTGCTGCTGCAGAAGAGCCTTTCGCCCGTCATTTCCTCGCTGCTGATCACGGGCATCATGGCGGCCGGCATGTCGACGATCGACTCGCTGCTGATTTCGGCCACGGGCGCGATCACGCGCGACATTTACCATATGCGCATCAATCCGCAGGCGACCGACGGCCAGATCCTGCGCATGTCGCGCTACGTCACGGTGATCATCGGCGTGATCGCTATCTGCTTCGGCGTTTCACGTCCCGCGACGATCTTCAAGCTGATCCTGTTCGCTTTCGGCGGTCTGGGGATCTGGACGGCGCCGGTGCTGCTGGGGCTCTACTGGAAGGGCGCGACCCGCGTGGGCGCGTTCGCCGGTGTGGCTGTGGGCGAGGTGCTGTTCGTGCTGATGACGTTGAAGTATCCCAGCTGGGCTTTCGGTTTCAACCCGCTGATGGTCTGCTGGGCTTACGCGATGATCGTGATGACCGTCGTCAGTCTGATGACCCGCAGGGCTTCGGAAGAGACGCTGAAGCGCCATTTCGCCTAGGAATCGTTCTGTTATGGCAGAGATCCTTGTCGCAGCCGTCCGGCGCGCGGCGGGATCTCTTTTTGCTTTTTTCGGGAAGTACGGGAGGTCTTTTAAATGTATCTCGCTTCAATGACGTGGCATGAGTTCCACGAAGCGGTTTCCAGCGAGCTGCTGGCGGTGATCCCGCTGGGAAGCACCGAGCAGCATGGCTCGATCGGTCCGCTGGGCACCGATTTTACGATTCCGGCGGAGATGGCGCGGCGGCTGGAAGAGCAGTATCCTGACCGGCTGGTCGTGCTGCCGGCGATGCCTTACGGCGTGTGTCCCTATCACACGGAATTCAGCGGCACGATCGATATCGGCACGGCGGCGCTGCAGTCGGTAATGACGAGCATCGCCGAGCATCTGATGAACGCCGGCGTGCGCCGCTTTGCCTTTATCAACGGCCATGGCGGCAACGATCCGGCACTTGAAGCTGCCTGCCTGCGGATCTACGAGCGCGGCGGTCTGGGGGCGATCCTGGATTGGTGGATGATCGCCCGCGAGCTCGATCCGCGCTGGGGCGGCGGGCACGGCGGCGGCCAGGAAGCGGCGGTGATGATGGCGCTGCGTCCCGACTGGGTGCGCAAGGAAAAGAACTTTGTCCCCGAAGAGATTTGGTCGCTGACGCCGGAGCTGAAAAGCACGTACGGCAACGCCACCACATTCAAGGGCGCTACGGTGAAGATCATCCGCTCGACGGGGGCTTTCACCAAAACCGGCACTTTCGGCGGCGGCGACGACAGCTGCGCTAAGGCCGACGCGGCGTGGGGGCGCGAGATCTTCGAAGGAACGGTGCGCTACCTGGGCGATTTCCTGGAGGAGTTCCTAAAAGCCCCTCTGCCGGTGGCGAAATGTTGACGGCGGCAGAGAAAGACCTTCTCGGCGCGATCAGTCACGACCGCGTCTGGAAGGATGTCGAAACGATCGCTTCTTTCGACCGCAGGTCGGGACGGGAAGGCGAGGCGAAATCGGCGGATTTTGTCGCCGACCGCCTGAGCCGCGCCGGCGTGAAGTGGACGCTGCATCATTATCCCGTCTGGCTCAGCGATCCTGTTTCGGCGCGTCTGACGCTGATCGAGGCGGACGGAAGCCAGCACCGCCTGCCGTGCAAAACGTGGAGTTTCTGCGCTTCAACGCGCGAACTCGTGCGGGGAACGCCGCTCTTCGTCGAAAAGACGGAACTGTTGCACAATCCGCTCGATCTCCTGGCCGCGCGACTTTTCCCGCGCGAGCGTGACCTGCTGGGAAAGATTGTCATCGCGCGCACGACGTCGCCGGTTGCTGCGATGGATGCTCAGGATCGCGGCGCGGCGGCGCTGATCTGCGTCTGGGAACAGGGCGACGAGACGCAGATTCACGAGGGCAACGTCAATTTTATCTGGGGACAGCCAGACCCATGGGAAAGTTCGCTTTATTCCGCGCTGCCGATTGCGGTCATGCCGCGCGGCGAGGGGGAGAAACTGATCTGCCGCGCCAGAGGCGGGGAGGCGGTTCTTGAGCTGGAAACGCGCGTGGAAAACGGCTGCCGCGAGATCCCTGTGCTCGAAGCTGACCTGCCCGGCAGAAGCGAAGAGTATGTGCTGCTGGGCAACCATCTGGATTCGTGGCATTACGGCGCCTGCGATAACGCTACCGGCAACGCTGTCGCGCTCGCGATGGCCGAACTTTTCGCCGGACGCCCCCTGGCGCGGGGAATCAAGATCTGCTGGTGGTCGGGACATTCGAACGGCCGCTACGCCGGCTCGTCGGCCTTCGCCGCGGACAATTTCGATTCGCTGCAGCGCCGCTGTCTGGCGCTGTACAACGCCGACATGCCAGGACTGCACGGCGCGGACGACTTTGCGCGCGGCTCTTCGGGGCCGGACCTGCACGATCTGTACGCTTCTGTCGTGGCCGACGTGACCGGCCAAAAACTGCGCCCCACCGGCTTTGTGACGGGCTGGGACTTGTCGTTCAAGAACATCGGCGTTTCCAGCTGCATGAGCTGGAGCTCGACGCTGCCCGACGGTTCGCCGGATGGCACGGCGAACAGCTTCATGAGCTGGTGGTGGCACACTGAAGAGGACGTGATGGCACATATCGATCCCGGCATCATGAAGCAGGACGCGCGTCTTTACGCGCTGGCGCTGAACCGTCTGGCGCGGCCTGAAAAATTCCCGTTCAACGTGCCGGCTTTGGCCGCGGCGCTGGAACGGGAGTTGGCCCGCTATGAAGGCACGGAAGAGCTGCGCTTGCAGCTGAAGCATATCCCGCTGTCCCGGCTGAATCCATTGCGTGCCACTCGGCTTCTCAACCGCGCGCTGTACTCCTTCAAGGACGCGCAGCAGCAGGATTGGGCCATGCCGCTCGATCTGCTGCCGGGGTTGGCCCTGGCGCAAAGCGCCGCACCGCGAACCGAGCGGGCAAAGCTGATGATCGGCTCGTTCCGGCACGCGCAGCTCAACCGTCTCGGCGATCTGATCTGCGCGCTTGAAAGTCTGGCGCGGTAGTTATTGGGAGAAGCCGTTTTTCAGCGAAGAGTCAAGGCGATTTTCCCAATCGGTGAAGAAAGCCAGAGAGATGAAAAAGAAGCGCGTTTTCGCGATCATTTTGACCGCGGAAGCGCGCTTCTTTGTTTTTTGTCGAGAGATCATTGAGCGGCTCGGAGCGTGAGCAGCGTGATTTCGGCGGGATCCATGAGCCGCAGCGGGAAACCGTTCCAGAGCGAAGTGCCGGGACTGTTGAACAATTTCATAGCACCAACGTCGTACCAGCCGTTGACGAAGCCGCCGTTGAATTTGGCGACGATCTGTGCGAGTCCCGGCATCATGCCGCCGTGAGTGTGTCCGGACAGCTGCAGCGCTACGCCGCGGCCTGCGTTTCTGCGGGCAGATTCAGGACGGTGGACCATGAGAATAATGGGAGCGCCTGAAGGAATGCCGGCCAGCGCTTTGTCCAGATCGGGCGCAGCGCAGCCCATAAGAGCTCCTTGCTGGTCGGGCATTCCGGCCAGAACCAGTCTGCCTTCGCCGCGGACGAGCACGCGGTGCTCATTCTCCAGCATTGTGACGCCGAACTCGCTCAGCTGCTTCATCCAGGCGTCGAAACCGGAATAGTATTCGTGATTGCCTGACGAGCCAAAAACGCCCAGCGGCGCTTTCAACTGCGCCAGCGGTTCCAAATCTGCCTTGCGCTGACTGACCTGCCCGTCGACGAAATCTCCAGGCATCAGAATCAGATCGGGCTCGAGCGCCATCGTTTTATCGACGACTGCCTGGATCTGCGGACGACGGTTCAGCGCGCTGGCATGAAGATCGGTGAGCAGCGCGACTTTGAGTCCTTCGAACTCGGGAGCCAGTTCGCGGATCGTCACGGAACGCTCGGCGACGTCGGGTACGCGAACGGCTTCCCACGTGCCGTAAACAGTCAGCGCCGAAGCAAGGAGCAGAACGGTTAACGATGCCTGGGCGGCAGGGAACGGACTGCGCGCGCAGAGCTTCCACAGCAGCCAGACCGCGTCCTTGATCAGCAGCAAAAACAGCGCCACGATCAGCAGATTGTAAAGCAGCGATCCTGCGATCATGACCCAGCGCGGCAGATCGGGGGCGAAGAACATGCCGCCGCCCAGCCGCTGGTAGATGAAATTCTTGAAAGCTCCCGCCAGCAGCAGCGCGGCGACGGCCAGCTTGCCTAAAAGAGGCAGCCGCAGCGGGCAGAGCATGCTGAACGCTTCGTACAGGAAAATGACGATCGAGATCGCAAACATAACGCGCATGGAAAACCTCCGGACATTCTTTTGTTCATGACGACCGACAGGCCGGCAAAAATACGGCATAATTTAACACCGAGAGTCCGCTTCAGGTCAAGCTTTGCCCGGACATAGCTGCTTATGTCTCAGGTGCGCATGAAAGCGCCGTTATTGGCGGATTGGCGCCTTGTACTCTCCATTGATTAAAACACTGAATTACAAGAGCGCTTATTGAAAAAAACATAAAGGGAGTTGCGCAGGCTGCACAGCGTCGCGCTATGAGCTGTGAATTTCCACGGAGCGCTGGCAGCCCACAGTTCACAGTCAAGCCGTCCTCTTAAGAATCGCTATGAAGTGCAGCGGGGGAGATAGAGTTGATAAAATATTGTCGTTTTCAACGGCCTAGACGGAATTGCGTCTTTGCAGTACAATGACCACGTTAAAACAGACTGAACCAAGGAGGAATTAGCAAATGAAGAAATTTTTTCATGTCTTTACACTGCTTGCGGCCCTGACGCTGGTCATTGCCGGCGCGGCTTTCGCCGATACGAAGATCGGTGTGGCCGACATGCAGAGGATTCTTTTCAATCACCCCAACTTTGCACAGGTCAGCAAGAGAATCGAAGCGGTGTATCGTTCCAAGGAAAAAGAGCTGAAAAGCGCTCTTGAAAAGGTCACCGACAAGAAGAAAGGCGCCGAAACGATCGAGGCCAAACGCCGCGAAGCCGCTCAGGAAGAGATGAAGCTCAAGGAGCCCATCTACAAGGAGATCCGCCAGGCCGTCCGCACCGTGGCGAAGAACAAGGGCTGCGATGTGGTTCTTGACTCGCAGGCCGTTCAGTTCGGCGGCGTCGATCTCACCGCCGACGTCATCAATGAGTTGAAGAAAAAGAAGTAATGCTGATACAGAAAAATATCCCGCGTCCTTCGGCGCGGGATATTTTTTTGTCGCGATTTTGCGGTTGAAGTTGTATGATTGAACCAGCTCTCAAAAAACGCTTGAAACGGAGGAGAATATAATGACAGATATTCAATGGCACATTGTGCAGGCGGAGTTTCCCTCGGACTGCAACGTGATCGTCGGGCAAAGCCACTTCATCAAGACGGCGGAGGATCTGTATGAGGTCATGGCGACCTCGGCGCCAGGCATGGAATTCGGCGTGGCTTTCTGCGAAGCGTCAGGCGACTGCAAAATCCGTTACGAAGGCAACAATCAGGAAATGGTGGAGCTGGCCGTGAAGAACGCCCGGGCGATCGCCTGCGGACATACGTTCTTCATTGTGCTGCGCAAAGCTTACCCGCTCAACGTGCTGGACCGAGTCAAGAACTGTCAGGAAGTGTGCCGCGTTTTTGCGGCGACGGCTAATCCGCTGCAGATCATTGTCGCTCAGACCGAGCAGGGGCGCGGTATCGCCGGCGTGATCGACGGCTTCCCGCCGGCGGGTGTCGAGACGGCGGAAGACATCGAGGCGCGCCGTAATCTGCTGAACCGGATCATCGGTTACAAGCGTTAGCGCGTTTATTCAGAAGCGAGGGGAGGAACCATGGCGAAAAAAGACAGCAAACGGTACTGCTGCATCGAATGCGGTTACGTTTCCCTGGTCCCTTCGGGCAAATGCCCGCGCTGCGGCGCCTGGGGCACCATGGAAGAGGAGATCCCCGTAGCGCCCAGCATGGCGGTCACCGGCACGGCGAAGATTCTCACGCCGGTAGACATCAGCACGTTGGAACCGCCTCAGCGGCTTGTCTCCGGCTTCGGTGAGCTGGACCGCGTGCTGGGAGGGGGATGGGTGCCCGGCGGTGTCGTGCTGCTGGGCGGCCAGCCGGGCATCGGCAAATCGACACTGCTGCTGCAGGTCTGCGGTCATATTTCCTCGACTGGCCGCCGCGTGCTCTACATTTCCGGCGAAGAGTCGCCGTCGCAGCTGGGGCTGCGCGCCAAACGGCTGAGAATCCTGCACGACGGGCTCGACGTCTGCTGTCATACGGTCGTTGACGATGCGCTGGCGCTGGTGAAAGACCACAGCCTGATCGTGGTGGACAGCGTTCAGGCCATGCGCACTTCGCAGGCCGAAGGCTGGCCGGGCACGCCCACGCAGGTGCGCGCCACGGCGCAGGTCTGCGTCAACTACGCCAAGGAGCACGGCATTCCCATGGTGCTCGTCGGGCACATCACTAAGGAAGGACGTATCGCCGGACCTATGCTGCTGGAGCACATGGTGGACGCCGTAATTATGTTTGCCGACGACAATTCGTCGGTGTACCGCACGCTTCGGGCCAGCAAGAACCGTTACGGAGGTACCGACGAGATGGGCATTTTCGAGATGCGCAGCGACGGCCTCACGGAAGTTCCCGATCCCAGCTATCTCTACTGGAACCGTTCCGACGGCGCTGTGTCGGGCGTCGTCATGACCGTGATCATGGAAGGTTCGCGTCCTCTGGTGGCGGAGATCCAGACGCTGGCGAGCGAAAGCAGCTTCGCTTACCCCAAGCGTGCCGGCATCGGTCTTGGCGCCAACAAGATCGGCATGCTGCTGGCTGTGCTGCAGAGCCGCTGCGCTCTGCCCTCGCTGCGCGACGACATTTACTGCAACGTTGCCGGCGGGCTGGAGATCCACGACCCTGGCGCCGATCTGGCGCTGGCGGCGTCGATGGCTTCGGCGCTGACGGGGCGGAACGTTCTGCCCGAGTGCTGCCTGATCGGCGAGGTCGGCCTGGCCGGCGAGGTCCGTCCCGTCTCCGGGCTGTCGCAGAGACTGCGCGAGGCGGCCCGTTTGGGCTTTAAACGCGCTGTGGTCAGTTCCCGCGAGGAAAAACCGCAGCTCGATACTGAAATTGAACTGATCCGCGTGCTCTCGGTCAGCGAAGCGCTGACCCGTGTCAGGGTGGTTGAGCCATAGTTTTTCAAAATTTTGTGACAGATCCCGAAAAACTGCTATAATCGCAGTGATTTTTTCTTGCGCGCAAGAAATTTCGAGGAGGACGCTTCTGCATGGAATACAATTTCAAGTCAATTGAAAAAAAATGGCAAAACTACTGGGACGAACACAAGACCTTCAAGACTGTGGAAGACCCTTCGGTCCCCGCCGATAAGCGGCGTTACGTGCTGGACATGTTCCCCTATCCTTCGGGAGCCGGGCTTCACGTGGGGCACCCCGAAGGCTATACGGCGACGGATATCTACTGCCGTTATCTGCGCATGAACGGCTGCAATGTGTTGCACCCGATGGGATTTGACTCTTTCGGGCTGCCGGCCGAGAACTACGCTATCAAGACAGGCACCCATCCCAAGATCACAACGGAGAAGAACATCGACGTTTTCCGCGCTCAGATCAAATCGCTGGGGTTCAGTTACGATTGGGACCGCGAGGTATCCACCTGCGATCCCGAATATTATAAGTGGACGCAGTGGCTGTTTTTGCAGATCTTCAAGAAAGGGCTGGCCTACGAGGCGCAGATCCCTATCAATTGGTGTCCTTCCTGTCAGACGGGGCTGGCGAACGAGGAAGTGAAAGAAGGACACTGCGAGCGCTGCGGCCATCAAGTGTACCGCCGCAACCTGCGCCAGTGGGTTCTGAAGATCACGGACTATGCAGAGCGTCTGCTGAACGATGTAGACAAGCTCGACTGGCCAGAGCCGATTAAGATCATGCAGCGCAACTGGATCGGCAAAAGCGTTGGCGCTGAAGTGACCTTCGAGATCGAAGGCGGTCACGGTGAGCTCAAGGTGTACACGACCCGCCCTGACACGCTTTTCGGCGTCACCTACATGGTGCTGTCGCCGGAACACCCTCTGGTGGAGAAGATTACAGCCTCTGCATGCCGCGAAGCGGTGCAGGCGTATGTGCGCGAGGCATCGCTCAAATCAGAGCTCGAACGAACGGATCTGAACAAAGACAAGACGGGTGTCTTTACCGGCGCGTATGCTGTCAACCCGCTGAACGGACAGCGCGTGCCGATTTGGATTTCCGACTACGTGCTGATTTCTTACGGTACTGGCGCCATCATGGCAGTGCCGGCGCATGACGGCCGTGACTGGGAGTTCGCCAAGAAATTCGGCCTGCCCATCGTCGAAGTCCTGAAAGGCAACGTGGACGTGCAGGAAGAAGTTTACGAAGGCGACGGTCCCCATGTCAATTCCGGTTTTCTCGACGGGCTTGGCATGCAGGAGGCGGTCGATGCGGTCATTTCGTGGCTGGAAGAGCACGGCAAAGGCAAAAGAGCTGTCAACTACAAGCTGCGCGACTGGATTTTTTCGCGTCAGCGCTACTGGGGCGAACCCATACCGCTGATTCACTGCCCGCACTGCGGCACCGTGCCCGTTCCCGAGGATCAGCTGCCTCTGCTGCTGCCTGAGGTGAAGAAGTATGAGCCGACCGGTACCGGCGAGTCGCCGTTGGCCAACGTACAGGAATGGGTAAACACGACCTGTCCTGTCTGCGGAGCTCCTGCCAAGCGCGAGACCAACACCATGCCTCAGTGGGCCGGTTCGTGCTGGTACTATTTGCGCTTCCTTGACCCTCTCAACGACAAGGAATTTGCGGCCCGCGACGCGATCGACTACTGGATGCCGGTTGACCTGTACGTAGGCGGCGCCGAGCACGCCGTGCTTCACCTGCTGTATGCCCGCTTCTGGCACAAAGTGTTCTACGATCTTGGTCTGGTCAACACTGACGAACCGTTTGCCCGCCTCGTCAACCAGGGTATGATCACATCCTTTGCCTATCAGCGTCCTGATAAATCCCTGGTCGCTGTGGACCAGGTGGAAGAGTTTGCTCCCAATACGTTTGTCGAAAAAGGGACCGGCGTAAAACTGGAGCGCGTCGTCGCCAAGATGTCGAAGTCGCTTAAGAACGTCATTAATCCTGACGAGATCGTCGAGAACTATGGCGCTGATTCGCTGCGCCTGTACGAGATGTTCATGGGGCCGCTGCAGATGTCCAAACCCTGGTCAACGCAGGGGCTTCAGGGTGTGCACCGCTTCCTGGAGAGGGTGTGGAAGCTGGGCGAAAAGCCTGTCAGCGACGAGCCGGTGCCGGCCGAGCTGGAGAAGACGCTGCACCGGACTATTAAAAAAGTGAGCGACGATACGGCGACACTGAACTTCAACACCGCTATTTCGCAGATGATGGTTCTGGTCAACGAAGCCAGCAGGGCCGAAGTGTGCTACCGCGGCATGATGGACGTTTTTGCCCGTTTGCTGTCGCCTTATGCGCCGCATCTTGCCGAAGAGCTGTGGGGCAAGATCGGCAACAAGCCGTGCGTGTCGTTGGCCAAGTGGCCGGAGTATGACGAGAAATTGACTGTCAGCGAGACGGTAACGGTACCCGTACAGTTCAGCGGCAAAGTGCGCGAGAAGCTTGAGCTGCCGGCTGGATTGGACAAGGATGCGCTGTTGGCCGCCGTTATGGGCGATCAGGCGGTCAAGAAGCGTCTCGAGGGCAAGACGATTGTAAAGACCATTGTCATCCCTGGAAAGCTGGTCAACCTAGTGGTGAAATAAATGCCGGCGCTGGTGCTCATCGCAGCGCCGGCGGGCGCCCAGCCCCGCCTTCGTGCGGAAACGCTCTCCGCTTATGAAAAGAAAGGCTACGTGCTGGACCGGCGTCTGGAAACGGCCGCGTGGTCCGATTTGTTCGAAGAGGCCCTGACGCCGAGCCTCTTCGCGCCCCGGCGGATTTCCGAGGTCGACGACGGCCGGTCGCTGGGAATTTTTCCCGATAAGTACAAAAAATACGTTGAGCGCGGCGACGCCGACGTGATCTTTCTGATCCACTCCGACAAACCCTTGCAGAAGGAACTGGGCGACGTTTTCAAACTGGCTTTTTCCGTACCTTATGAAGCGGCGCCTTATTGGCCAAGTCAGCGCGTCGGCTGGCTGCAGAAGCTTGCCCGCTCTTCGGACTGTACGCTGGACGCGGCGGCGGCCTCTCTGCTGGCGGAGTGGGTTGAAGACGAGGAAGAGCTGCGCAGCGAAGTGGACAAGCTCGTCAAGGCGGTGCCGAATAAGCGCATCACGGTGCAGCAGGTCAATTCACTCTCCATGGACGCAGGCGGCAAAAGCGTGCTCAATCTGCTCGACGCCGTCGCTAAGGCCGACGCCGCCGCTGCCGTGAAAAGTCTCGCGGTCCTGCGCGGGGAAGGTGAACTGATCCCTACGCTTGCGGCGGTGCATAAGCGCGTGCGCGGCGCCATGTTTTCAGCTCGACTTGGGGATGTCGGAGCGGAGGCGGTGCATCTCACCAATTTTCAGACAAAGACGGCCCGCGCTATGGCGCATACCTACGGTCCCGAAGTTCTGTCTCTGTGGCTGGGCGAGCTGATCCGCCTGTCGTGGAGCGAGCGCAGCGGCGAAGGCGAAGGCTGGGAAGGACTGGAAAAACTCCTTCTCGCTGTTATCTCCCGCGCTGTGGGATAAAACTGAAATCGAAAAAATAAAAATGCCGCCGGAAGACATTCATTCATCTTCCTGCGGCATTTTTATAGGCAGCGGATCCTTATTCAGCAGCTTTTTCAGCGGAGAGGGACTTGACCTTCGCAGTCATCAGAGCCTTTCTGCGGGCAGCTGTATTGCGATGGAGCACGCCTTTGACAACAGCTTTGTCGAACACGGACTGGGCCGCGTTGAGCTGGAGCACGGCGGCCTCGGCATCGCCGTTCTGAACGGTGGCGAGGACCTTTTTCATGGCAGTCTTGCAACGGCTCTTCCAGTAGCGGTTATAAAGACGGTTTCTCTCAGAAGTGCGGACGCGCTTGATAGCGGACTTCTTGTTGGGCATTCGGTTCACCTCCTCCGGTTAAACGATAAGAATTCTACCACGGACCGTGGTTTATTCGCAACAGACAAATAATATTCTACCAGAAAAACAATAAAATGGGAATGTGGGCAGAACGTTCTGAGTCGTTGTAAAATATCTTCTTGGAGCACTTTGAAAAGCTCCGCTTATTCTAACAGAAAAACACGGTGATCGCATGGAAGATTTTTTCGGTCCCGAAGGGATTCTCAACGCGCGCCTTCCGAATTTCGAATATCGCCGGCAGCAGCGCGAACTGGCTGAAAAAATAGAGAATTTTTTACAGTCGGACCGTCATCTTCTGGCGGCGGAAGCTCCTACGGGCGTCGGCAAAACGTACGCGATGCTGGTTCCTGCCATGCGGTGGGCGGCAGCGAACAACAGCACCGTGCTGGTGCTTACGTCGGGCATCACGCTGCAGGAACAGCTGATCTGCAAGGATATCCCCGCGCTGCTGGATGTGCTGGGGTTCGACCTGCCCTACGGATTGCTCAAAGGCCGCGGCAACTACGCCTGCATCCGTAAAGCCCGCGAGATCGGCACGGAAGGCTTTCTTGACTTTGGCGGCGATAAGGGACAGGCTTCGCGCGACATCAGCAGCTGGCTTTACTCTACCGAAACGGGTGACCTGAGCGAACTGAGCCTGGGTGAGACACATCCGGCCCGCGAGCGCATTGCTTCGTCCTATCTGACCTGTCTCGGTCCTTATTGCCCGCATCATGAACGCTGTTTCTACAATAAGGTGATGCGCAGCTTGTCGCATTGGCGCATTATTGTTGCCAACTATCACGTCTATTTTTCCTATGTGCTGGAGCAGCGCAAGCCCTTTCCGGTTCCTTTCGGACTGTTGGTGTGCGATGAAGCTCATAAAATTGAAAGCGCTGCCCGCGCGGTCACGCAGGTTGGCGTCGACGCGCACGACTGGCAGCGCCTTTTGCGGCGCGCCCCCCGCCTCGACAAGGTGGAGGCGTCTTTGCTGCGCAGCGTGGACTGTCCGGCGGATCGTTTCGCCGCGGAAGTGGCCGATATGAGCCACGTCGCCGAGAGCGTTTTTGATCAGCTTGCCGCGCTGCTTCCAGATGGGAAAAGCTTCACTGCCTATCCGCAGGAACTGAAGAACGACACGACCGAACTGCTGGTCAAATGCGATCGGGTCATCGCTCATTTGAACGAACTGCAGGAAGCGTCTGTCGGCGGCGGACACGGCGCGAACGCTCTGCAGGATGACGGGAAGCTTCTTGTCTGGAACGGCGAACTGGCGGAGTTCCGTGACTCGCTGCGCTGGTGCTGCGACACGCAGAGCTATCCCGAATGGGCTTACTGGCGCGAGGGAGGCGGCTTGAAAAGCGCCTGTGTGAACGGCAGCGATTTGATTCCTCCAGCTTTCGACGATGATGAGGTCAAGGTAGTTGCCCTGTCGGCGACGATGACGGTGGACAATTCGTTCGAGTATTGGGCCAACGAGACGGGGCTGGTGCCCGACGAGACGATGGTGCTCGATTCGCCGTTCGATCTGGCTTCGTTGATGAAGATCGACATCGTGGATCTGGGGCTGCGCGTGATGTCGCCGGGCTATGCCGACGCGGTGGCGCGGGTGTGCCGCAAGTACGTGCGCGAGAACGGCGGCGCGACGTTGATCCTGCTCTCGTCACGGCGGTTGCTGACGGCTGTTTCCGCATATCTGCGGGCGAACGCGGAACGAGACAAATTGAACATCCTCGTGCAGGGCGATCTGCCGCGCACGGAGCTGCTGGAACTCTTCAAGGAGAACGAGCGCAGCGTGCTGGTGGGCATGGCGTCCTTCCGCGAGGGCATCGACGTGCCCGGCAAGGCGCTCACGCAGGTGATTATCGACCGCATTCCTTTTCCTCATCCCGACGATCCCGTCGGCGAAGCGCGCGCTAAGCTGGAAGGGCGCGAAAATTTCATCAAGGTTGTGCTGCCCAGCGCCAAAATGCAGCTGCGTCAGGCGGCGGGGCGTCTGGTCCGCACGGGCGCCGATCGGGGACGCGTGGTGATTCTCGACGGACGTATTTTGACTCGCCCTGATTGGAGGATATTGAACAGCCTGCCGGCGGTCCCTGTGAAAAAATACCGCTTGGTTGGCGCTCACAAATGAATTTGCGTATGTCAATAGTCAGTGAAAATGTCACAGTAACAGTTCAATAAAAATGTCACTCAAGAGGCGGCGTTTCCAGACACACAGGCATCTATTTTAGACTTAGTGACAGAATACCGCCTCCATGGATGATTTGGCGCTGGCTTATGAGCTTTTCCAGGCGATGAAGCAGATTTCTTCATCGTTTTTGATGCCGTACTGCGTTCCGGTTTAGGACATTCCTCCATTTCGATGAACCTGCCGCCGGCAGCACAGTAAAGCCTGCCGCTGAACGACTCCCCGGCTTCGACATTTTTACCGGCAAAATCGCAGTCGTTCGGCACAGAAGC
>Ga0129314_1000818_pt1 | contig 27739 bp, 23 predicted proteins | sample O1111metagenome_FD_94431 | JGI IMG/M metagenome (GOLD analysis project Ga0129314, IMG submission 94431) | Orangutan individual fecal microbial communities from fecal samples from Wisconsin, USA - O1111 metagenome | ecosystem: Host-associated > Mammals > Digestive system > Large intestine > Fecal... | reverse complement strand
GCGACAGCGACGGATTCTTCACCAAGTACGCTCAGGAGCACAACAAGCCGCTGATCGTCGTCAAAGACGCTCTGGCTGTCGGACCTGCTCTGAAGGCGGCTGAATAGCTCAAACGGCGTTCCTGCTCGTCTCCGCGAGACCGGAACGCCCCTGCTTCCACAAAGAGGCCGGATACTGATGAGTTGATCTCATCGGCATCCGGCCTCTTTTTATCGATGGTGTATCAAAAAGGAGGCAGCGTTCCTGCGCCGTCAGCGCAGATAATTCCCCATCTCGGCAGCACTGTCGAGGAAAGCCGCGTAGGCTCGGGCCGTTTCATAGACGTCGGCTTTGCTGGCCAGCTCGGAAGTATTTTGCCGAGCCCTGTACAGTAAGCCGGCATGCAGGCACCCAGAGGAAGATTGATGCGTATTGTGGACTGGCTCTCGATTTTTTCGATATAGGCAATGGCATAGGACTCCATGACAGCGATGTTCACGCCTTCGCCCGTCTGGTTCGCAGATGCGCCATGAAAGGCTTCGCGATTTGACTCAGCCCTAATGAGCGCACAACGCTGTGACCAAGATCGAAAAGCTTTAAACTATTCGAGTATTTAAGGTTACTTTATATTCTGATTTATATAGCCAAGAGAGCGCAGCGTAGCTAAAAGCCGGTGTACAGCACTGCGGTCAAGAGAAAGAAGAGAACTTAGTTCAGAAATGCCTAATTCTTGATGTACTTTAAGCATTTCCACAATAGAAAAAGCACGTTCAATTGACTGGACTCGTCCGGCGTTTAACTTATTATCCATGATAGCTCTTCTTCATGTGTTCTGCAGTAAAAAATACCAAATAAGATGCATATTAAAAGAATCATTAGGTCATGATTAGCAAGTATGTAAATAAAGTGATTGACATCCGGTGAAGGTTATGTATAATGATTTTACTAAGCAATACGTTGTTTTGTAATACGAAATTGCTTTAGATTTTATGGCTTTTGCTCGTGAATGAGCACGATGAATCATGAAAAATTATGGAATGCACTTTGATAATCAGAACAAGCGATTCTGATTTTATAGTTCCCATAGCTAAAGGAGGAAGTCTCATGAAGATTGCCATTATCGGCGCAGGAGCGATGGGGAGCCTTTTTGGTGGTTATCTGTCGCAGAAGAACGACGTTTATCTTGTGGATATTTGGGAAGCTCATGTGAACGCAGTGAACGAGCAGGGACTCAAAATTGAGGAGAAAAGCGGAGAACTTCGTGTCTTTCACCCGAAGGCGACAACAGACGCAAGCTCTGTAGGCGCAATTGATCTCGCGATCGTGTTCGTAAAATCCATCCAGACCGCTGAGGCAATGGAAAAGAATAGTTCATTAATTGGTCCTGATACGATAGTGCTCTCTCTTCAGAATGGTTACGGCAATGACGCAGATATTTGTCGCTTTGTCGAGAAAAAGAACGTTATCCTCGGCACCACGGCACATGGTTGCACAATGAAGGGGCCTGGGCACGTATATCACGCTGGTGTTGGCTTAAACCATATCGGGCCAATTCTCGGAGACTGCGCAGCGGCTGTAAAGGTGGCGGACGTATTGACTGCCTGCGATTTGAAAACAGATGTTTCCAGCGATGTCATGAAACTTATATGGAGCAAGCTGTTTGTCAATGTGGGGATCAACGCGATAACCGCTTTGCTGAAGATGCCTAATATCTGTATCGCTGAAAATCCTTACGCCAACGCGCTGTCGAAAGAACTGGTATACGAGGCTGTAAAAACGGCAAACGCTGGTGGGGCCGATTTTGACCCATCTCAGGTGTTTGCAAACGTGATAGACATTGCGCGTGCAACGGGAGCGAACCAGTCGTCCATGTTACAGGATGTGTTGAAGAATCGAAAAACCGAGATCGGCAAGATCAACGGCGCCATTATAAAAGAATCTGAAATACAGCATGTGGACGTGCCCGTGAACAGTACGATCGTGAAATTGATTCAAGCTTTGGAATTGCAATAGAGCGTTACACTATGCCACTGTTTCAGGTGGCAAGCGTTTGCAGTAAATATCGTTAACTTTAAGGAGGAGCTTGTGATGACGAAAAAGAAAATGACTATTATGGATTTTCAGAAGTACAAGGATGAGGGCAGAAAATTTTCCTACGTAACGGCTTATGATTATACTACGGCTTCAATCGTAAACGACAGTGAGGTGGAAGTGATTCTCGTCGGAGATTCTCTCGGCATGATTATGCTTGGCTATAGTGGTACCACCGCCGTGACCATGGAGGATATGATTCATCATATCCGTCCCGTCGTCAAGGGAGCTCCGAATACCTTTATCGTGGGTGACATGCCCTTTGGTTCCTATAACGTGAGCTGCGAGCAAGCTATCATGAATGCGACACGCTTGATCAAGGAAACAGGATGCGATTGCATTAAGCTTGAAGGCGGCGTCGAGATGGCTGATAAAGTCGCCGCGATCGTCAAAGCTGGCATCCCCGTAATGGGACATATTGGCATGACCCCTCAGACCGCTACTTCCTTTGGCGGATTTAAGGTGCAGGGTGGTACGCCTGAGAGCGCCCGCAAGATTATTGAAGACGCCAAAATTCTTGAAAAAGCTGGGGCGTTCTCCATCGTTCTTGAGTGCGTCCCCAACTGTGTTGCCAAAGCCATGTCCAAAGAAGTGAAAATACCCATCCTCGGAATAGGCGCTGGCCCCGACGTGGACTGCCAGGTTCTGGTTACACAGGACCTTCTCGGCATGTACGGCGAGTTCAAGCCCAAATTCGTCAAACAGTTTGCCCAGATTCGACAGGCAATGGTTGAAGGCCTTAACGAATTCCACAAAGAGACCCTCGATGGCACGTTCCCTTCGCCTGAATTCTGCTTCAACAAGCAAGTTGACATTCCTCCGGCATCAGAATAACTTCGGCGTCTTTTAGTAAAACGAGTTTACGCGCTCGAATATGCAAAAAACAAATTATCAAGGAGGTAAAAACATGAAAAAATTGCTTGTTCTCGCAACAGTCCTTTGCACTATGTTAAGCACAAGCGCGTTTGCCGCAGAAGTTCTTAAAGCCTCACATTCTGTGGCACCTTCTCACCCTTACCATCTTGGACTTGTGAAATATGCTGAACTGGTTAAAGAGCGCACAAATGGCGAAGTGGTCATTGATATTTTCCACTCTGCGCAGCTTGGAAATGAACGCGATAACATCGAAGGGCTTCAAATGGGGACACTGGATCTGTGCGTTTCCTCTACAGGCCCCATGGGTGGCTTTGAACCTAAATTCCTGATGTTTGACCTTCCTTTCCTGTTCCGCGACCGTGAACACGTTTATAAAGTGCTCGATGGAGCAATCGGAGAGGAGCTTTTAAAGAAACTAGCCGACGTCGGCATCGTGGGAGCTGCCTACTGGGAAAACGGCTTCCGGCAGGTTACAAACTCCAAGCGCCCGATTAATTCGGTAGCCGACATCAAAGGTTTAAAGCTTCGTACCATGGAGAACCAGGTCCATATGGATGCTTTCCGCACCCTTGGCGTTGACCCGACGCCTATGGCCTGGAGTGAGGTCTTCACAGCTCTTCAGCAGGGAGTTATTGACGGACAGGAAAACCCTGTGCCCATAATTTACGTACAGAAACTCGTAGAAGCCAATCAGAAATATCTTGCCATGACGAACCATGTTTATTCGCCATCACTTCTTCTGCTCAGCGCAATCACACTCGAACGCTTTGACGAGAATACCCGCAAAATTCTCGTTGACACGGCCAAAGAGGTAGCACCCTATCAGCGCGGCTTGATCAAACAGATGGATGACGAGCAGATTGGCTTGCTCCAGGAAGCGGGCATGACAGTAACCTCTCCCGATCAAGCTGAATTTAAGGCGGCATGCGCGCCTATCTACGGGAAATATGAAAAGAAATTTACAAAAGAACTTATTGACAGCATTATAAATACAAAGTAAAAGACGTGATGGAAAAACATTAAGTTTCTGAAATTGAGTTCGTTGTTTCGTAACAGATGGCACTATGCTTCTATAGATGCTTGATTGCCTTTCAATTTTGTCAATCGAGTATTTCTATCTAAAAGCATGATAGCAAAGTTTAATGTGGGTGAGAGGCTGCGTTGCAAAGACGTAGCCTCTTTAGGAAGGAGTGCGCATGTTACATAATGTCAGCAACGCTCTGAATTGGGTAGTGGAGAAAATTATCTGCGTGTTATTGACAGCTATGACGGTGGTGACCTTTGCACAGGTCGTTTTCAGAATAATGCATGGCTCTCTGCCATGGTCCGAGGAATTGTCGCGTTACATGATGGTTTATCTGACGTTTCTTGGTTTGAGTGTCGGCGTCAAACGCGGTGCCTTAATAGAGATCGAAGCTTTTATGAGTTTTTTCCCAAAGTCAATACAGCGCTGGACTGCCATATTCGTGACGATGCTGAATATGGCCTTCTTCTATATCTTGATTCGATATGGCGCCAAGATAACGATGATTACGCTTCGCCAGACCTCCCCTGCTATGGGCGTGAAAATGGGCTATATTTACGCTTCAATTGCCATTGGCGCGACGTTGATGATGCTTCACTCTCTTGATAGTCTCATGCAGAGCTTTAAAAGGGCGGTAGATGGACATGAGTAACGATATCACTTTGATACTTTTTGGATCGCTGCTGGTCCTGTTTTTCCTGAAGGTTCCTATCGGTTTTTCCATCGGAATAGCCTCGGTGCTCACTTTGATACTATGCACTCGCGTTCCCCTGCAAGTGGTGCCTCAGAGGCTTTTTACCGCGACAGACTCATTTCCATTCATGGCTGTGCCATTCTTTATCCTGTCTGGCAGCTTGATGGAACAGGGGGGAATATCTCAAAGACTGATCTCCCTCGCAAGTGCCTTTCTTGGAGCTTGTCACGGAGGGTTGGGTATGGTATCCATCGTAGCCTGCATGTTTTTCGCGGCGATTTCCGGTTCCTCCGCCGCAACCACGGCCGCTATTGGAGGCATCATGATTCCCGCTATGGTCAAGCACAACTACGACGTAGGTTTTGCTTCCGCGGTCAACGCCTCAGCGGGGACCATCGGAATCATCATTCCCCCCAGCATTCCCTTTGTTACTTACGCTGTGCTTACAGGCGCGTCAGTGGGGGGTATGTTTCTCGGCGGAGTGATTCCCGGTCTGCTGATGGGGCTGTCTCTGATTGCCATAGTCTATGTGATTTCACGTAAGCGCGGGTATAAAGATGAATATACGGCCAGCTGGCATGATTGCTGGGTTGCTTTTAAAGACGCGATTCTCGCGATCTTCATGCCTATCATCGTCATCGGCGGCATTTACAGCGGCATGTTCACGCCGACAGAGGCGGCTGTCGTGGCTGTCGTTTATGCCTTTGTCATTGGTACTTTTGTCTATCGTCAGCTTAAATTCAAGGTTATTGTAGATGTGCTGATCGAATCCGCGGTCAGCACGGCGGGTATCCTGTTTTTGATCGCTACTGCGTCGCTGTTCGGCTGGATTTTGACGAACAACAGGATCCCCGACGTGATCGCCAAATGGATGCTTTCCGTATCCTCAAATCCGGTGATAATCCTGTTGCTGATCAACGTGCTTCTGCTTGTTGTCGGCACGTTCCTTGACACTGTGGCGGCGTTAATTATCCTGGTTCCCATACTCTTCCCGATTTCTGTCCAGCTTGGCATTGATCCTATCCACTTTGGTCTGATAATTTGTGTCAATCTGGCTATTGGACAGATTACTCCGCCTTTTGGAATCTGCCTTTTTGTGGCTTGTGGTGTCTCTGGCATTAAACTTGAGAAAATCGTGAAGAGCGTTTTGCCTTTCATTCTGGCGCTCGTAGTGGATGTGCTTCTCGTCACCTATCTGCCCTGGCTCAGCACATGGTTGCCCCGAGCCCTGATGTGACGGCAATGCGGTGCGGGCGGAGCTGTCATGCCACAGCTGACAGATGGATGCGAGGTTGTTGTGCATTACAACTGTCGATTCCGTGATGCAAAACAATAATAAGGAGGAGGAATGAAAATGACAGCTTTAGCGTGGATAGGGGTAATGTTTATTCTCGCAGTGCTATTGCGGGCAAAGATCTTCTTTTTAGGGAAATCCCTGGTACCTGCATGTGTCATCGCAGGTGTTGTCGGGTTCGCGTTTATGAATACGACTGGACTTGGCGGTTCCTCATCGGCTGATTACAGCTACATCTCAGGGCAACTCTATACGTTCCTTTTTATTAACATGGGTATTACTCTCGCAGCGAAAAAAGATCAGGCGGCGCATAAAACAATGCCACGCAGTCTTTCGGGGTTCCGTGAAAAAATTGCTGGCAGCATGTTTTCAGGCATCCTTGGAATGGGCTCGTTCTGGGCTCTAGCCTATTCGTTCCAGGCTCTGATCGGTTTCGGCCTTCTGTGCCTTATTGGACAGTACTGGGGGATGGATCCTACATATGGCCTCCTCATCTCTTTCGGTTTTGCCCAGGGACCTGGACAGGCTGTCACATACGGAATTCAGATGGAGGCCGCAGGGTGGAGCCACGCTGTTCAGGTGGGCATCACCTTTGCGTCCGTGGGCTTTCTGGTCGCGTTTATCTTCGGCGTACCCTACGCAAAGAGGGGCATCAAAATGGGAATCGCAAGTTCAAGTGTCCGCCTTGGCGACGACGTAGCCCTGGGATTTTATGAGCCTGAAAAACAAGAAAATTACGGCAAGCTCACAACTTTTGGCGGCAACCTTGATGTCCTGACATTCCACGTCGCACTTGTCGGCGTGGCTTGGATTATGGGTATCTATGTCGGCAAGCTGTGGGGGTTCTTCCCCGGCTATTTTGGAAGTCTCTTCTCTCAATTGCTGTTCTTTAACGGCATGCTCTGCGCCTATGCCCTCCGCTGGTTCGTCGGCAGGCTCGGGCTGTTAAAGTATCTCGACAGAGGCACTCAGATCCGCATTAGCGCTCTCTGCACAGACCTGATGGTGGCTTCGGCTTTCATGGCCATTGACATGCAGATCGTGGGCAAGTGGATGGTGCCTATTCTGGTCATCTGCGTAGTCGTCTCTCTTGTCACATGGTACGCCATTCTTTACTTCGGCGCGCGCTTTGGCGGAAGTAACGACTTTGAGCGCATTCTCGGTGAGTGGGGAACCGCGACGGGCACGAACGCCACGGGGCTCTCTCTTGTCCGTATCGTCGACCCCGAAGCGGAGACAACAACTGCGGCAGAGCTGGGGCCGGCAAACATCGTGAACGTTCCCGCGTCATACTTTGTCATGCCTGCTATTCTGGCCTACTCAGCCCGTTCCATGAGCAGGAGCTCTATGATCTTCTGCCTTATGGCTGTTCTCGTCGGCTATCTTGTCTTTATGCGCGTCGTCGGCGTTTGGGGCAAGAAGACCTTTGACATGGCAAAAGGCGAGAAATACCAGGATGGCAAACTCATCATGAAAGACGGCAAACCGGTTGCATGACATTTATTGACAGCTGAAATGCTGTGATTGTTCTCTGCGGGATCGGTCCTGAGGTGAGAATCGCAGGCAGGCTAATAGTTCAGCATGTCTGTGTCTGCGGGACACTGTAGGGCCGGTCCTTGAATTTATTATGAAATAGCTGAGGGAGTGGGAATATGAAGACGCGCGACCGCAAAGGAAGAACATCGAAAAGCATGATTGGAGGCTGCCCATATCTGGATACGGCTTTTATAAATGGCAAAGTGATCACTGTGAACGAAGCCGACGAGATTGTTGAGGCCGTCGGCGTCAAGGGAAACAAGATCGCCTTTATGGGAAGCGACAGCGAGATAGACGGCCTTATTGCCCCTGAAACGCGAGTCATTGACCTCAAGGGACGAACGCTGATGCCTGGCATCAACGATACTCATTTTCACCCGATACTGAACGGAATGCTCGGCTGCGATCCCAACTCGGCTATTATTGACACAACGCTCAAGCGTTGCGGCTCCATTGTCGAACTTCTGGATTTGCTTCGCTGTGCAGCCCAGCATAAGAAGCCAGGCGAGTGGATATCCATGATGGGTTATGAACCACTGCTCCTGCGCGAGAAGCGACATCCAACTTTAAAAGAGCTTGACGAGGCTGCTCCTTTAAATCCAGTCCAATGCATGCACGGAGGCGGGCACATTTGCATGTATAGCACCCTGGCGCTGGCGTGCCTTGGCGTGACATCGCCAAAGGACGCCGCGAAATTCCCCCACGATGAGGTGGAAGTGGTAAATGGAGTTCTCACTGGCATGGTGAGAGGTCACACTCATTTTTTACTCTGGTCTCACGTCGGTTACACGGAAGACCAGCAGAAAGAAGCGGCGCTGGTGTCGCAACGGCAGTTGCTTGAGGCTGGAGTCACTTCGGTTGGAGATATGGGAGAATGCGGGCGCACATCTTATCACGTTATGCAGAAACTCTGCCGTGAAGGTGCGTTCAAAGTGCGTGTCAACATGGCGCTTCACAGCATCTTTGGCAAACCATTCTCTCTTACTGAGAATCAGAGCTGGCTTGACCTGGGATTCCTCACGGGCCTTGGCGATGAACATTTCAGAGTAGGACCGTGCAAATTCATGATCGATGGCGGTTCAGGTGGTCCATCCTGCGCGACTCGTGAGCCCTATTCACATGCCCCCTCAATGGTTCGCGAAAGAGGCTGGGAGCGCCAGGAAGTTTCAGACTACATTAAGAAGATAAATGACGCCGAATGCCAGGCTACAGCGCACGCCATTGGTGACCTTGCTATTGAATTCATGATAGAGGGCTTTGAAAGGGTCTTTGCTGAAGATCCTGACAGAGTGCGGCGTTTGCGCCATCGGATTGAGCACTGCACGATAGTCGATCAGGATCTGATTGACAGAATGGCGGTCATGAACATCTGTCCGTCTGTCAATGCCGGTCTCGTCGCCATGCTCGGAGCCAATTTCACGCGCTTTTACGGTGAACGAAACAGATATCTTGGGGCACTGAGAAGCATGATTGACAAAGGAGTAAAATGCTCGCTTCACAGTGACGCGCCCTCCGGACCAGTGGGACTTAAGTGCATTGACGGCTGTGTCAACAGGTATGACAGAGTAAAGGGCATTCAGTGCGATCGTACTCAGGCTATAACCCCTCTTGAGGCGATTCGAGTCGCAACGCTTAACGGCGCATACTCTACTTTTGAGGAAAACATCAAGGGCAGCATAGAGGTTGGCAAGCTGGCTGACTTGATAGTGCTTTCTGATGACATATTGAGCATTGCTCCTATGGACATTGACAAACTGAAAGTTGATATAACAATGATTGATGGTGATATCCTCTTCTCAAGATAAGAAGTGCAACCTCTCAACGGAAAAGAGTTTTTCGACACCGTGTTGCATTTACTTTAGGGTTTGGCATGTCATAAATCAGATAATTAAGTTTCAGAATTCATCTTGCGTCTCAGAACGGTTTCCGCATAATAGAAATAGACACCACAGAACGTACAATTTTGGGCGCTGGTTGCGCCGCAAGAATACAGATGGCAGTATCAGCATGAATTTGAAAGCACACGGTATTATCCAGTCGATGTTAAGGAAAGGCAATTGCTGCGATAACTGTATTATGGAGACGTTCTTCGGGAGACTGAAGAATGAGATGTATTATAGACATGAGCAGGAATATAGGTCATTTAAGGATTTTACCAATGCAATCAGAAAATATATAAAATACTATAACAATGAGCGGAACCAGATCAAAACAAAATGGATGCCGCCTGTAAAGTACAGGAGAGCACCCATGTCTCGCGAGTTCGATCAGTAATCATTGTGTCCAGGATTCTGGGTACATATCAGGCTGATTTTGCGGCTTTTTTCAGCGTTTCTTCGCGGCTTTATCGAGGTTCCACAGGATCTCGTCCAGGGTGCGCCAGCCCAGCACGGCGCATTTGACGCGCGCCGGCATGTGGGAGACGTCGCGCAGCGCGCCGGCCTCTTCGAGCTCTTCGATCTCTTCATCGCGGGCCGTGCCCTGGATCACGCGCCGAAAGATGTCCGACAGGCGCAGGGCCTCCTCTTCCGTGCGGCCGATGACGAGGTCGAGCATGATGTCTGCCGAAGCCTGCGAGATCGCGCAGCCGTCGCCCTCGAACGCGCCGTCGACGATAACGCCGTTTTCAATTTTGAGGTTGAGGATAAAACAACGCGAAACTTTCGGCAATTTTTGCCCGACAAATCAGCAGGCTCAAAAAAACTCAGATCTTGCCAAAAGGGGAAATCACTCTATAATTATCATGACCTCGTCTTGATGGCGAGAGACTCCACTGCCGGCCGTCATCGTGCTGCGCAGTTGGAATATGAAGGGGCGAAAGCTTTTACACACAAAATGCCGGACCCTGTGGGAGCAAACCGGCACAGGCTATAGGGAGGACGACGGCTTCATGTCCGACCTGTAACAGGAGGATGAGACTTTTGACCAACGCGGCTGTACCGTTGATCCAGGTGAAAAACCTGCGCAAGAGTTACGAAGACGGAGCGACCATTTTGAAGGGCGTCTCCATCGACATTGAAGAAGGGGACCTTGTTTCCATCATCGGCCCCTCGGGCTGTGGCAAATCCACCTTTCTCAGGTGTTTGAACTGCCTCGAATACATCGATTCCGGCACGATTTCCATAGCCGGCGTAACGGTCAGCCGTTCCCTTGAGGAGGAAGAGAAAGACCTTGATTTCGACAAAAAGTTTCTCGACGCCTGTCATAGAATGCGTCAGGAAGTCGGAATGGTTTTTCAGAGCTTCAATCTCTTCCCGCACAAAACTGTTCTTGAAAACATCATGATGGCCCCGATGGTGGTCAAGCATGTTAGAGAAGACGACGCAAAAAAACAGGGACTTGAACTGCTCGACAAAGTCGGTCTGTCCAACTTTGCCGACAAGTATCCCGTCACCATGTCGGGAGGGCAGACTCAGCGCGCTGCGATTGCCCGCGCACTTGCCATGCAGCCCAAAGTGATGCTGTACGACGAGCCGACTTCCGCGCTCGATCCGGAGCTGGTCGGCGAAGTCCTTCAAGTTATGAAGAATCTGGACCGCGACGGCATGACCCAGGTCGTCGTCACCCATCAGATGAACTTCGCGCGTGAGGCTTCAGACTATATCGTCTTCATGCACGGCGGCGAAATCATCGAAAAAGAAGACGGCGACGTGCTTTTTACGCAGCCCAAGGACTCCCGTACGCAGAGCTTTCTGCGTCACCTTAACGGAGTGACCTACTGATGAGGCGGCTGCGCGTATTTCTTTGCGCCCTGTCGGCGCTGGCGTTCCTTGCGCTTTCCGCGTTGGCGGCAGACAAGCCGGTCCTGAAATGGGGCGGCGATTCCGAAGGCAACGTGCCGTACATGTTCATGGACCCCCGCGATGACAAGATCATGATCGGTTTCGAGATCGACATCGTCAATGCTCTGGCCGAACGCATGGGGATGACGCCCCAGTTCGTCCACAACGGCTGGGATAATCTAATCCCCGGTCTCAACCTCGGGCTGTACGACATCGCCCTGAGCGGCCTGGAGATCACGCCGGAGCACAAAGAAGAGGTCGATTTTTCGCTTCCTTATTACAAAACGTTCCTGCAGCTGGTAGTCCAGAGAGGCAATCCCGTCCGCATCAATTCGCTGGAGGACTGCGTGGGCAAACGCATCGGCACGCTGAAGCAGTCTTATGCTTTCTTCACGCTGGTCGACGCCGGAGTGGATGAGATCCGCACTTACGACAATGAGATCAACGCCTATCAGGACATGGCCCATGACCGCCTCGACGCGGTGCTGATGGATTCGCCGATCGCCATCTTCTACGCCGGTTTCAACACAGATCTGGAGTTCGTCGGCGAGCCCATCGGCGAGATCGATTACGGCATTCCCGTGCGCAAGGGCAATACCGAGCTGCTGGATAAACTGAACGCGGCGTTGGTTTCCATCCGCGACGACGGCACGTTGCGCGGCATTTACGACCGCTGGAACATGTGGACGCCCGTTATGGCAAAATTCTTCAACGACGATTCTCCGGCCCGTTTCGGCCCCGATAAGTTCAGTGCCTGGGCGGAGTATCAGCGGCAGGGCATGACGCTGATACAGCGCTTCGAACGCTATGTGGGCTTCCTGCCCACGTTCGGCAAGGCCGCAGTTGTCACGCTGGAAGTTTCGGTCTGCGCGATGAGCCTGGCGATCGTGTTGGGGCTGCTGCTGGCAATCACGCGTCTTTTCGCCCCCAAGATCCTCTCCCGTTTGGCAACGGCCTACATTGAGATCGTGCGCGGCACGCCGGTGCTGATCCAGCTGTTTTTCATCTTCTATGGCCTGCCTAACATCGGCATCAAGCTGTCGCCGTTTATGGCCGGAGTGATAGGCTTGGGCATGAATTATGCCGCTTACGAAGCCGAAAACTACCGCGCCGGCCTGATGGCAGTTCCGCGCGCCCAGATGGAAGGGGCTTTGGCGCTCGGCATGGACAAGAGACAGGCGCTGCGCTATGTGGTCATTCCTCAGGCTGTGCGCGTCTCGCTGCCGCCGGTAACCAACGACTTCATCTCTCTGCTCAAAGATTCGTCGCTGGTCTCCATGATCACGCTGATCGACCTGACCAAAGCTTATGGTCAATTGGCAAACACTTATTATGATTATTTCGGCATCGGCATTATGGTTGCCGTAATATACTTCCTACTGGGACTGCCCTTTGTGCGTCTGGCCCGCTACACCGAACGCCGCCTTGCCGTGGCCATCCGCGGCAATCGCTCTGGAAAGCATGGGCGCGACACGACACTGCGCCCCGCAAGCTATCACAACTAGTCCTATTCACGTCAGCCATCTTCCAGAATGCGAGGTTGATACTACTTTATGAGAATCAAACCGAAGATAGGCATTATCGTGTTTGCGACATTGTTTTTCGCTTCATGCTCTTTTGCCGCCGGTTTCATGCCCGACAAAGTGCTGAGATGGGGCGGCAACTCCGAGGGCGGAGTGCCCTTCATCCTGTATGACCCATCCGACCCCGAAAAACTGACGGGATTCGAAACCGAAATCGCCGAAGCGCTGGCCGCTGAAATGGGACTGAAGCCCCAATTCGTGCAGAACGTCTGGGACATTCTCATTCCCGGCATGCAGCGCGGGCTTTACGACATCGCCATCAACGGCATCGAGGTAACGCCGGAGCGGCAGGAGATGATCAACTTCTCCATTCCCTATTACGTTACCTACTTGCAGATGGTCGTCCCCAAAGGCAACCCCGCCGGGGTCAGCAGCCTCGAAAACGCGCGCGGACACACAATCGGCACACTGCGCGGCTCTTATGCTTACGAAACGCTGGCCAGGGCCGGCATCGCCGATATCCGCAGCTACGAAAATGAAGCAACGGCTTATCAGGACATGCAGAATGGCCGCCTCGACGCCGTCGTCATGGACGCCCCCATGTCGATCTATTATTCGCAGTTCAATCCCATGTTCGAGTTCGTAGGCGAACCGATCGGCCGCATGGAGTACGCCATGACGATCCGCAAGGGAGATGAGGCGTTTCTGAAGCGCGTTAACGAAGCAATCGTGACGTTGCGCGATAACGGCACTCTGCGCCGCATCTACGACCGCTGGGGCCTGTGGAACCAGTTCATGGCCGAGTACTTCAACGACGACCGTCCGGCGCTCGAAAAACCAGTCATGTACGATCATTGGGCCGATATTCAGCGAGGCGCCCGCAGCTGGCCGGAGCGGATCAAACGCTACGTCGGCTTCCTGCCGTCGTTCGGCCGCGCCGCCGTCGTGACGCTGAAGGTTTCCATCGCTTCGATGGCTTTGGCGCTGGCTGCCGGGCTGCTCATTGCCGTCTGCCGCCTCTTCGGCCCGCGGCCGCTGCGGATATTTGCCGCATGTTACACGGAATTTATCCGCGGAACGCCGGTGATGATCCAGCTGTTCTTCATCTTCTACGGATTGCCCAACATAGGAGTGCGGCTTTCCCCCTTCGTTGCCGGAACGCTGGCACTGGGGCTGAACTACGCCGCCTACGAGTCGGAGAACTACCGCGCCGGTCTGGAAGCGGTGCCGCGCGCGCAGATGGAAGGCGCACTGGCACTCGGCATGACCAAGCGCGAGGCACTGCGTTACGTGATCCTGCCTCAGGCGGTCCGCGTCTCCCTGCTGCCGATGACCAACGACTTCATCGCCCTGCTCAAAGACTCGTCGCTGGTGTCGATCATCACGCTTGTCGATCTGACCCGCACCTACGGACAGCTGGCCACGATCAACTACGATTATTTCGGCACCGGCTTCATCGTCGCTGTCATCTATCTGTTGATCGGCACGCCCTTCGTGCACATCGCGCGTACGCTAGAAAAGAAACTCAACGTCTCCCTGCGCGGCCGACACGTCCTCGCTGTTCATCGCGCGGCTAATTACAACGAGTAAGCCTGAGCCGCGGCTGAAACTTTTATGAAAAAGCATCCCGTCAGGAAAGATTTCCCGATGGGATGCTTTTTTCGTCTTTTCACGCTGCCGCTGTTTTATGCCTGAACTCGCTTGACATGGACGGAGGCGGCTGGTATCTTTTTCGTTAAATAGAACTAACTTCAAAAAAATCTTTCGCTCAATACGGGGAGGCTTCATCATGAACGCTCTTCTTTCTCTTTGTCCGCCAGGGCAAAAATTCAAAACTGCGCTCCGCATCGACGAAATCGAATCGATCCCGCTCTGGTGTCTCCGCGGCGCTTCTGCGGGGCCGACGCTGGCTGTCACCACCGGCATGCATGGCTGCGAGTTCGTGGGGCCGAAGACGATCGCCCCCTTTTTCGACGAGCTGGATCCGGCGGCGCTGCACGGCAGCCTGATCGTGCTGCCGCTGGTCAATCCCTGGGGGTTTTACGCTGGAGCCAAGCAGGTCGTGCCGTCGGACGGCAAAAATCTGAACCGCGAGTTCCCCGGCGCGCCCGACGGCACGCTGAGCCAGCGGCTGGCCTACGTCATCGAGCAGCAGATCTATCCCGGCGTCGATTTCCTGGTCGATCTGCACGGCGGCGACATCAACGAAGATCTGACGCCGCTGGTGTTCTTCCCTGCGGCCGCAAGCTCCGAAGTGAACGAACGTTCGCGGGAGGCGGCCCGCTGTCTGCCGGTACCTTATCGGGTGTGCTCCGCCTCGAAAAACGGCCTTTACAGCTGGGCGGCACAGCGCGGCATCCCGGCGATACTGCTGGAACTCGGCGCTTTGGGGCGCTGGACGCCGGAGCTGGTCCAGCGGTGCCGGGAGAGCCTGCGCAACCTCATGGACTTTCTCGGCATGACGGAGCGTACAGCAGCGGTCAACGCCGCACAGCGCGAAAGCCGGCGCGCCGTCTACGACGAATCGCCCGCCGACGGGCTCTGGGTTCCAGATGTTCAAGCCGGCCAGACGGTCGCCGCCGGCACGCTTCTCGGCACGCTCAGCGACCTGAACGGCCGCACGATTCAAGAGTTCCGCTCCCAGTTCGCCGCCACGATCATGTATTACACCGTCACTCTCGGCGTCAAACGCGGCGATCCGCTGACTGCCTACGCGGAATTCGAAGAAAACGAGTGACGGCGATTCTCGGCGCAAACGCGAATGTTCTCTATGTCCTCCCAAGGCCTCTCACAAAGCGAACCGCAACACAGAACTCATAGCGGTCAAAAGAACCCCGCGCCTGGATCCTCTCGGATGGCGGGCATATCTTCCCCCATCAAGAAGCGGCACCAAAGCCACTGAAGTTTTCCCCCGGGACATAAACAGCGAGGTCCAATGACTATTCGTCATTGGACCTCTGGCATATAAAATATTCCGCGTGGAGCAAAAACGACCGGCACATGACGTTCATGCCTCTGCCGACGCTTGATACGTTTTTCTCGACCGGAACACATCGATTCCCTATGCCCGGAGCGGCTCCAACGGTCTCCCCTCATGCAAGGCGGCCTCGACCGTTGCGCGCCCTGCGCAACTCGCGCGGTGGATTTCCTCAGCTCCTGCCCTTTCGAAGACCATCCAGCGCTTTCATCGCTCGTCGGCATGAATGAAGATGCCCTTGTTTCCGCTTTTTCCCCCTGGCGGCATCCTTTCTCGCAGGAAAAACGACTGAAATGACGCAGCGAAAACGTGCATACCTTCTTTTTTACTGCGACTGGTTCAACTGCTGCTGTTCGGCTTTCTGGATCAGGAAAGAGATCAGCACTTCTACGGCTTTGGTCTCGCACAGACCGTAGACGAGATGAAAAGCGCGATACACTGCCGGTTTGAAGGTCAGCACGGCGACGGCCGGCGAGGTCTGGGCAGCGAAACGCGAGACAATGCCTGCTTCGGCACCGTTAGCAACAGCGTTGACAACGCCCATCGTATGACCGAACTGCAGCTCCGGCTCCTTGAAATTGCCCGTTCGGCTCTTGTAGATGCGCTCCCACGTCTGCCGGCTGCCCGATCCGGACGTGCGTCCAACGAGTTTGAGTCCGCCGATTTCCTCCATAGGAATGTATTTTCTCGCGGCGAGCGGATGATTGTGGTTGACGATCAGCACCAGCTCATCGTGATAAAAGGGCAGACTGGTGAAACCCGGCAGACTCCGGTCGGAGCCGATCACGGCAAGGTCGGCCTTTTTGTCTGAAAGATCCTCAAGCGCCGACTGCGAATCGCCCTGCGTGACCTGAACGCTCACGCCGGGATGTTTCTCCATGAACTCTACGAGAATCTCCGGCAGGATGAAATCGCCGGGGATGGAACTGGCACTGATGCGCACCGTGCCGTAAAGCTCCTGAGAGATCTCGGCGATCTGGATCCGCGCCTTCTTGCGGGTATCCAGCATCTTCAGCGCCGCTTTGTAGAGCACGGCGCCTTCTGACGTAAGCGTAGAATGTTTATGGCCGTTGGCAAACATCGAAGCGCCCATTTCCGCTTCGATACGGGCCACGCGTTTGCTCACAGCTGGCTGCGAAACTCCGAGAGCAGCGGCAGCGGCGGATATGCTTCCCTTTTCCACGATGGAAACAAACGTCTCCAACTCCTTGAAATCCATGCGATCAGCTCCCTTGCCATCAAACTCTATAAATAAAAAGAATGAAGTGTTAGAGACATTATACATGAAATTCGCCGTTTGGGATACTTGTCAACAGAATCTTATTGTAGTATAGTACTTGTACACCTATCAACAGGGAGGTCTTTTTGATGACTCTAGGTCTTCGGATCCGCACGCTTCGCAAGGCGCTTAAGATGACGCAGCAGCAGCTCGCCGACGCAACGGAAGTCAGCAGAATTTACATTCAGGCACTCGAGAGCAATCGCCGCAGCCCTTCGATGAAACTGCTCCACCGTCTTGCCGAGAGGCTCGGCGTGGAGACATCGGACCTTCTCGAGGAGTTTCCTCGCGACAATGGCGGCCGCCTGCAGCTGGAAGAACTCTTCGCCGGTCCCAAGCCAATGGAAATCTGGTACCGCAGTCATAAGCTTTCCGAAAGAGACGTAAACATGGTCCACCGGCTGATCGACGCTGCTCTGTCGGATTGGGAAGGCGAACCGAAGCGTGGCAGAACAAAAAAAGCGAGAGATTAGCACGCAAGAAGGTTTTATTTTTCCGCCGCCGCCCCAGTACATCGAGCCGTCGATCCTGAAAGAAGCGGCAGAGTGGCAGGGATTGGACGAATTTGACGCGCTGGCCAAGATGGAAGAGTGTGTTTCTCTCGAGGCCGAGACGGCACGCGTGCCGATGAGCTGCTATATGTGGGCTTTCACCTATACAAGCCGCGAGCTGCGCCGCTGCCGCATTCACCTCAACAGCCGCCTGCCCCGCTTCTGGCAGAGCTTCGCCTTGTTTCACGAGATCCATCACCTGCTTCACGACAGCCGCGGCTGCTATTTCTGGTCGCAGACCAACGCCAACATGAACAGCTACGAGTACCAGGCCGACCAGTTCGCCTGGGCTGTGTTGCTGCGTGAATGGTCTGACGGCGCCCGGGAGGACGGGGAGTTCGACGAGTGATTTTTCATCGAAAAAGACAGATTGAGGGCAGCAAAGCTGCCGGCGGCACGAAGACAACGGGCGGCGTTCTGAGCTGTTCCGCGCCGGAACCAATGCTGCGCTTGGCAGCGCCTCGCATACTTGAATTGCTGGCTGCCATTCCTGGCTGATTCATCGAAACAAAGACGGGGAACGCCGGAATATTTTCGGCGCTCTCCGTTTTTGCGGCGTTTGAGACAAATTGCGGCGCTTGGCCGGGAAAGAGCGGGCTCCAGTTTAACAATCGACGAATTTTTATCGTTGACGGGCGACGCCGCTTTTTGTAAAATATTAATATACTTTTGTTTATTAGCGATGAAAGAGGTGCTATTCATTGGAAGCGAATAAATTGCAGGACCTCCTGCGCAGCAATCTGGACTCGATGCCCTCCAAGGCGCGCCGCGTCGTTGAATACCTTCTCACCCACATGCGCGAGGCGGCCTTCGTCTCCATCGGCGACGTAGCCGAACAGCTGAACGTCTCCAAGGCGCAGCTCGTGCGCGTGGCACGCATCCTCGGATTTGACGGCTACGCCGACCTCAAGAGCGCGCTCAAGGAGTCGGTGCTGGAGCAGGTCAATCCGGCGGCGATGCTGGCGCGCGCCATGAGCGAGGAGGGCGATCTGTCGGAGCGCATCCGCCAGATGGAGCACGCCAATCTCGAAGACACGTGGAACCGTCTGCGTGTCGAAGACGTGCGTTCCTTCTGCGAGCTCGTCAAATCCGCCGAAGGCATTTACTGCGCGGGTTGGAGCATCTCCGGCATGATGGCCGAGTGTCTGCACAGCCGCTTGCGCGAGCTGGGGCTGCGCGCCCATCAGATGTACCCCGGTTCCGGCTGTCTGACGCTGATTGAGCAGGCCCGCAGCGTCCGCAGGAGCGACCTTATCATCGCCTTCGATCTGCCCAGCTACTCGGTTCTGCTCACTGAAGCGCTGCAGCGGGGGCGCCGCAACGGCGCCAAAGTCGTCACCGTCACCGACAGCCCCGCCGCGCCGATTTGCAGCGACGCCGATCTGTCGTTCTTCGTCAGCGACAACAGCCCCACCTTCGGCAGCAGCCTGATCGGGCCTCTGTTTTTGATCCATATTCTTACGTCGCGCCTCTCCATCGACATGGGCGACGCGGCTATGGAAGCTCTGGACGAGCAGAGCAAGATCCTCCGCGACGAGCGCCTGTATCACCCCGTCTATTCGCTGCGGTATTGAGTCTTTTTGATAAAAAATCCAGCCTGAACGGCTCTTCAGATTCAGAAGAGCCGTTCAGGCTGGATTTTTTTATCGAGAGCGAGCGAAGCGTTCACAGGCGTCCACAAAATTGCGGGCGAGCTGCAGGTTGCCCGCAAAGTGCAGGTGAAGATACGAGGCCAGCACGTTCGCGCTTGCATAACCGGCGGTATACGCCGCGCCGGTACGCTTTTTGACGAAACGCCAGGCAGCGCTCGCGTCCATTCCCGCATCGGGCTCAGCCGAGGAAAAATGGAATTCATGGCCGCGCACGACGGTACCGGCGGGACAGAGAACGGAATCACGCAGGGCTGTGGCCTCGACGTAACCGACGGTCTGCAGCTTGGGGTTCATGCGGCACGCTGCTGGAATCAGGCCGGCCATGGCGAACTCGCGCCCGTCGAAGCCAGTCAGCGAGCGCGTCAAGTACATGAAGCCGCCGCACTCGGCATAAATGGGCATGCCGCGCCGGGCAGCCGCGCTCAAGGCATCTTTCATCGCGCCGTTGGCGGCAAGCCGCGCGGCGAACATCTCGGGGAAGCCGCCGCCGAAAAACAGACCGTCCGCTTCAGGAAGGCGGTTATCGTCCATCGGACTGAAGAAGACAAAGCGCGCCCCGGCACGCTCCAGTTCGGCAAGGCTTTCCGGGTAATAAAACGAAAAAGCTTTGTCGCGCGCCACGCCGATAACGGCCCGCCGTTCCGCCGCGCCTGAGGCAGGAGGGGGAGCAAATTCCAGCGGCGGCGCGTCTGCGGCAATTTTCAGCAGCGCTTCAAGGTCGACGGAACGTTCCACGCACTCGGTCAGCGCGTCGAGACTATGCGTCTCGTTTTCTTCTGCGGGCAGCAGCCCGAGGTGCCGTTCCGACACGGAAAGCCGTTCGTCACGCTTCAGCGCCCCCAGCACGGGGATGCCGAGACGCTCCATGGCCGCCGCAATCATGCCGCGGTGCGAGTCCGAGCCAAGTCGGTTGAGGATCACGCCGCGAAAGTCTACGCCGCGGTCGTATTCGCGAAACCCCAGCGCCAACGCGGCGGCGCTGTCGCCCATCGACTTGCAGTCGATCACCAGCACCACGGGAGCGCGCAGCTTCTTAGCGATCTCCGCGGTGCTGCTGACGCCGCCGCAGCCTCCGTCGTACAGTCCCATCACGCCTTCAACGACGGCAAGATCGGCCTGCAAAGCCGCCTCCATGAACAGGCGCGCCATTGACGCCTCGTCCATCAGCCAAGTGTCAAGATTGTGCGCCGGCCGGCCGCTGGCCTGAGCCAGATAACCGGGGTCGATGTAATCGGGGCCGATCTTGCAGGCCTGTACGGCCAGGCCGCGTCTTTTCAGCGCGGCAAGAATGCCGCAGGTAAGCGTTGTTTTGCCGCAGCCGCTCTGAGCAGCTGCGACGACGAGACGGGGAAGCTTTTTCAGCGCGCTCATGGTCGTTCACTTCCTTTCGCCGAAGCGCTCCGGTCTGTGCTGCCGCTGCAGCAAACACCGTAAAACAAAATACGCCGCGGGGAAGCGGCGAGCGAAGATTAAAGCTGTCGTTTAAAAGCTCCCGACGTTCCTAGAACGCAACGCGGCCTTCTTTGAGCCAGCGGGCCAAGTCGAGGGCCGAGTAAGTGACGATCACGTCGGCTCCGGCACGCGCCAGGCTGTACGCCGCTTCGGTGACCGCCCGCGCTTCATCGAGCCAGCCTCTGGCAGCCGCGGCCTTGATCATGGAGTACTCGCCGCTGACGCAGTAGGAACCGACGGGCACAGGGCTGATCTCCTTAACAGCGCGCAGCACATCCATATAGAGCAGCCCGGGTTTGATCATGATCATGTCGGCGCCCTCTTCGATGTCGAGCTCCGCTTCCTTGAGCCCCTCACGCACATTGCGCGGATCCATCTGGTAGGCTCGGCGGTCGCCAAAGGCCGGCGCGGAGCCGGCAGCGTCACGGAAGGGACCGTAGAACGCCGAGGCATACTTGACGGCATAGGAAAAGATGATCTTGTCCTTCATGCCGGCAGCGTCCAGCCCGGCGCGCAAAGCGGCGACGTGACCGTCCATCATGTCGGAGGGGGCAACAACGTCGGCCCCCGCCGCGGCCTGCGAGACGGCAATGCGCGTCAGGTATTCGAGCGTCTCGTCGTTGTCCACTTCATGTCCGTGGAGAATGCCGCAGTGGCCATGTGAAGTGTATTCGCACATGCATACGTCGCCGATGAAGGTGATCTCGGGAAAGGCACTCTTGCCGATGCGCAGCGCCTGCTGAATAACACCGTTTTCGTCCCACGCGCCGGAGCCGTTTTCGTCCTTGTGTTCGGGCAGGCCAAAGAGCAGCACAGCTCTGACGCCGCAGCGCGACATTTCTTCGAGGGCGCGCGGGAACGTATCGGGGCTGTACCGTTTCTGCCCGGGCAGCGCCGGAATGTCTTCGACGATGTTGCGTCCTTCGCGGATGAATACGGGGTAAATGAACATGTCCGGGCTGAGGCGCGTTTCCGCGACAAGATTGCGGAGCGCCGGCGTCTGGCGCAGTCTTCTTGGTCTGACTATCATGATCGATCATCTTCTTTCAGAGTATTGACAAGGTCTTCCAGCGTCGCGCGTGCCGCGACGCGGATGTTTTTCAGCCCCAGCCGGCCGGCTTCGCGCGCAGTCTGCACGCCGATGCAGCAGGCCAGCGGCACATCCAGCCCGGGACACGCTTTCTTGAAGCCGCGCACGGTGGATGCGCTGGTGAACAGCACAGCGTCCACGCCTCCAGGCTGGAACGGAGCCGCGAGCGTCTCGGTGCGGTAGAGCGGAACTTCGCTGAAATTGACGCCGCGCGAGCGCAGCGTCTCGGTCAGCTCGGGAGAGCCGTCGAACGCGCGGAAAAGCAGCACAGAACCTCCCTGCCCGGCCAATTCTTCGGCCAAATGGCCCCCGTCGTAAACGTCGGGGATCAGGTCGGGATGAAGGCCGCGTTCGCACAGTGCTTCGGCGGTCGCCGGACCGATGGCGGCGATCTTGGCCGCGCCCAGTTCGCGCACGTCGCGGCCTTCCGCCGCCAGACGCAAGAAAAAGCACTCCACGCCGGTGACGCTGGTGAAACCGATCCAGTCATGGCAGCCGAGCGGCGGCAGCTTTATCTCCAACGGCACGGTAGCGATGCAGGGAAACTCCACCACTTCGGCGCCGGCGTCACGCAGCATTCGCGACAATCGTCCCTGACGATGGGCTGGGCGCGTGACAAGCACTTTTCTGCCCCAGAGCGGCAGCTTCTGCCGCCACGAAAAGCGCCCCGCCAGCGCCGCGACGGGCCCGACGAGAATAACCGCTGGCGAGCACAGACCAAAATCGCGGGACTTCCGCTCGAAATCGCCGAGTGTGCCGACAAGCGTACGCTGGTGGGCGGTCGAGCCCGATTCAACGGCGGCCGTCGGCACGTCGGCGGCGAAGCCGTGCGCCAGAAGCTGCGAGCAGATTTCAGGAATGGCCGATACTCCCATCAGGAAGACCAGAGTGCCGTTCAGGCGCGCCAATGCGTCGTAATCCTGAGCGGCAATGCCGCCCTCCTTGGTGTGAGCGGTGACGATATGCAGCGAGCTGGCGAGGCCGCGATGAGTCACGGGGATGCCGGCGCATTCCGGCGCGGCGATCGCCGCGGTAACGCCGGGCACGACCTCATAAGGAATGTCGTGCGCCAGCAGTGCTTCAATCTCTTCGCCGCCGCGGCCGAATAAAAACGGATCGCCGCCCTTGAGGCGCACAACGTTGTGCCCGTCCAGCGCCTCGCGCACGATCAAGGACTCGATCTCGTGCTGCGGCACAGGATGACGGCCGCCCGCCTTGCCCACATCGATGCAGCGCGCGGTACGGGGCATCAGCGCCAGCACGCCGTCGCCGACAAGGCGGTCGAATACCACAACTTCGGCGCACTCCAGAACTTCGCGCCCGCGGCAGGAGAGCAGCCCGGGATCGCCCGGACCGGCGCCGACAAGCCAGACTTTGCCGATGGACATGAGATCACCTCGCTTCCTCAAGAACTCTCTCAGCCAGCATTTCGCCGAGCCGCTGAGCTTTCTCGCGCCGTCCCGTCAACGAAGCGCGGATTTTGAGGCCTCTGCGTTCGTCAGCGAAGAAGCCCGTCAGCTTCATCTCGCCGCCGTCAAGCTGCGCGCACGCGCCGACGGGTGACGCGCAGCCTCCGCCGAGCGCCGCTGAGAAAGCTCGTTCCGCGCGCGCGCAGTCCATCGCGTCGGGATCGAAAATCGCGTCGAGCCACTCTTCGCATTTGTCGTCAGCGCGCCCCTGGCAGGCAAGGATGCCCTGTCCGGGAGCGGGAACAATTTCCTCGACTGAAAAGTAACGGCTGACACGCGCGCTCAAGCCAAGGCGGGTCAAGCCCGCAGACGCAAGGATCAGCGCTGAAAACTGCCCTTCGTCAAGCTTGCGCAGGCGCGTGCCGACGTTGCCGCGCACCGGCCTCACCTCGGCTCCCTTGAACAGGTCGAGCGCCTGCAGGCGGCGGCGTGCCGACGAGCATCCGATCACTGCGCCGTCCATAGCTGAGAATCCAGAGGGAAGCACAAGCGCGTCGCGGGGATCGCCGCGTCGAAAGCAGGCGATCAGCGGCAGCTGATCATTCACGGCGGCAGGCATGTCCTTGAGGCTGTGGACGGCCACGTCGATGCAGCCGTCCAGCAGGGCCTCTTCCAGTTCCCGCGTGAACAGCCCCTTGATGCCGAACGGATCAGACGCTTCCGAGAACGGCTTCATATTTACGTCGCCGCCGGTGGTGATGGGCACAAGTTCGAGGCGGTACTCAGGGTGGGCGCGCCCGACAGCATCCATGACAAGACGTGTCTGAACCAGCGCCAAATCGCTTTTGCGGCTTCCAAAACGAAGGATCTTCATCGGCGTTTTTCTTCTTTCTTATGAAGTTCTCCGGCGACAATCTCCGGCCAGATCTCTCTGAGGCGATCGGCCAGGCGGCGTGTCAGAGCCGGATCGAGTCCGCCGGTCGACGCCGATACGGCGGCCGCGCCGCAATGAATCAGCGCAGGAAAGTAAAAAGTGCCCTCGGCAGCATTGTCGGCAACACTGACCGGGACACCGCGCTTTTTCGCGGCGGCGGCGATCAGACGGTTCTGTTCGCGGTTGTCGGTGGCTGCCACGGCCAAAACCGCGCCGTCGAGATCGCTCTCGCGCCATTCGCGTACGACGGTATCGAACCCGTCCCAGCCTTCGCAAAACGCGACGGCGACGGAGCGCACGTCCGCGCCGCAGCTTTTCAGCGTGCGGGCACGGCGCAGAGCCACGGGGCCGCCGCCGATCAGCAGCGTTTTTTTACCTTCGATCGGCAGCAGCATCGGAAACAGCGGCGGACATTCAAGCTTCATCTCGCGCCGCAGCCACAGCATTGCTTCGTCCACAGTAGCGCCTTCTTCGTCGCCGCGGCCGATGAGAATAACGCGCGCGCCGCGGTTCTGCGCGGCGCGCAGTTTTTCTTCCATGCCGCCGGAAGCGCCGCCGTCCTTGGTGACGATGACCGTCGCGCCGGTGGCTTCGAGCATCTGCTCGTTCATGGCAGCGCTGAACGGCCCCTGCATGGCGATCAGGTGCCCGGCGTCATAGCCAAGCGCCTCGCACTGAGCAATCACGTCCGACGTAGGCAGTACTCGGGCAAAAAAACGTTCCTTTGCGCGGCTCACGCGCGCGAAGGACGGCAGCTCTTTGCTGCCCACCGTGAGCAGAACTTTTTCGCCGCCGCCGTCCAGCAGCGCCGCCGCTTCTTCCGGCGTGGCAACCGTGGTCACGTCGCCGGACAGCGGCGTTTTCGCGCGAGTCACGCGCAGCATCTTCACACCCGCGCGTTCGCAGGCACGGCGCACGTTCTTCGTCACTTCCAGCGCGTAAGGGTGCGTAGCGTCGATGACATGAGTGACGCCTTCGGCGCGAAAAAGCTCTTCCATGTCCGTTTCGTCGAGGCGTCCCGTGAGCACGCGCACGTTGCTGAGCCCCTCGAGCAGCTTGGCGCCGTAAGCTGTCACCACGCAGCAGATGGCCGGCACGCCGCGGCGCAGCAGTTCACGCGCCTCGGTCGTACCGCCGAAAACCAGCAGCCGCCCGTTCATGGCCGCTGATAGCCGCGCGGCGTGACAAGACAGCCGTCGAGGACTTTCGTGGCGCTGCTGCCAACGATGACCGTGCAGAACATGTCCAGCTTTTCGCGCCCCAGCTCGCCCAGTGTGGTCAAATGCGCCTCCTCGCCGTCGCGTCCGGCGTTACGCACCCATCCGGCCGCCGTGTCGGGACTTTTCGTCTTCAGCAGCGTTTCGCAGGCGAGGCGCAGATTGTCGGGACGTCCATGGCTCATCGGATTATAGAGACAAATTACGAAGTCGCCGGCAGCGGCCGCTTCGAGACGGCGCACGATCTGCTCCCATGGCGTGAGCAGATCGCTGAGGCTGACGACGGCGAAATCATGCGTCAGCGGCGCGCCAAGCACAGCCGCAACGGCGCAGGCCGCCGTGATGCCCGGCACGATGATGACTTCCTCGCGTCCCGCCGCCACTTCGAGCATAATGCCCGCCATGCCGTAAACGCCGGGGTCGCCGCTGGAGACAACGCCGACTGTGCGGCCTTCCAGCGAACGGCGCAGTGCGTCCTCGCAGCGCTGCACCTCCCCCTTCATGGGCGAAACGACCAGTTCCTTGCGTCCCTCAAAACGGGGGGCGATCAGGTCAATGTAAGTTTTGTAGCCGAAGATAACGTCGCAGCGCTCCAACGCGGCAAGCGCGCGCGGCGTCAGCTGGTCTTCGCCTCCAGGGCCGAGTCCGACAACGTAGATCATGCGTTCGCCTCCGTATCGGGAATGTGAGTATCGTTCATGGATAAGTTCGATTTTTTCGTGTGATCGAAAACTCTCCGCCGCGCCAGCGCAAAGGTGATGCCGGGATAGCGTGTTTTGCCGCGCAGCAGAGGGCCGCCCCCGGAAGCCAGAACGGCCGCCCGTTCGCAGACGTTGTCCACGCCCGTCACGTCGAGAACCCTTTCGGAACAGGAAAAACGCCCCGGCACGGCGGCGAGCTCCGCGGCCGTGAACGTGAGAAAAGGAACGCCCAGACCGCGCGCCAACTCAGTCAAGCCGGGCTCATCCTTTTTCAGATCGATGGAAGCCAGCGCGCAAATCGATAATTTTGAGACCCCCGCACCGCTTAAAAAGTCGTCCAGCGCCGCGTGCAGAGCCTCGCTCGTCGTGCCGCGCTTGCAGCCGACGCCGATCACAAGATTGCGCGGCCGCAGCCACAGCGTCACCGGCCAGGGCGCGGGCTGCTCCATTTCGGTAACAGCGACGCCGATTTTTTCGCCGTCGAGCGCGGCCGCAGAAACGCTCTTGACCGCGCCGATGTTTTCGATGGCGCAGTCGTGTTCTTTGGCCCACACGTCCACTGCCCTCACTTCGTGAACGTCGGTCGCAGTGGTGATGGCGGCGCGGCCTCTCGTCAGCTCAGCGACGCGGCGCGCCAGTTCATTGGCGCCGCCCAGATGCCCTGAAAGCAGCGAAATCACGTTCCGCCCCCGATCGTCGAGACACACCACCGCGGGGTCGCGCGTCTTGTCCTTCAGACACGGAGCGACGGCGCGCACGGCGATGCCGCAGGCCGAGACGAACACAAGCGCGTCGCTGACGGGGAAATACTCGCGCGTCCATGCCGCGATCGAGCCCGTCAAAGGCAAGACATCTCCGCCGGCATAGCGGGGCGGGGCCCAGGCCCGCCCGCCGAGGCGGGCGGCGATCAGCCGGGCCAGCTCTGCTCCGTCGCGCGTGAAGGCGACAACGTGAAGGGGCGTCATCGGCTGGCTTTGCGGAAGCCGTGCGAGAACGAGGCGTCGTAAAGCTTCGACAGCTCGTAGTCGTCGCCAAGAAATCCGCCCACAAGGATCAGCGCCGTATTACAAACGCCCTCCTCCGCCGCCATGGCCGCGATAGTCGAAACGGCGCCGCGTAGCACCTTCTGCTCGGGCCATGACGCCTTGTAGACCACGGCCGCAGGCGTGTCGGGCGCGTAACCTCCCTGCATCAGCGCCGCGCAGGACTCTTCCAGCAGGCCGGCAGACAGAAACAGAACCATCGAGGCCCCGTGAGCAGCCAGCGACGCCAGTTTCTCGCCGGACGGCACAGAGGTGCGCCCCTCCATGCGCGTGATGATGAGCGTCTGACTGACGGATGGCAGCGTGTATTCCGCCTCCGCGGCGGCCGCGGCGGCGCAGAACGAGCTGACGCCGGGCGTGATATCGTAAGCGACGCCCAGCTCCTTGAGCCGGTCGATCTGCTCGCGGATCGCGCCGTAAATCGACGGGTCGCCGGTGTGCAGCCGCACCACTTCGAGACCGCGGCGGTCGGCGTCGGCCATTTTCTCTATCACATCATCCAGCGTCATCGAAGCGCTGTTGTAAATTTCGCAGTCCGCGGGCGCGCCGTTCAGCAGTTCGGGATTGACCAGCGAGCCGGCATAGATCACCATGCCCGCCCGCGCCAGCAGCTTCGCGCCGCGCAGCGTGATCAG
>Ga0129314_1000817_pt1 | contig 27770 bp, 19 predicted proteins | sample O1111metagenome_FD_94431 | JGI IMG/M metagenome (GOLD analysis project Ga0129314, IMG submission 94431) | Orangutan individual fecal microbial communities from fecal samples from Wisconsin, USA - O1111 metagenome | ecosystem: Host-associated > Mammals > Digestive system > Large intestine > Fecal... | reverse complement strand
GCGGGCCCTCGGCTCGATCTCGTAGCCGTCGGCCGGCTCGAAGCGGTTGCGGGCACGGCCGTACTCCTCGAGGAGCTGCTCGTGGTCCTGCACGTGGGCAGGGTCGGACAGCAGGTGCTCGAGCTCGGCGATGCGCTTCTCAAGGGCGCGGATCTCGGTGGCCGAGGAGAGCACCTCATCGATGACCGAGCGGCCTGAGATCTCGATGGCCTCCTGCTCGAGGTAGCCCACCGAGGTGTTCTTTGCAAAGTAGATGTTGCCCGAGTCGGGGGTCTCGACGCCCATGATCATCTTGAGCATCGTGGTCTTGCCCGCGCCGTTGGGGCCTACCAGGGCATAGCGCTCGCGGGCGTTGATCTGAAACGACGCGTCGCTGAAAAGGGTGCGTCCACCGAAGGACTTCGTGAGTTTGTCGACCTGTACGATCATGAGGCCAGATTCCAATCTTCGTCACGGGAGGGGCTGGCAGCCGTGGAAACAGTTAGAGCAACTATAGCCCAAGCCCCGCGCCCTCATACCCTCACACGGAAGGCTCTAGAAGAAGAGCGGAGTTGCACGTCCCACAAACAGCAAAAAGGCCTGGAAGGCATGCCTTCCAGGCCTTGCAAGAATCACTGGTGGGCCCAGCAGGATTCGAACCTGCAACATAGGGATTATGAGTCCCCCGCGCTAACCGTTGCGCCATAGGCCCAGTAAGGAAGAACCATACCACAAGCATCGCACCGCAAACGCGCAAGTTGCAAAAACACAGGGGAAGAGGGTTTGGAAAAGAGCCGCCCGCCTCCCCATGGCAAGGGGAAGCGGGCGGGAAAGAAGATGGGCGAGCAACGCGGCGTCAGGCAAGGGCCGCGCAACGCACGACGACGCGGGAGGCGCCGCCGTAGGTGCAGGTGTAGAGCGTGAGGTCCCAGGGGCTCTCGCGCACATCATCCACCGCCTCGGGCGCCAGCGTCTCAACGAGGGCCACACGGTAGCGCCACTCCCGCCCGGCGACGTCGGTGAAGACCACCTCGTCGCCTGCGACCAGGCGGGACAGGCCGCCGAAGTGGCTCGCATAGTTGTGGCCGGCAATCACCAGGTCGTGCGTCTGCGGCGAACCGAACTGCCGACACGGCGCCACCGCGAGCGCGTCGTAGTCGCCGTCCCAGCTTGCCATGACGGGCAGGTCGAGGCCCAGGGCGGGTATGGTGAGCGTCCCCACGTAGGCGTAGCCGCCCACGATGACGCTCGCCATGGCGTCGGATGAGGACGCGGCGGGACCTGCCGCCGCAGGCTCGGGGGTAGGACCGTCCCCCGCACCCCGCGCCTCCTCGAGCTGCGCGGCAACCGCCGCAGCCGCGACGCCCGCGCGGCGGTCCTCCCAGGCGTTGAGAGCAAGCAGCCCCAGCGCGCCGGCCACGAGCAGCACGCCCACCGCCATGAGGGCGCGGCCAAGCAGGCGCCGGCCCGCACGCCTGGTCTCAGCGCCCATCGCGCATCTCGATATCTGCGGCGCCGTCGGCAGCCGCACCCGCGCCGCCCGCACGGCGGCTCACGAGCCAGCCGGCCGCGAACAGCGCGACACCGGCGCCGGCGAGCACGGGGATGGGCCAGCGCAGCTGACCGGTCTGGATGAGCCGCTGGGCGAGCTCCGTGTTGGTGACGGTGACGTTCCAGCCCTCGGCGGCCGAGCCCGACACGGCGTAGCTCGCGGCGTAGCCGTCTGGCACCTGGGACTCCTCAACGCTCCAGGAGGCGTCGGCATCCAGGCCCTCCCACACGTGCGACCACCCGCTGCCCGCGTCGAGCCGGGCGCTCGCGTAGAGGGTACCGTCCTTCAGCAAGTCAACCGTCACGGGGTCGTGAGCGGACGTCGGACCGGCCGCCTGCGTGCCGTCGGCGCGCGTCTCGCCTGCGGGCAGTTCGGCCCACACCTTGGTCACGGCGAGCGTCGTGCGAGCGGCGGGTACGTCGGGGCGCGACTCCACTTTGGGCGATGCACAGACGTCGTACACCGGCCCCAAGCCGTCCGCACCCACCATGGGCAGCGTCACCTCGAAGGGGTCGAACGGGTAGTACCCCACGCTCTCCCGCGTCTGCACCACCCGGTACGTGCCCGGCTCCAGGTTTGCGAACGCGACCCTGCCGTCGGAGGCGACCTCCTGCGCCTCGAGCACGATGTAGCCGTCGCTCCCCTGCGCCTCGAGCGTCACCTCACCGCCTGCGACGGGCTGGGACGTGGCGTGGTCGAGCAGGGTGACGGTGAGCGAGCAAGCCGACCCTTCGGAGCCGCCGCCCGCCTGCGCCGACAGCTCGCCCGCAAGCGCAAGGGCAGGCAGGGCGAACAGACACGCGAGCGCGCAGGCGACGGCGCACACGAGCGCGGCGGCCCGGGGGCTGACGAGGACGCAGACGCGGCCGTGGGTACGGCGGCATGCGGGGCGGGGCGGGCAGCAGGCGCTCATCGCGCGTCCTTTCGGTCATCGGGGGCGCCGTCGCGCCTGCGGTAGCGCACCAGCAGGTACACGAGCAGCACCAGCAGCATGGGGGCAGCCACGGCAGGCGCCAAGATGAGCGAGTCCAGCCGGTAGGCCTCCGTGGGGATGTAGATGTTCTTCGCGGAGGGCGTGTCCACGCGGTGGCCGCGCACGAGGAGGCGTTGCGTGTTGATACCGTAGGGCGTGCAGGTGAGCAGCGTGCAGAGATCCTCACCCGGCTCGATCTGCAGCGCGGCCACGTCGTCGGGATCCACGATGAGGACCTGGTCCACCTGGTAGGTGAGCGCGCGGTCGAGCACCGTCAGGGTGAAGGTGTCGCCCACCTCCATCTTGTCCAGGTCGGTGAACAGGCGCGACGTGGGCAGGCCGCGGTGCGCCGAGATGACGGCGTGCGTGCCGGTGCCGCCCACAGGCAAGCTGCTCCCTTCCAGGTGGCCCGCGCCCGCGGCGAGCGCGGCGTCGGACGTGCCGTGGTAGATGGGCAGCTCCACCTTGAGCTTCTCGATGGTTATGTAGCCCATGACGCCCGTACCTGTGACGTCGAGCACGTCGGCATAGCCTTCGACCTGGTCATACTGCGCAAGGGGATACGTCAGCGCGGCGAGACGGGCGTTGTAGTCGTCCGCCTGGGCGAAGGCGTCGGTGTAGTCGTGCTCGGACAGGGCGCCCACAGCGGCGTCGTAGTCCGCCACGGCGCGCGACTGCACCCTGGAGTTCCACCAGTCGCTCACAAGCGGGTAGAGCATGAGGGAGCAACCTATGAAAAAGACCAGGACGAGCACGATGGTGGACAGGTGCTTCTTCATGCGTTCCTCCCCTCCTCGCACAATTTCGGGATACCGGGCAGACGGCGCGCGCCGGGGGTGGATGTGGGCAAGGCAATCCCTTGCCCGCTCCCCCGGCGCGCGCGGCGTTGCACAGGCTTACTTGTGAGCCGACATCTTCTTCTTCGTCACGAGCGCGACGACGGCGCCCACGACGAGGATGCCGCCCACCACGTAGAACACCGTGGTGCCGATGCCGCCCGTGCCGGGCAGGAGGGTGCCCGTGCTGTTCTCGACGGCAACGGTACCGTCAACATGGCCTGACACGCTGCCGTCCGCGTTGACGGTGACGGTGATTGGGCCGGAGACGGCGTTGTAGCCGTCGGGCGCCTTGACCTCAAGCAGGTAGTATGTGCCGCTGTCGAGGCCCTGGAGCGTAAAGATGCCGCTATCGTCCGTCGTGATGATGGTCAGCAGACCATCCGCATTCTGGTCGGCGGCACGAACGTATGTGGTGCTGTCATCCCCGCCAACCTTCTCGAACTTGACGATGCCATTCTTGTCGTTCGTCGTGCTCAGAGCAAACTGGGCATTCGCAAGGGGGTTCTTGGTCGTGGCGTCAATCTTCTTGACGTTAAACGACCAGGTCTTCACGGTGGCAGTCGTCTTCTCGGAAGGCGTCATGTTAGCGCCGTAGGTAATCCGGGCAGAGTTGACGTTACCAGTGGAGCCAATGATAGCGCTCTCGTTCAGCGTGCCAGAATACTCAACCGTCAGGTACTCGCCAGCGGCGGCAAGAACCTCATCCTTAAAGGTCAGCTTGAACGTGTAGTCGTTCGTCGCCGTAGTGTCGAGATCGTACTTGTCGGCCGCAACATCAGAACCGTCGACGGTCTTCACCTTCACGCTCGAAGGGTCAAACGTGATGCCTGCGGGGAACTGGTCGCAGAGCACGACGTTGCTGGCACCCTCGGGGGCCGTCACCTTGACGCGGAACGTCACCGTGTCGCCAATGGAGGCATCCGTCGCGTTGGAATAATCCTGCTTGCTCGACGTGTCGCCGCTCACCGAGTAGACCATCTTCTCAACCGTGGGGACGGTGTTCTTGTCCACAACCTGAGCGGTGGGGGCAGCAGTGTTCAGCACGCAAAGAGAGCCCGTCGTGGAGGAGACGAAGTAGTAGCCGGGCGCGCCCACGTTGAGCGTGACATTCCCTCCTTCCGCGTCTGCCGTGGCCGAAGCGAGGCCGGTCAGCCCGTTTTTGTCCAGATACTGCTTGATAACGGGAACAAGCTTGCTCTTCGCCGTTTCCGCAGTCAACATGTTCGCGTCTACGCCGTAATAGTGCGAATCGCCTTGTTTCACCAACAGACCGGGAATAGCCTCATTCACCGCTCCGATGAAGTCACCCTTGCTGCTGTCGGAGTTGTTCAGCGAATAGCTGAACCCGTCGTTCCCGTTCGTCGTCACATCGAACACCTTGTAGGCGGTGTAGGTCTGGCCCGCGTGGGCGTTCGTGACGGTGATGGTGTACTGTGACCCCTCGTCCGCCAGAGCCGTGCCGGCACACAGCACGAGCGCGACCGCGCCGGCCACGAGGGCCGCGAGCAGGGCGCGCGCACCTCTGACCCTGCCCCTTATTGCGTTACCCATTTGCCTTACTTCCTTTCTTTTCCCGGCCCGCGAGGGCACATACGAAACCAAAGCAGAGCTATTGCCACGGCGGCCAGAAGGCCACCGGTGAGCACGTACGGAAGGCCGCCGGGGCCGCCCGTGGAGGGCAGCCTGGTACCGGAGACGTTCGTGACCGTGAGGGTGTAGCCGCTGGCCGCGTCCCCGGTCAGGGAGCACTGCCCCCGCGCCGAGACGTCCAGCCCCTCCGCTGAGGCGGCGTCAAAGTCGAGCGAGGGCACGCCATCCTCTACCTTGAGGTACACGCGCGACAGAAGGCGATAGTAGCCGTCGGGTGCCTGGGACTCCTCGAGGCAGTAACGCCCCTCCGGCAGGTCCCTGAACGCGATCTCGCCCGCGTCGGACACACGGTAGGTCTGGAGCTGCCCCGCCACCGCGGTGCCCGACGCGACTCCCACCGAGGCGGCGACGTTGGCCGTGGAGTACACGCCGTCCTCGCCGCGCGCCATGAGCCTGAACGTCGCGCCCGCAAGCGCGTTGCCCTGCCCGTCGGTCTTGCGCAGCGTGACGCCGGTGCACAGGCGCTTGTTGACAATCTGGTTGTTGAGCGAGGCATCCTGCCACGCGCCGTCCACCAGGCGGTAGGCGGCGTATCCCGGGTTGTAGTACGCAAGCCGGTAGAGCGAGCCGTCCGCGCCGTAGCCCGCAGGCGCCGAGGTCTCCAGCAGGTAGTACGTGCCACTGGTGACGGAGCGGCCGAACAGGACCCTGCCGTCCTCGTCGGATGCGGCCGTCTTGGCAGGTGCGACGTCGAGCTCCTCCCCGTCGTAGGTCAACGCGCAGGAGCCGTCGGCGGCCCGCACCGTGCCCAGCCTCGTCGCGTCGAACGCATCGCCCACGGCCTGACGCACGTCCTTCTCGTCGTAGAGCGCAAACGTCGCGCCCTCCAGCGCGCGGCCGACCCCGTCCACCTTGTCGAAGGCCAGGACACCGTCGTCCCTGACGTTTGTGACCGTGAAGTCGATCTCGGCGGTCTGGGCGAGGTCGGAGGTCTGTGCGCCGTCGGCCGTCCGCAAGACGGCGTTGCCGTAGGTGACCGTGTAGTACTTGTAGCCGTCCGAGTACTCGGAGGAGTACGCGGTGGTGCCGACGGCCGTCTCGCGCACGAAGTACGAGGCGGGCTGGCCCTGGACGTAGAGCGGGATGTCGGTCCAGGCGCACGTCCACCCGTCGGCCCCGACGCCGTCGAGCGTCGAGGTGCATCCCGGCACGGCCACGGACGCATACGTGCCGTCCGCCTGCCGCTCCCTGCGGAAGAGTTGGAGCGTGACCGGGGTGTTCTCGCCGTCCGCCCACACCTTCGTCACCCGCACCGTGACCGTCTTCGGGTAGTTGCGCACCTGCACCAACGCCTGCTTGCCCTCGTCGTTGGCAGCGACGGTCGCGTACATGGCGCCCCCAGCGGCCGACACGGAGCCCACGAGGCAGGCGCTCCACGAGCCGCTCCCGTCGCCCGCCAGGGTCAACGTTATCTCGCCCGGGTCCCTGTAGCCGTCCGGCACGCTCTCCCTCAGGCGGTAGACGCCCGGCTGCGCGTAGAGGTAGACGTGGCCGGCCTCGTCGGTGGTCACCGTGTTCGCATACGATCCCTCCCCGTCGGGGTCGACCGCCTCGCCCGTCGGGTCCAGCGCGCCCTTGGCGTAGTACACGCCGTCGATGAGCGTCACCTGGAAGTCCGGGTCGCCCTCCTTGGTCAGGGTGAACGAGACCCCGGGCAGGTCGGCCTGCGTGGCCATGTCGAGCTTCTCGATGGCGACGGTGCCAACGGGCACGTAGGTGTTGAGGAAGTTCACCCCAAGCCGCTCGGAGCTGCCGCCGCCGTAACCGGTAACGCTAGGCGTCACGGAGACGGCCTCCCCGGCGGCGTAGTTTGCCCAACCGTCCGTGTTGTCCGTGGGGTCGCCGGAGTTCCGAACGGTGTAGCGCGCGTGCGTCACCACGCCGGCGACGTCGGACACGTAATTGCGCTCCTCCAGCTGATAGGTGTAGTACTGGTCGATCGGGATGTCCCAGGTGTAGGTTATGGACCCGTCGTCGGAACGGCTGAGGCTCGAGTAGCCCAGCTCGCCCTCGGACAGGTCTGCCCCGGAGTCGCCCGCGTCCTTGGTGACGAGCGTGCAGAGGGTATAGGCCGCCGAGTCCTGCGCCGTGCCGTACTTCTTGCGGGCGATGACGACGATTTGGTAGTTGCCGCCGCCCAGCACCTGCTCGATGGCCTCGCTGCTGCCGGCGAACGTCTTGGCCACCTTGACGCTGCTCGTCTTGGCGATGAGCACGCCGTCCACGTGCCAGCCGTCGGTCTTGCTCGTCTTGAAGACGTACCACTTGATCGTGAAGTTGTCGCTCGTCAAGTCGGCAACCCCCACAGTGCGCCCGTTGAGCGTGATGGTCTGGGCACCGGACTCCACCAGCGAGCGAATCTGCGCAAGGATCTGCTCGTCGCCGGGGAAGTCCATCTGAAAGGTGTACGTTGTCCTGTCGGCAGCCGTGCGTGTGAAGCCTGCGGAGAGCTCGTCCCTCACGCGGTCGCCCACCTCGGCGAGCGAGACCGTGCCGCCTGAGACGTCTCCGATCACCGCACGGTGCTCGTAGCGCGAGGGCGTCTCGGTCTCCCACACGTCGCCCTTGTTCGCCTCGGGCATCTTGCTGACATCGCTTGCCCGCACCCCGCAGTCGGCGAGATACAGTGAGTCGGTGAACTTCTCCTCCTCGAACGACGGGTCGAACTCGGCCGTGCCCTCAGGGAGCGCGGCGAGCGACACGTAGAAGTTGACGTAGGAGGACTCGGTGTGCCCCTCGCCCGTACGCTCGTAGTCCCAGGCGGCAACGAGACGCACGGTCTTGCCCGCGTAGGCGCTCAGGTCGAGCGTCGAGGCGGCCGCGACGAGCTTCCTGGTGCCCGTGGTGTCACCGACGGGGAGCAACGCGCCGTCCTCGCCGACGAACTGCCCGTCCACCTGCACGTTCCATCCGCAAAACGTGGCGTAGCAGAGCCGCTTGTCAGCGGAAAAACCGGCTTGGCCGACCACACCGGCCAGTCGGAACGTGTAAGCGTCGCGGTCGAGCTGCAGGACGGCGTAGGACGCCAGGTCTTCTCCGGACACCATCTGGCCCAGGACGACGCCCCCCTCGGCGTTCACGACGCCCGTGGGCACGGAGAGCGCATTGTAGTCGGCGCGATACGTGACACCGTCGATGGTGACGTCGTCCATGTTGAGGTCATAGACGACGGAGCAGTCCGTCCCCTGCGCTGCACGCGTGATGCGGTAGGGCGAGGACACCGGGACACCGGGCGTGCCGATGATGAAGGTCGTCGTCATCCCGTCGGCGCTCACCTCGGACGTCACGCCGTCTGCGGGCGCGCACTGCCACGAGGCGGCTTGCGCCTGCCCGCCTGCCCCCGCCGCGTAGTTGCTGACCGCGCAGGCGTAGCCCGTCGTGCCGACCGAGACATAGCGAACCTGGTCCCTCGGGTAGATGGTCGCGTCGTAGTCGCGGACGGTGACGCTGTAGAGCATGTCCTTCTTGCTGACAAGCATATCAGCGGGGCTGACTTTCAGCTTGCCGTAGGCGTCTTCGAACGCCCCACTGGAGGATCCGCTCACGGGCAGGTAATAGACGTCGCCTATCGCCAGCGACGCCGCCGTGACGGTTTCCTTCAGGAAGGCCGGGACGTACACCTCGCCGTCGATGGTCCTGGCGGACGTGTCGGCCCAAAGGTTCGTGTCGGAGCCACTGGGACGCCCCATTAGGTAGTAGAGTGTGCCGTCCGCGGACGTCGCGTGCTCGGTGATGCAGTACGCCTCCAGTATCGCGTCCAGGTCGGACGCCCTGACGTAGTAGCGGTCCCTCTGACCCTCGCTCGCCAGGCGCCACTCGACCTGGCGTGTGCCGAGGAGGACTCTCGCGTCGTCGATGAACGCATAGCACCTGACCGTGCCCAGCACCGCGTCGTCCCAGTTCGCACGAAGCGTCACCGTCCTGTTGGCGTACTGCGACAGGTCGATGGCGGCCCCAGGCCGCAAGCCCTCCTCGACCACGCGGCCGCCGACGAGCACCGACCACGAGGAGAACGTCGCCCGGTGGGTAAGCGGATCGGAGGCCAGGGTGTAGCTGTAGGAGCGGGGGGACGGGGCGGGCAGGGCGTACGACGCCTGCGCCTGCGCGGGAAGCGTCTCCGTGTAGCCGTCGATGCCGTACACCTTGGGTGCGTCGGCAGCGTTATACGTCCCTGTCAGGTTGAGGTCGTAGACGACCGTCACCTCCGGCAGGTCCGAGACGAGCTCGAACGCGTAGGCGTGCGCCACGTTCGAGAACGTGTAGGTGCACGTGGTGGCGTCATCGGACGTCGTCAGGCTGACGCTTGCGTCCTGAGCGGGATCCACGACAGCACCGTCCGCATCGCGCAGCTGCCACATCATGCCCGCCTTGGGGCTGGGCAGGGTCACGCTCAGCGCGTCTGCGCCTGCATCCCCGCGGACGTAGTGGGTCCCTGCCGCGCCTGCACCCTCGTCGGGAACCGTGACGGTGTAGAAACGGTCGCCGTCCGGGGCCTTGTCGAGCAGCGTCGAGGGGCGGGTGCCCGTGTACTTCGGCCCGTCAATCTCGCAACCCGACGAGTCCGTGCCGAAGGTGACCATATAGGTTGCGACGCTCGCACCGGACGCGGGTAGATAGCAGAGGTTTGTGGCGGACTGCTTGGTGAGGGGGACGTAGCACGTGTCGCCGTCGATAACAGTCGGGCAGTCAATCCAATAGTCGTCGCGCTTGCTGTCCACGCCGTTGGCGAAGGGGAACACGATGCTCGCGGAGGTCAGCTGGGAGGCCGCGAAGCCGAGGGCGCCGTAGACGTCCTCGAGGTCTGCCGCGTTGATGTAGGGAACCTTGCCCAGCAAGTAGCAGGCGACCTGCTTCGAGGCAAGCTTGGTGTGCTCGCCGTTGACAATGGCGTAGCAGTTGACCGTCTTGGTGCCGCTCGGCTGGAGCGCGGTGACGGCGATGCCGTCGTCGACGTCCTCGGTCGCGTCGACGTCGTTGCCAGCGGCGTCCGAGGCACCTTGGCCCGCCTCCCCGTCGGCCGGGTCGGGCTCGCCGTCCACTGTGCGGGGCAGCTTGGCATAGCCAAGGATACGGGTGTCGGAGGCTGCGTAGTCCACGCGCTCCACGCGGTCCGCCTGCCCCTCGACCCCTTGCACGTTGGAGTCGCCCTGAATGACATGGAGCATGGAGGAGGCCGCATCTGTCGCCTCGACGACGGCCGCGGCGTCGGCCTGCCCGTCGCCGTCCTCGTCGAGGAACAGCACGTCGCCGGCACGCGGGACGAAGACGGGCGCGGTCGTCTGCGCAGCGCTCTGGCCTTCCTCGCCCGCATCCTCGCCCGTATCCGCCTGCGCGGCCTGCCCGGACGGGACCGCCGCCTGCGCGAGCCCCTGCGCGCCCTCGCTGGCGCTGTGGAACAGGCCCGCCTGCTGCGCCTGAACCAACATGGCGTTGGCGCCGGAGTTGGCGAGCGCGCCGGCCGTCGCGTTACCCGCGTAGCTCAGGCAGAAGTCCACGAACATGGCCGACCACGCACCGTACGGGTTGCCGTACCACGCGCCGTAGCGCGAGTAGCCCCGGCGCGTGGCACCGTCGTCGGCCACCTGGAAGTTTTGGACGCTCTCGGAGGTGCCCAGCTGCGAGACGGCCACGGCCACGAGGTCGTCGGCCGAGACGCCCGTGAGCGCGGGCAGAGATGCCTCCCATTCCTCGGAAGTCTCAAGGTCAGCGTTAGCGTTAGAGTAACATTGCGGAGTATGGACGTGCTCCTCAAGGCCGCAGGCGTAGACAGTCTCATAACACGCGTCAGCGTGGGTGTGCTCGGGCTTTTCGCAGGTCAGGACTTGCTCGTCAACATAGCACGCGTCCTCGTGGGTGTGCTCAGGCTTGTCGCAGACCAGGTTGCCGTCCGCGTCGTAACAGCCGGCCTCAACCGAGTGGACGTGCTCCTCCTGCCCGCAGGTAAGGGTGCGCTGCGTTACATAGCAGCCGGCCTCTGCCGAGTGGGTGTGCTCTTCCTGCCCGCAGACGAGGACACGCGAGACGCACGTGTCCGTGTGGACGTGCTCGGGCTTGCCGCAGAACGCCTCGTCCGTCATGGAGATGCCCGTGAGCTTGAGCTGCCACACCACAGCGAGGGCCACGACGAACGACAGGGCGGCCAACGCCGCGAGAACGCGGCGGCGCACGGCGTGCTGCCGCGCGAGCCCCGCGAGATGGGAGGACAGGGCGAACGTGCGGCCAACGCCTGCCGTGTGCGCGCGAGTGCACGGCACGTCTTGACTTTGGTTCGCTTTCTTACTATTTTCTTGAGGCTTATGGTTGGCCCCTACCGAGCGCATGCCGTACCCCCTTCCCCTACGCGAGCAACGCGAACGAGTTGAGCGGCCACACGCGCAGCAGCACGTGACCGACAATCTGGTCGGCCGCGACGGGGCCAATGACGGAGCTGCGGCTGTCCACCGACGTCGAGCGGTGGTCGCCCATGACGAAGTACTTGCCGTCGGGCACCTGGTAGGGGAAGGTCAGGTCGCACTCGCCTAAGCCCTTCTCGCTCACGTAGGGTTCGTCGAGCCGGTCACCATTGACGTAAACCGTACCGTCGGTGGCGATGTCGATGGTGTCACCGGGCAGGCCGATGATGCGCTTGATGAGGTACTTGTTCTCGTAGGCCACACCGCACAGGTCGCCGCTGCCGTAGGAGGCATTTTTGACGAGCACAACCACGTCGCCGTCGTGCAGCGTGGGTTCCATGCTCGTGCCGCTGATTTGCAGCACGGGCAGGAAGATGGTGACGACGAGCACTGCGACAGCCGCAACGACCACGAGCGTGGCCAGCGTGCCCCGAAGGGCGCGCACCCAGGCGCTCCGGCGCGCAAGGGCCTCGCGCTCCCGCGAGACTTGCTCGCGCGTGGGGAGTTCAATCTGCGGTTGAGGTTGAGAGTTGTCGTTCATCAGTATGTTGGAGACGGCCCGTGCGTCCTGCGCGGCCTGTTCGGCTTGTGTGCCGGTGGCTGCCGGCTGACCGACCTGCGGGGCCGGGGCGTCGACGGGGCGCGGCGCGAAGTGCTTGCCCTGGGGCGCATCCTGCGCAGGCTGCGCGGCCTGTGCGGCCGTCGGTACCTGGGAGATGTGGGAGGGTTTCGGGGACGCAGACGATCGGCGGCCCGAGCGGCTCCGGTGGCAGCCCTCAATGGCGGGCTTGCGATGGAGGCCGCGCTCGTCAGACAACAAAGAGCTACCCCCCCCCGACGTCCTGTCGGTGCCGCCGACCTTTTGGGTGCGGCCGTCGTGTTTCTGCGCTCCAATACGTGTAAGCACCCCCGCCGACGTCGCGATGGGGGTGCATGAAATTACTATTTTAGCAAATTGTATCGGCGCAGTCCATGATGCACACATTGAGCAGACAGGCCGGTCAACCTGGGCAAAAGATGGGTTGATGAGGCGTGGCCGACCATCGTTTTGGCGGATTGGCGGCGGGATTGCACGAACCTCGTGACTGCCGCGAGCGCCGAGTCGCACGGCTGCCGCAAGCTTGCGCGAGCTTACGGGCGGGCCTCACCTGGCGTCGGGGCCGGCGCCTCCCCCGCCGCTGCGCGCTCGCGCAACTGACGTACCTCAGCCAGGTAGTCATCGGCCGCCGCCTGGGCCGCTGCGAACACGCCGTTCAGGGCCAGGGCCGCCTCGGCGATGGAACCGGCGTTCTCCAGGTGCGACCGCCGATCCGCAAGCTGCGCGCGCAGCTCGTCGTTCTCGCGACGCAGGGCCTCCTCGTCCTGCTGCATCCGATAGATGATCTCAATCAGCTCGGCGCGGCTGAGGCGCTTGAACTCCTTGTCGGTCAGCATGGGCGGGCTCCTCGTGATTTGGGGTAGGCCGAAGGCGGGCACGGGGCGCAGGCCTGCGCTACGACGGAAACGGGCACCAGTCTACCTTGTTTTCGTGTCATCCGAGACAAAGGCACCGGCAGGTGATAAATTAGCGATAGTAATACGGACCGGACGCTCCACGGAGGCCGGTACTGGGAGGGGTCGCATGCCGCAAGGCATTGCGGCCCTTTCTCATACAGCGGCATGCCTCAACATGGAAAACTACAGCACGCGCCAGACAACTAGGCGGCCAGGGCGGAGACGGAGTTCTCCCCTAGCTCGAGCACGGCGAACGCAAGATCGTCCTCGTCGAAAGTAGTGGGCCCATCCGCGTCATCCCCATCGAGGGTGGCAGATTCATCCACGAGGCCCTCTTCGAAAGTGACAAATCCGCCCGCGCAATTCCCGTCGAGGGCGGCGGGCTCATCCGCAAGGCCCTCGTCGGGCGTCACCTCCGCAGAGAGGTCCTCGGACTCGCCTTCACTCGCATCTGCAAACTTGCCGCCCTTGTCCACCTCGGTGGGCGCATCCCAACTGGGGATATCTGCCGGGTCGAGCGAGGTGCAGCCGTCGAACATGCGCGAGCAGTCGATGACGCCCGAGACGTCCCACGTGGAGACGTCCAGCGAGGTCAAGGCCGCGCAATCGCGAAACATCGAGGCCAGATAGAGCGCGGAAGACACATCCCATCCAGAAAGGTCAAGCGTCTCAAGCGAGGTGCAGCCGCGGAACATCGCCGAAAGCGACTCAGCTCGATGCACGTCCCAGCCAGCCACGTCGACCGTCTCCAGGGCCGAGCAGCCCGAGAACATCCACGACAGGTCGAGCGCGCGGGAGGTGTCGAAGCCCGCCAGGTTGAGCTCGCGCAGCGACGAACAGCCCTCGAACATGCAGGAGAAGTTCTCCACGCCCGAAGTGTCCCAGCTCGAAAGGTCGAGCGTCTCGAGCGAGGCGCAGGAGCGAAACATCGCATCGAGCAGCGTCGTACCCGAAACGTCCAGACGCGCAAGGTCCATCGAGGTACAGTTTGCAAGGCCGCGGAAGACACCTCCCCCACGTGCGCACACCGCGTCGCGCACAACAACCGAACGCACAGAGTCGCGCTGCTCGTACCAGGGAGAAGACGCCCCGTCCCATTCCCAGGAGCCGAGCACCTCGCCATGGGCGGGGTCCGTGTCGTCGCCGCGCTGAAGTGACAGCAGGCCGTCGGCATACAGCACCGCGTAGGCGGGCTTGTCGTGGGTGTCGCCGGGGTTGCCCTCGCCCGATTCCGCGCCGTCAGCAGGCTTCTTGTCAGGCTCGGGCAGGCTGGGCTGGTCGGAGAGCATGACGAACACCTTTGCCGCCTGGGCGCGGGTCGCGGTACCAAACGGCTTGATGGACTTCGTCCCGTCTTGGTTGTCAAAGCCCGAGAGCACGCCTGTGGCCGCCGTCCACGTGAGGGCCTCGAGCGCCCAGAAGTCGGCACTTTCCCAGTCGGTGGTGGACTCAAGCGGCACAGGGTCGGGGTCTGTGGTGTCCATGCCCGCCCACTCGGCATAGCGCCAAGCCATCACGGCAAGCTCTTGGCGGCTGACGGGCCTGTCGGGGCGAAAGCACCCCTCGTCAACGCCTGAGGTGTAGCCGGTGACCACGCCCGCCTCCACGCACCAATCAACCGCCGCCTCGTACCAGGCGCCAAATTCCACGTCATCGAATAGGCTGCCCTCGTGAATCCCGGGCATGCCCGCCATGCGCCACAGCACCATGGCCACCTGGGCACGCGTGAGCTCGTCGTCGGGGCCGAAGAGACCCATGAGCTCGTCGTTCGCATCGGTGTAGCCCGACATGAGCCCCTGGTCAAAGGCCTGGTCGACCCATGTGGCGTACCACTCGCCCTCCGGCACGTCGCTGAAGTACGATGCCCGCGCATAGCCAGGTGCCATGCAGGCAAGCACGAGGGCGGTGAGGCAGGCAAGCAGGGCCGCAAGCACAGTGGGCCTGCGCTTGAAGACAAACGTACGGAAGGCGCTGACAAGGTTCTCAGATGGCATCCAAGGCTCCGTTTCAAAGGTGACCGGCCACGCTCTTGCGAGAGGCGCGGCGGCCCTGGGCACCCGCTCGACTCACGGGCGTCCACCAGGCTGAACACGCAAAAGGATACGGCAGGCTCCCCTATCGGCGACGTTAAAACATGCGAATCACACTCTGCCAATTGCATGGGCTGCAGGGGCAATCGCGCGCGCTTTGCCTCCAGCTGTCCGGGCGCACGATATACTTGATTCGCTTTGTGCACCACCCCATGCAACACCGCTTCAACCGAAAGGCCCTTGTCAATGGCTTTGCTTTCTCGCCGCCAGTTCGCAACCCTTACCGGCTACGCCGCCGTGCTCGGCTGCTGTGCCAGCCTGTCGCCCCGTACGTCTTGCGCCGAAGAGGCAACCGCGGCCGCCCTGGCCGACGCGCAGGCGCAATACGAGGCCGTGCAGGCCCAGATTGACGAGCTTGCCTGGGAGTACCAGCAACTCAGCCAGGAGCTCGACGCGACGCTGGGCGCCATCGAGGCCAAGAACATCGAGATCGGCCAGACCCAGGAGCAGATCGAGGCCACGAAGGCCCAGCTTGCCGCCGAGCAGGAAGAGCTCGCCACCTACGTGTCGAACAGCTACAAGCACGGCACCACCACGCCCATCGACGTGGTGCTCAACTCGGCCGACTTCGAGGAGCTGTTCCGCAACATCTACTACCTCAACAAGGTGAGCGACGCCGAGGCCGAGCTCATCGCTCAGATCAAAGACACCCAGGCACAGCTCGAGGCCTGGGAGGCGGAACTCGAGGCCCAGCTCGCCGAGCTCGAGGATCTGAAGGCCCAGCAGGAAGACCAGCTCGCCCAGATGCTGCAGCGCCAAAACGACGCCTACAACCTGCTCTCGAGCCTCGATGAGCAGGTGCAGGCCCTTACCGAGCAGTACAACCAGGAGCTCATCGCCCAGGCCCAGGCTGCAGCCGAGGCTGCCGCGGCCGCCGAAGCCGCAGCTGCCGCCCAGACCTCGGGCTCCTACGGCGGCACCTCGGCGAGCGCCGTCTTGAGTTGCTGCAACTCCACGCCCTCCCCCGGCGCCGGCTACTGCGCCGCATGGGTGACCAACGTCTTCACCAACGCCGGCATCGGCTACTTCGGCGGCGACGCCTGCGACATGTACGCCTCCTGGTGCTATTCCTCCGACCAGGGCTCGATTCAGCCGGGCATGATCGTGGCCGTCTCTTCGCACCCCCACACCTCAGCCGGCCAGATTTACGGCCACGTGGGCATCTACGTGGGCGGCGGCACCGTGATGGACAACATCGGCTACATCCGCACCATCGATTTGGGCAGCTGGATTAGCTACTACGGCTCCACGGTCACGCCCCGCTGGGGCTGGCTGGGCGGTGTGACGCTCAGCTAACGAGAGCTTCAAAGGTGCTGGATTTGCCACCAGCGACCAAGCGTAAGACAACACATGCGTCAACACAGAGAGGGGCTGCCCGGTATTCCAGGCAGCCCCTCTCTTGTTTGAGTCGCGCATCACGTTGCGCAAAAAGGGTCGCCCGAGACTCTCGGACGACCCTTATCTGATGCGGAAATATCTCAGGCGCCCGAAGGCACCGGGTAGCACTTAGGCGCGCTGGGCCTTGATGGCCTCGGCGAGCTGGGCGGCAACCTCGGCGGCGGGCACAACGGTGCGCTCGCCAGTGGCGCGGCACTTGAGCTCGACGTTGCCGGCGGCAGCACTCTTCTTGCCGATGACGACCTGGAAGGGGAAGCCCATGAGGTCGTTGTCGGCGAACTTCACGCCGGGGCGCTCGTCGCGGTCGTCGAGCACGACCTCGATGCCCTGCTCGGCAAGCTCGGCCGCGACCTTCTCGGCCAGGGGCTGAAGCACGTCGTCGCCGCAGGCAAGCGGGATGACGGCGACCTCGTAGGGAGCAACGGAGACAGGCCACACGATGCCGTTCTCGTCGTTGTGCTGCTCGACGATGGCGGCAAGGGTGCGCGACACGCCGATGCCGTAGCAACCCATGAGGAAGGGCTGCTCAACGCCGTTCTCGTCGGCGAAGGTGGCGCCCATGGCGTCGGAGTACTTGGTGCCGAGCTGGAAGGTCTGGCCCATCTCGATGCCGCGGGCGCTGGAGAGGGGCTTGCCGCAGCAGGGGCACGCGTCACCGGCCTGGGCGGCAGCGACGAAGGCGTACTCGGGCTCGGGGAAGTCGACGCCGCACTCGGCAGCGACGAAGTGGTAGTCGGCCTCGTTGGCGCCGCAGATCCAACGCTTCTGAGCACGCAGCGACTCGTCGGCAAGCACGCGCACCTTGTCGGAGATGCCCTTGGGACCGATGAAGCCCTTGACGAGGCCGCAAGCCACAAGCTCTTCCTCGTTCATCATGCGCCACTCGCCGAAGCGGTGCTCGAGGGCGCACTCGTTGACCTCGTGGTCGCCGGGCACGAACACAACCCAGCCCTGGCCGTCGTCGGCAACAAGGGCGAAAGCCTTGACCGTCTCGTTGGTGGGAACCTTGAGGAACGTAGCGACGTCCTCGATGGTACCGCAGCCAGGCGTGTAGACCTTCTCGCAGGCAGCGGCCTCGCACATCGTGAGATGGGGACGGGCCTCGGCAGCCTCGACGTCGGCGGCATAGCCGCACTCGCAGTACACGAGCTCGGCCTCGCCGGCCTCGGCAAGCGCCATGAACTCGGTCGTGACCTTGCCGCCGATCTGGCCGGAGTCGGCCTCAACGGCAGCGTAGTCGATGCCGCAACGCTCGCACACGCGGGCGTAGGCGCCGTTCATGTCCTCGTAGGTCTTCTGGAGGCTCTCGTGGTCGGCATGGAAGGAGTAGGCGTCCTTCATGATGAACTCACGGCCGCGCAGCAGGCCGAAGCGCGGACGCGCCTCGTCGCGGAACTTGTCCTGGATCTGGTAGAGTGTCACGGGCAGCTGCTTGTAGGAGCGCAGCTCGTTGCGCACGAGGTCGGTGAAGGTCTCCTCGTGCGTCGGACCCAGGCAGAACTCGCGGTCGTGACGGTCGGAGATACGCATGAGCTCGGGGCCGTAGTCGTTCCAGCGGCCCGACTGGTGCCAGAACTCGGCGGGCGTGAGGATGGGGAGCATGAGCTCCTGAGCGTCGATGGCGTCCATCTCCTCGCGCACGATCTGCTCGATCTTGAGCAGCGAGCGCCAAGCGAGGGGCAGGTAGGAGTACAGGCCCGAGGCGGTCTTGCGGATGCAGCCGGCGCGCAGCAGCAGACGGTGGCTGGCGATGTCGGCGTCCTGGGGATCCTCACGCAGCGTGGGGGCGTACAGGCGAGACATCCTCATGTACGAGCTGGTCATGTGAACAGGGCTCCAATCTTAGGAAACGAAAGACAAGGCGATATTCTAGCAGTGCGGGCGCACTCGTGGCGCCGCGTTAGAAACGCGCCGCCATCTCAGCAAAGAGCGCCTCGACGATCTGGTCGTCGGGCACGCGACGAACGATCTCGCCGTGGCAGAAAATGGCACCCGACCCGCGCGAGCAGGCCACGCCGATGTCGGCGCCGCGGGCCTCGCCGGGGCCGTTGACCTCGCAACCCATGACGGCCACGGAGATGGGCAGGCTCAGCGTGCGCAGGCGCTCCTCCACCTGGCGGGCGATGGGAATCATGTCCACCTGGCAGCGGGCGCACGTGGGGCAGCTGATGAGCTCGGGGGTGCGGCGGCGCAGGCCGAGCGCCTGCAGGATGCCCCAGGCCACGGGAATCTCCTCCACCGGGTCGGCCGTGAGCGAGACGCGCAGGGTGTCGCCGATGCCCTCAGAGAGAAGGATGCCCAGGCCAACGGAACTCTTGATGGTGCCTTGGAAGGCGGTGCCGGCCTCGGTGATGCCCAGGTGCAGCGGGATGCTCGGAAGCTCGCGGGAAAGCCTGCGGTAGGCGTCCACGGTCACGCCCACGTCGTGGGCCTTGGCGGAGAGCACGATGTCGCCGAAGTCGCGGTCCTCGAAGTGGCGCACGAAGCCCGTGGCGCTCAGGGCCATCTTCTCGGCAAGCGAGAGGTCGTCGCGGGCATCGAGCCCGCGGTCGATGGAGCCGGCGTTGACGCCGATGCGGATGGGGATGCGGGCCGCACGGGCGGCGTCGATCACGGCGTCCACCTTGTCCCACGAGCCGATGTTGCCCGGGTTGATGCGCAAACCCGACGCGCCCAGCTCGCAGGCGCGCACGGCAAGGCGGTGGTCAAAGTGGATGTCGGCCACCACGGGCACGGGGCAGGCGCGGCACAGCTGCGCGAAGCCGTCGAGCGCCGAGGAGTTGGGAATGGCGGCACGCACGATCTCGCAGCCCGCCTCGGCGAGGTCCCTTGCTTGGGCAATGGCCGCCTCAGGGTTTGCCGTGGGAGCGGTGAGCATCGACTGCACCACAACGGGCGCGCCTGCTCCCATGGCGACACCGCCCACGTTGACCCGGCGCGTGCGAGTACGCGGGAGTTCGACTGCGCCATCTACCTGGCCGGACATGGTCTTGTTTTCCATCAGTGCCTCCCCTGTTGATTACAGAATACGGCCGACGTCTTGGAACACCATGAAGACGAAAAGGGCCAGCACGATTGCAATGCCGATGAGCGACAGCGCCCCCTGCACCCACAGCGGCACCTCGCGGCCAATGATGCGGCCGATGACCTCGAGAACGAGCTTGCCGCCGTCAAGCGGCGGAATGGGCAGCAGGTTCATCCAGCCCAGCGACACCGAGAGGGCCGCAAGCAGCACGATGATGTCGAAGGGACCGGTGGAGACGGCCTGCGAGGTCATCTGCGCGATGCCCACCACGCCGCTCGACTGGCTCAGCACCTCGGGCGCCTCGCTGGGGTTGAGCAGGCTGAGGACCGACGAGGCGACCGTGCCGATGTAGGCCACCGAGGCGCGCGCGGCATCGAGCAGCGCGATGCGCTCGGGCCCGTCGACGAGGTAGATGCGCATGGACAGGCCCACGCTGGACTCCTCGGACCGGGCGAGGTCGGCGTGCCTGACCTCTTCCTCCCCTGCGTGCCTGTAGTCGAGCGAGACGGAGTCGTCGGAGTCGAACGCGGCCGAAAGGTCGTTGACGCTGCCGTACTGCGCAACCGGCGTGCCCGCGACGGCGAGGATAGCGTCCCCCGCCTGCATGCCCGCCTGCTCGGCGGAGCTGCCGGCAACGACGGACTCGACTTCGAGGGAGAACTGCTGCACGTGCATGGCCGAATAGCAGCAGGTGAGAATCACAAATGCTAGCAGCAGGTTGAAGACCACGCCCGCCACAAGCACGAGCACGCGGCGGATGAACGACTTGCCCGCGTAGGTGTGCGTGAGCTCAGCGGCGAGGAAGTCGTCGGGCGACATCGCGGGGTCGAAGGGTTCCCCCGCCTTGTGGGCCACCGACTTAGCAAGCGAGTTGCCGCGATCGCGGGCCGTGAGACCGCGCTCGTCGCGGGCAACCGTGCGGTATGCCAAGGGCACTTCCTTGCGGTGGCGGCGGAAACCGTCCTCGTACACAGGCTCGATGCTGCCCAGATCGACCAGGGCGTCGATGAGCGCCTGCGCATCGGCCGGGTCGCAATCCAGCGCCAAGGCGAGCTCGTCGGTGGCGAGGCGACCGCGCGCGTTGACGAGCGCGAGCGCGAGCGCCAAGCGCTTGTCCTGCGAGAACGCCATGCCGCAGATGCGCGTGTAGCCGCCTAGAAGCGCCAGCGTCGCGCCATAGCGGATGCCGCTGCGCTTGCTCACATGTGACTTCTCGGGGCCATAGGGCATGCCCACGTAAAACTCGGTCACACGCATGCCCGTGAGACGGGCGACCAGGGCGTGTCCGCCCTCATGCACGACGACGATGACGCACAGGATGAGCAGGAAGCACAGCACAGTTACGATGATGTTCAAAACCTCGATGCCGCCTTGTAGGTCGCAGGTACAGTTACAGTTCCGAGACGACCCGTGCGGCCTCAGCGCGCGCTCGTGCGTCTACGTCCTCAAGCTGCTCGAGCGACTCGACGCGGTCGGCCTCGAATGCCTCGAGCGTGCGGCCCACAACGCGCTCGATGTCGAGATAGGCGATGCGGCCATGGAGAAACGCGTCGACGGCAATCTCATCGGAGGCGTTGAGGACGCAAGGCAGGATGCCGCCGCGCTCGCCTGCCTCAAGGGCAAGGCGCAGGCAGCCGAAGGTCTCGTAATCGGGCTCGGCGAAATCAATGTGACCCAGTGTGGCAAAGTCGAGCGATGCCGTGGGCTTGCTCCACCTCGCCGGGAAGCTCAGCGCGTACTGGATGGGCACGCGCATGTCAGCCGCACCGATGTGCGAGATGACCGAACCGTCGGAATACTCGACCATAGAGTGCACGGCGCTCTGGCGCTGCACGACGGGATGGATTATCGAGAACGGCGCGTCGAAGAGATGGTGCGCCTCGATTGCCTCGAGGCCCTTGTTCATGAGCGTGGATGAGTCGGTCGTGACCTTGGCGCCCATCGACCAGTTGGGGTGGTTGAGCGCCTGCCTGGCGTCGACGTGGAGCAGCTCCTCGCGCGTCTTGCCAAAGAAAGGCCCACCGGAAGCAGTGAGCCAGATGCGCTCGGCCTCCCAAGGGTCGTTGCCCAAAAAGCACTGGAAGATGGCGGAGTGCTCGGAGTCGACCGGGAGGAGCCTGCCGGGACGCGCCAGAGGCATGATGAGGTCGCCGGCCACGACGAGGGACTCCTTGTTGGCAAGGGCAAGCTCATGGCCGCACGACAGCGCGTTGTAGCTGGCACGCATGCCGGAGAAGCCCACGAGGGCGTTGAGGACGCAGTCGGCCTCGGGAAGCGAGGCAAGCGCGTCCACGGCCTCGCGGCCAAACGTGACCTCGCAGCCTGCGGGCACCGCGTCAGCAGCAAACGTCGCCTTGAGCGACTCGTCGGCAAGCGCGATGTGGCGGATGGTGGGGAACTCACGGGCAAGGCCCACGAGCTCGTCGGCACTCGTTCGGGCTGCCACGGCGACAAGCTCGACCTTACCGGGGTTGCGGCGCACGACGTCGACCGTCTGACGGCCGATGGAGCCCGTCGCACCGAGAAGCACGACCTTGAGCGGGCACGGGCGGTCAAAAACCTGGCCCGGGGCGGGAACGACGCCGCGAGCACGCGGCTTTGCATCGAAGCTCATCTAGATGACCCCCATCAACGTGAGGATGAAATATGCCGCGATGGCAACGAACAGCATGGAGTCGGAGCGGTCGAGCAGGCCGCCGTGACCCGGGATGAGGTTGCCGGAATCTTTGACGCCGGCGCCGCGCTTGATGCGCGACTCCACAAGGTCGCCGATGACACCGACGACGCCGCACGCAAGGCCGCAGAACACGGCAACAAAGGGCGTGATGCCGGTCTCAGGGAAGAGAAGAAGCAGGCACCATACGAGAAGCGAGCCGCACAGGCCGCCCACGAAGCCTTCCCAGCTCTTTTTGGGAGAGATGGCGGGGACCATCTTATGCTTGCCGAAGGCGCTGCCCACCAGGTAGGCAAAGGCGTCGTTGAACCAAACGGAGGCCATGACGCCGAGGCACAAAATGACGGCGGCATCGTTGGGCATCTCGGTGGAGCACCTGATGGCAACCAGGGCAGAGAGCGTGAAGCCCGTGTACAGGGAACCGAATCCCGTGACGGCGACGTCAGTGATGCGGGCGTGCTGGTCGATGACGTACCAGAAACCCAAAACCAAAATGAGCAGGAAGATGAGACCCTCAAGGAGGAACGGATTCACAAGCGCCACGAGCGGCATGAGCACGGCGAAAAGGATGCCCACGATCTGGTTGGGCACCTTGCCGTCGGAACGCATGAGGCGGAAGAACTCCCAGCAGCACACGCCTGCAGTGAGGGCCATCAAGAGTGCGAGCCACCTACCGCCCAAGAAGATGGCGGCGATATTGAGAGCGACATAGAACGCACCGCTGAGCGAGCGAACGAGAAGGTTGCGGTTCACAAGAGAAGGAACGCTCACGCTTGCAGGCTCGGGACGGGTGCGCTTGCTCTCGGCCACCAGCTGCTCGGGAGAATGCTCGACCTTGGAAGAGAACGTCGAGATGAGGTCGGCCTTGAGGCTCGAGAACATCTTCTTGGCAAGTTCGATGACGTTGGGGCGCTGCGGCTTAGGATTCGTCGACATCAACGACACCCCCGAAGCGCCTGTGGCGGCTCTGGTACTCAACGATGGCGTCGACAAAGTCCCAACGCGAAAAATCGGGCCAGAGGACGTCGAGGAACACGAACTCACTGTAGGCGCACTGCCACAGCAGGTAGTTGGACAGCCTCTTCTCCCCCGAGGTACGAATGAGAAGCTCGGGGTCGGGAAGCGGCGCCGTCCACAGCTTGGATGCGAAGAGATCCTCGTTCACATCGGCGGGGTCAAGCTCGCCTGAGGCCGCAAGCTCGCACAGGGCACGCGTCGCATGCAGCAGCTCCTGGCGGCCACCGTAGTTGACCGCCACGGCAAGCACCATGCCGGTGTGGCCGGCAGTCTCGGCCAGGCCGCGCTCAAACGTCTCGCGCGTGTCCTGGGGAAGCGCGGCCATGTCGCCCAGATACTGCAGGCGCACGTTCTCGCGCTTCAACAGGGGCAGCTCGTCAATGAGCGTCTGGGCAAAGAGCGACATGAGAAGGTCGACCTCCTCCTGAGGCCGCGACCAGTTCTCAGTCGAGAAGGCATAGACCGTCAGCGCCTCGAGGCCGAGGCGCACGGCAGCGGTGATGTTTTCGCGCAACGCGTCGATGCCCGCAACATGGCCATGACCACGCGACAGGCCACGCTGCTGCGCCCAGCGACCGTTGCCGTCCATGATGACAGCCACGTGCCGGGGAAGGCGCCCCGCATCGAGCTGGGACATCTTGCTCGATGCGGGGGCGTCTGCGAAATACTCTTTGAAGGCCTCTAAATCTGGGATCACTTAGACCTCCATGACCTCAATCTCTTTGTCCTTAAGAAGCTTGTCAATCTTGGCGACATGCTCGTCGGTGATCTTCTGGATGGCCGCCTCGCCGCGATGCTGCTCGTCCTCAGAAATCTCGGCGTCCTTGGCGAGCTTGCCATACTGGGCGTTGGCGTCGCGACGGATGTTGCGCACGGACACGCGGGCGTGCTCGGCGATCTCGCGGCACTTCTTGACCGACTCCTTGCGGCCCTCCTCAGAGGGAGCAGGGAAAGGCAGGCGAATGACGTTGCCGTCGTTGGCGGGCGTGATGCCGATGTCGGAGGTCATGATAGCCTTCTCGATGGCACGCAGGCTCGTCTTGTCCCAAGGGGTGATGACGAGCGAGTGGCCGTCGGCGGCCTTGACGGCGGCAATCTGGGTCACGGGAGTGGGAGTGCCGTAGTAATCGATGGTGAGGTCGTTCAGGATGGCCGGGTTGGCGCGGCCGGTACGGACCTTCGTGAACTCGTCGAGCATGGCATCGATAGCCTTGCTCATCTTCGTGGAGGCCTCGGTGCAAATGGCGTCAGACATGATTAATCCTCCCTGTAAACGACGGTACCAACAGCCTCGCCGCGCAGAGCAGCATCGATGTTGCCTTCCTTCTCCAGGTTGAAGACAAGGATGGGCATGCTGTTGTCATTGCAGAGCGTGATAGCCGTGGAGTCCATGACGTTGAGCTCGCGGGCGATGACGTCGAGGTACGTGATCTTGTCGAAACGCACGGCGTCGTCGAACTTCTTGGGGTCCTTGTCGTAGATGCCGTCGACCTTGGTGGCCTTCATGAGGCACTCGGCATCGATCTCGCAGGCACGAAGGGCGGCCGTGGTGTCGGTGGTGAAGTAGGGGTTGCCGGTACCTGCAGCGAAGATGACGACGCGGCCCTTCTCGAGGTGACGGATGGCGCGACGACGGATGTAGGTCTCGCACACCTCACGCATCTCGATGGCGCTCATGACGCGGCACATCTGGCCATTGCGCTCGAACGCGTCCTGCAGGGCAAGGGCGTTCATGGCAGTGGCGAGCATGCCGATGTAGTCGGCCTGGGCGCGGTCCATGCCCTTGGCGGAGCCGGCAAGACCGCGGAAGATGTTGCCGCCACCAACGGTGATCGCAACCTGAACGCCTTGACGGACGATGTCGGTGACCTCGCGGGCGATGCGCTCGGCAACCTCAGGGTCGATGCCGTAGCCCATATCACCCATCAGGAATTCGCCGGACAGCTTGAGAAGAACACGCTTGTACTTGATTTCGGCCATAACCGCCTCCTTGAACTCGCGGAGCTCGTCAATTTCAGGTGCCATATTAGCAAAAAGGCGTCGGCATACACGCATGCCGACGCCCAAAGCATCAATATGTGAGACTAACTACTCACCGAGAACAAAGATGTCGAAGCCCTTGACGGCGATGGTGTCGCCGGCAGCCTTGGCAACGCTTGCGACATACTGGGAGATGGTGACATCGGGGTTCTTGACGAACTCCTGGTCGACCAGCGTGTTCTCCTTGTAGAACTTCTCGACACGACCCTGAGCCATCTTCTCCTGGATGGCCTCGGGCTTGCCGGAAGCGGCAGCCTGCTCGCGGTAGATGGCGAGCTCGTGCTCGACAACCTCGGGGTTCATGTCCTCGCGCACGGCGCAGAGAGGCTTCGTGGCAGCAACCTGCATGGCAACGTCGTGAGCCAGCGTCTTGAACTCGTCGTTCTGAGCGGTGGCAGCGTTGCCAAGCTCGAACTCGACGAGGACGCCGATCTTGCCGCCCATGTGGATGTAGGAGGCAACGGCGCCGTTCTCGACAACGCGACGGGCGAAACGGGTGAGGGTCATGTTCTCGCCCATGGTGGCAATGCCGTTGGCGATGATGGCCTCAACGGTCTCACCGTCGACAGTAGCGGCCTTGAGGGCCTCAACGTCGGCAGCGTCGCTCAGAGCAGCGGCCTCGGCGACCTTGGCAACCATGTTCTTGAACTTGTCGGTGCCAGAGACGAAGTCGGTCTCGCACTTGATCTCGGCGATGGCGGCAGTCTTGCCGTCCTCGCTGACGAAAGCCATGACGGCGCCCTCGTTGGTGGCGCGGCCAGCCTTCTTGAGGGACTTGGCGATGCCACGGGTACGCAGGACGTCGACAGCCTTGTCCATGTCGCCGTCGGCCTCGACGAGGGCCTTCTTGCACTCCATCATCGGGGAGTCGGTCATCTCACGAAGCTGCTTAACAAGAGCCGCGGTAATCTCAGCCATGATCTTCCTTTCGAGATAGTTGCAGTGCTTTCAGATAAGGCAGTGAAACTTAGGCCTGAGCCAGAACCTCGTCGAGGGTCAGGGCCTTCTTCTCCTCAGCTGCAGGCTCGGCAGCCTCGGCGGGAGCAGCCATCTCCTCGGCGGTGATCTCCGTGGTGCCCTTGCCGGCGAGGATGGCGTCGGCCATGATGGAGGTCATGATGGAGATGGAGCGGATGGCGTCGTCGTTAGCGGGGATGCCGTACTCAACAACGTCGGGGTCGGAGTTGGTGTCGATCAGGCCGACAACGGGGATGTGCAGACGGTTGGCCTCGCGGATGGCGATCTCCTCGCGACGGGTGTCGACGACGAAGAGGGCCTTGGGCAGCGTGGTCATATCACGGATGCCGTCGAGGTTGGCCTGCAGCTTGGCGAGCTCCTTGCCCAGGACAGCCTGCTCCTTCTTGGGGAGGGCAGCCATGCGGCCGTCCTCGACCATGGCCTCGAGCTCCTGCATACGGGCAACGCGGGAACGCATGGTCACGAAGTTGGTGAGCATGCCGCCGAGCCAACGGTTGGTGACGTAGGGCTGACCAGCGCGCTTGGCCTCAGTGGCGATGGCCTCCTGAGCCTGCTTCTTGGTGCCGACGAAGAGGATCTCGCCGCCCTTGGCAGCGGTCTCGGCCAGGAAACTGTAAGCCTTGTCGGCCTCGATGATGGTGCGCTTCAGGTCGAGGATGTAGATGCCGTTGCGCTCGCCGAAGATGTAGGGCTTCATCTTGGGGCACCAACGACGGGTCTGGTGACCGAAGTGAACGCCAGCCTTCAGAAGGGTGTTGATAGTGATCTGAGCCATTTCGAACCTCCATGGTTTGACTTCCGCACGATGTCGACCCCCGAATGCGACCCGACTGTGTGAGCCAGGCACCGGAGCACCGGAGTAGTCGTGCGTGAATGATGAATGCTGCCTTTTGGCAACCCTCTAATAATAACACGGGAATTGCACATGCCCCATGCGTGCGTCAACATAATCTGCATGCGCAGAACTTCCGCACAATTGGGCAACATGCAAAAACTGCTGTCCTGTGAGTCCTAGCGCCCAGAGGGAGCCAGGAACGACAGGAGCCAGCGCGTGAGAACGAGCTCCTTGTCGGGGTTTGACTTGAGCGCCGCGTCGCAATCGGCCGCAGACTCAAGAGCATGGCGCAGCTCAGGCAAGGTGTACTTGCGCGAAGAAGCCACATGGCTCTTCAGCTGCCAGGCCTGCACGGGGCGGCCGCGCAACTCCCCCACCCGCTCGCCGAGCTCGCCTATACGCCCGCTGCCATCGAGGACTTTGGCGCACAGAAGCTCACGCAGGGTCGAAACCGTCTGCAAGAAGAGACCGTAGAGGTCGCCTGAGGGAATCTGGGCGAAGATCTCCATGGCGGCGCGGGCATCGCGCTTCATGACCTGGTCGGTGAAGTCCCAGGGCTTGAACGGGGCGACGCGGCTGACGTTGGCCTCGACCTGCGCTGCGCCAATGCGCGCCTGGGGAAACATCCCCGCGAGTTTGCGCAGCTCGTTGTCGATGAGCATCGTAGACTCGCCCAGCAGGCTCACGAGCTTCTGCGCCGCCTCGAAGTCGAGGGCCAGGCCATGCGAGCGGCCCATGTCCACAACCTGCGGCACGAGTTCGCGGGCCTTTTTGGGAGCGCAGTCGATGATCGCTCCGGCGCCGAACTTCGCAACCGCCTTGTAGAGACGGGTC
>Ga0129314_1000810_pt1 | contig 27970 bp, 25 predicted proteins | sample O1111metagenome_FD_94431 | JGI IMG/M metagenome (GOLD analysis project Ga0129314, IMG submission 94431) | Orangutan individual fecal microbial communities from fecal samples from Wisconsin, USA - O1111 metagenome | ecosystem: Host-associated > Mammals > Digestive system > Large intestine > Fecal... | reverse complement strand
GCCGCTTCAGCATCAAGGGGGATGCACAAGCATGGACACCAAAGCGTTCTCGTACTTCGCGACGCTCCAGCGCCAGCACAGCCTGGCGCGCGCCGCAAAGGGCCTCGGAATCACTCCCCAAGGCCTGGGCGGGGCGATGCGCAGGCTCGAACAGGAACTCGGCGTGCACCTGTGGAGCGGGGCGCCAGGCACCTCTCCCCTCACCGAACACGGCAAGCTCTTCCTCACCTATGCCGAAGGGTTCGAGCGCGACCTCGGCGAGCTGCGACGGGGCCTCGACGCCATCACCGCGCACGCGAGCAACGTCATTCGCTTGGGCTGCTCGGTGGGCCTTCTGGGGTACCTGGGAGAAGACGTCATCGAGACCTTCAATCGCAACTCGGCAAACTGCCAGGTAGTGGCCTGCGAGGAACTGCCCGACGTGGAATGCGCCCGCCACCTTGCCGAAGGCGACTACAACCTTGCCCTGCTCGTGAACCCGGTGTCCGAGGCGTTCGAGGCAACGCCGCTCGTGGACGACTACCAGTTCTTCTGGGTCAACCGCACCGACCCCCTCGCACGCCGCGACGACATCGCCCTTTCCGACCTGAAGGGGCGCACGGTGCTCATGATGGGCGACGACTACCAGAACACCGGCCTGCTCATCCAAATGCTCGCGCAGCGGCACATCGACTGCGACATCCGCTTCACCGGCGAGATGATCCGCGTCTACGAGTACGCCCGCGCCGGCAAGGCTCTCGGCCTCACCTGCCGCAACCACATTGAGGCAACTGCGGAGTCCGAGAAGACCGTGGGCGTCCCCGTGAAGGAGCTGCCGTGGGGCTTCTCCATCTGCTGGCGCCGCGACACCGTGCCCACCGAGGCCCAGCAGTGGTTCCTCACCTACATGCGCTCCCTACGCAGGTCATATAGGTAGGGAAGGGGGCGGGGCGAGGGTTTCATCATTCGCTCGTCATGACCCAGAACACGGGCAACATGATGGCGGACGTCCTGGCAGCCGGCGAAGCTCAGGGCTTTATCGTGCATGCCGACACGCTCGAGGAGCTGGCCGAGAAGATGGACATGGACCCGGGTGTGTTCACCGAGACCATCGCCACCTACAACGACGCCTGCACGAGCGGCAACGACGCTGAGTTCGGCAAGGACGCCCAGTACCTCAAGGCTGTCGATGGCGCCCCGTACTACGCCATCAAGGCCATGCCCCGCACGTACAACTCCGGCGGCGGCCTGGTGACCGACCTCGACATGCGCGTCCTCGACGCCTCTGACGAGCCCATCGCCGGCCTGTACGCGGGCGGCAACTGCAACATGTGCATGCCCGCCATCGCCTTCGGCGGCGAGCTGCAGATGTGGGCCTACCTCTCCGGCAAGACCGCCGGCGAGAAGATCGAGGAGTATCTCGAGACGCTGTAGGCCAAAACTGGGAACTTTTCGCGCCCCCTTCACCGACGGGCCCCGCTGCCGCACGCACGGCAGCGGGGCCCGTTTTGTGGCGAACTGGAATACGCGCCTGACCGCCAGGGCAAGCGACCCGCCCCGGTGGCCGTGGCAACCCTTCTATCATTCCTTTCCAAGCATCCCCTCGGCCACCCAGGTTCCCGCCGGCGCCTCCGCTACTTCCCCAGCAGTCGAATCGGAATCGCATAGATTCCATCCTCCACCATGCGGGCGTACTCGCCGTTGCCGGTGATGACGGCCATGAACTCGGGGGCACGCGTGCGAGAGCGGGGGTCCGAACACAGCTTGTCGCGCATGCGCCGCAGGCTCGCCACGCCGTCGGGCACCTTGTCCTCGCTCACCTTGAACTCAAAGGCGGCCCAGCGGCCGTCGGCGAGTTGGACAACGGCATCGGCTTCGAGGCCCGCGTCGTCGCGGTAGTAGCGCACAGGGACGTCATCGAGCAGATCGAGGGCCCGGGCATAGACCGAAAGGTCCCGGATGACGAGGTTCTCAAAAACGAGGCCGAAGGTCTGCCAATCATCGAGCAAGGCTGTGGGTGACATGCCGAGCAGAGCGCATGCCAGACTCGGGTCGGCCAGGTAGCGTTTGGGCTTGACGGTGAATCGCTTCTTATCGCGCGCCGGCGGCGCCCACCCGGGAACCTCCTCGACAATGTAGAGCCCCCTGAGAGCAGCGATGTAGGCGCGGACCTTCTCCTCGTCGATGACGGCAGTGGGGTCCTCCTCGGCACCGAACATGTCGGAGATAATCGTCTTGTAGGTGGTTGACTGCCCCAGGTTGCGAGCCAAGGAAGACGCCAGGCGACGCGCGAGGCCAGGCTCCAGCCCGAGGGCCGGCACACTCACCCCGAATGTCGTGGTGAGGTAATCGCGGGCAATGAGCTGGGCGGATGCGACGTCGAGGTCGAGCGCCTCGGGCCAACCGCCCCTGCAGGCCGCCTCCACCAGACCCATGGTGTCCTTCGCGCAGACCGCCGGCGTGAACCTGCCTTCGAAGAGACCGGCCAAACTTACCGCGCCCGTAGACTCGCCCGACTCAGACAGACTCATGGGATGCATGCGAATGCGGCCGATGCGACCCGCCCCGCTGTGCGCCGGTCCCTCTTCCCCCTTTCTCATCGCAGGGGTGGACGAGCCCGTCAGGATGAACGCGCCGCGCACGCCGCGCGCCCGGTCTACCTCATGCCTTGCAGCGTCCCAAATCTGAGGGACGCGCTGCCACTCGTCCACAACGTGGGGACGCGCGCCCAGGAGCATCATCGATGGGTCTGCCCTTGCCAAGCCAAGGCTCTCGTCAACATAGGACACCGAGGCCCCGTGCTCGAGTGCCGTCCACGTCTTGCCGCACCACTTGGTGCCTGCGATTTCGACCGCGCCGAACACTTTGAGGTATCGCTCGACCTGCTCGTCGACCACGCGCGGCATGTATCCTGCAGGCTTCTCGAATTCATCGGCCATCCTGTGCTCCCTCCCTCGTTTTGTGAGAGAGTCTACTGCATTCGGATTTTCCTGAATATTGAGTTCGGATTTTCCTTATCTCTAGATTCGGATTTTCCTAATCATCCAACCCGTCTAAGACTCGGGGTCCGGCAAGGTGGCGGACGGCATTCTTTAAACACCAGGTCAGCTCACAAATTCCCAGCGATATTGGCCATTCCTTTCAGAATGCCTGAGAGGCGGCAGGGGATACATGACAGCATCCCCCACCAAGAGGATTCAAGGGACTGCGAGCTAATGGGACACTTTCACTTGCGACGACGAAAGACTTCGTCAGACGCACAACAACCCCTCCCGGCACAAGCCCGCCCAATCGTGCGAGCCACAGGTTGACAAATCCAACGGCATGGCAGCCGTTCCCCTCGAAAAGCGTTGTATATCTCAACCCATAGCTCGCAAACCAGGCTCAGATGCCCCCTTGCCACAAGCCAAGCGATGTAAGCGCGAATTGCATTGATCTGTTAACGCCGCCAATATGTCCAAGCATACATTGACACCGGTTTTGCCGAGACGGCTCTCAGATCTATGCCTACGGCAGGGGCAATTCGTACAGCGGCTCGTCGAGCTGGAGCCGTTCGGGCGCGCTTGAGGGGCAGCCCCAACCCGGCCATGTGCATGCCCGCCATCGCCTTCGGCGGCGAGCTGCAGATGTGGGCCTACCTCTCCGGCAAGACCACCGGCGAGAAGATCGAGGAGTACCTCGAGACGCTGTAGGCCGAGACTGGGAACCTTTCGCCCCCCTTCACCGACGGGCCCCGCTGCCGCGCACACGGCAGCGGGGCCCGTTTTGTGGCGAACCTTTTGTTGCGGGAGACCATGATGTACTCGACCCGGCAGCCCCGGGCGCCACCCATGCACCGTGCAAGCTCAGCAATCGGAGAACAGCGACCGGGGATTCATCCGCTGGTGCTCTATCGAGAACACGTTCACGGTCTTAGCCTGCTCGTCCACTGCGTAATACAGCGTGAAGGGAGTCCCAGGAACTGCGACGTAGCGGCATTCCATCGGCGGACGCGCCGCCTCATAGTATGGGTCATACACCGCTCCGGCCTCTGGGAACGACGCGAGAATCGTACGGTACGAATCAACACGGTCATAGGCCTTGCGCGTCTGAATCTCGGTGCGCATAAACTCAAGCACGCTCTTGGCATAGCGAACCTTGTAGTCCGCCCCCATCGCTACAGCCAGCCTTTTTCTGTCCGAATCAAACGATCGGCCTCATCTGCGTCGATGAAATCGCCCTCGGAGAATTCCTCGATTCCGCGCATAATGCCGCGATACGTGCGCATCTCCTGCTCGCGCAGCTCATTGCGAAAGTCCATCGCCTCGTCAAACGCGGCGGCATCCATGACGACGACGCACGCCGAACCATTGCGTGTGAGATATATGGGCTCCTTCGTCTCAGCGAGAGAGTCGATGATGCTTGCCTGGTTGCGGGTGAAATCCGAAAGCGGCCTGATGGCGGGCATTTCGTCCTCCTCACATAGACAGTAAGTTTGCAGCAAATATACTGCATTAATATTGCAGAGGTCAACAAGCCCGGTATCGAAATGCACAACGCCGGCCGTGTCCAAGACACCTTACCGCAGCGCCCACTTCCACGCAGGCGCGATGGCCACCCAGGCACCCCGTCCCCCGCCCATCATCCGCTCGGCTATACTCACGGAAACATGTCCTGTTTATACAAGCATGCGCCATCGGCAAAATGGGGGTGTCGGGTGGATCTCAAAATAGGCGTTGTATCCAAACTGTCCGGTTTCTCTCCGAGCGGCATACGCTACTTCGAAGAGCGCGGCATCGTTTCGCCCTCGCACGGACGAGACGGCACATACCGCTCGTTCGATCTGCCCGACGTCGCACGCCTCCTGGAATGCCGCAACTACCGCGAGTGCGGCTGCGACACAGCCGAAATTGCAGCCCTGCTGTCCCATGGGACCCTTTGCGACGTCGATGCCGCGCTCCACGATTGCGAGACTCGCCTCCGCCGCCAAATCGAGGCCGCGCAGCGGCTCGAGGCGTTCCTGTCGCACCGCAGGCAACTGGTCGACCTGGCATCCCGTTATGTTCCAGGACGAATCGAGGTGCTGCGCTCCCCCGCCACCTATTGGGCTCCCCTCTGGATGCCGGGAGAACGCGATGAGGTCGAGGCCCGCATTCCATCGGAGGAAGAAGGCTTTCCCATTCCCTACGCTGACTCGAGCTTGCTGTTCCCCGTCGAACAGCTTGACGCTGGAGTCGAGTGTGAACCCGCCGTTGGATACGCCGTACACCGACAGTATGTCGACGCCCCGCCGTCCCTTTCAACCTCATTTTTCCTACATCCACGCAAATGCGCCCACTCGATAATCCGCGTACGCCGAGACTTCACACCTTTCGAAGACGACTTGGCGGCGCTGGCATCCACCATGCGCGAGAGAGGGCTGGTTCCGGAGGAGTCCGCCTTCACCCATCGCGTTTGCACGCTCTACGACTCATCGGACGAGCTTCGCTTCGACGAAATATGGGCGCCGGTGAAATAGCGCATCTGAAAAGCGGCAAACTCTACTGCCACAGTCGAGTTTAGAAACATCCAACGACCCCTGTGGCCTCAAACCCCCTGCTCGCCTTCCCCTGCGTCCCCTCTTGACCCTACAGCGACAGCACGCCCTAGCATTTCCCCGGCTCGCAACGATAGCGAGGCAACACAAGAAGAAGGGGAACAAAGATGGCACTCGAGGGAATCAGCAGGCGTACCTTCGTTGAGGGAGCGACGGTGGCGGCCGCGTTTGCAGGCACGATGGCATCGGCCCAGGCTCCCGACCAGGCCCTTGCGGAAGAGGCGGCCGAGACGCTGAGCTGCGACGTCGCCGTGGTCGGCCTCGGCGCCGCCGGCCTGATGGCGGCACTTGCTGCCGCTGACGAAGGCGCACAGGTTATCGCAATCGACTCGGCGGACGATTTCGAGGGAACCACGAACACCCACACCACGGGCGCATGGATGATCGAGAGCGAAGAGCAGCTCAAGTACGACCATTACCTCACCCAGCAGCAAGCCTTCGAGTGGGTAGAGCCCGGAACGCACTACCAGTGCAACGGCAAGGTCCTGCGCAACATCATCCGCTCGAGCGCCCAGGCGGCGAATTACCTCATCGACGGCGGCGTACAGTTCCTGTACGCGTTCGCCGACACCACCGAAGAGGACACCATGCTCAACCGCGGCGGCCACGTTTACCTGGAGGAGGGCACGCCGCGCGCCGACAACTTCCGCGCCATGTGCGCCGACCGCGAGACGCTCACGACCATGTTCGGGCACAAGGGCGTCGAACTTGTCCAGAACGATGAGGGTGCCGTGTGCGGCGTTATTGCCGAGGGCCCCGACGGCACCGTGCGCATCGAGGCAAAGTCTGTCATCGTAGCCACAGGCGGCTTCCTCGCAAACCCCGACATGATCAAGGAGCACTTCGCCGGCGCGGTTCTCGTCAACCAGGGTTTCGGCCACAACGATGGCACGGGCATCAAGATGTGCCAGGCAGCCGGCGCCCAGATCGGCAAGAACTTCTCCGTGTCGTGCAACGAGATGGGCGCCGCCAACCTGAAGGCCTCCCCTGCCTACTCCTGGGCTCCCGGCCGCGGCACGAACCCTTGCTTCTACCTGCCCCTTTTCGGCAATGTTCTCGTTGACAAGCGCGGCGAGCGCTTCATGAACGAGCAGCAGATGGCCGAACAGACCATGTACAGCGGCGAACCGATGCTGCGCGACCCGTACTACTACACCGTCGTCGACCAGGCCTATGTGGACACCGTCAAGTCCAACCCCGTTTTCGACTTCCTCACCGAGGGCACCAAGGCAAACATGGGCGGCGCCCTTCTCATGGGCTTCGAGGGCGTGACCCTGTCCGACTTCGACGCCAACATCGAAGAAGCTATCGAGCAGGGCTGGGCAGCCAAAGCCGACAGCATTGAGGAGCTCGCCGAGGCCTTCGGCCTTATGAACCTGCCTGCTACCATCGAGGCATACAACGAGGCATGCGCTGCCGGCCAGGATGACGAGTTCTTCCTGCCTGCCGACTACATGCACGCCATCGAGGAGGGACCGTTCTACATCTTCGAGTACAACCCCGGCGCATGGGTCACGCTCGGCGGCATCAAGACGGACGGCTTCTGCCGTGCAGTAGACAGCAACAACGACGTCGTTGCCGGCCTGTACGTCGCAGGCGTTGACGGCGACTTCTGGAGCACCCCCTACTACCAGGGCGGTTCCTGCAATGGCTTCGCCCTGGCCTCCGGCGTCCTTGCGGGCAGCACCGCCGCAAAGGACCTCGTGGCATAAGGCGACACAGCCCAGGTGGGGTCTTGAGGGCTTCATCAGTCATTAAAAGGCGCACGTCGATTCATTGTCGACGTGCGCCTTTTGCTTCCCCAGCAGTCGAATCGGAATCGCGTAGATGCCACCCTCCACCATGCGGGCGCACTCGCCGTTGCCAGTGATGACGGCCATGAACTCCGGGGCGCGCATGCGGAAGCGGGGGTTCGAGCACAGCTTGTCGCGCATGCGCCGCAGACTCGTCACGCCGTCGGGCACCTTGTCTTCGTCTCTCGGTTTTGTGAGAAAACCTGTTGCATTCGGATTTTCCCGAATTTTAAGTTCGGATTTTCCCTGCTTCTAGATTCGGATTTTCCTGAGCACTCGACCCAACCAAGGGCTCCAGGCCTGCCGAGAGAACCAGCAATAATCATCAAACAGCTAGTTCAACGCAAAATATTTGCCGCTCCTTTCAAGATGCTTGTGAGGCGACAGGCAATACATGACGGCATCCCTCGTTGAGAAAATTCGGGAGATATGGGCCAATGCGGCGTTTGCATCTGTGAGATGCAGATTCGCACCAAGCTCGCAATAGCTCTGGCCGGCGCAAGCCCTCGTCGGGCGCGCAGCTACCCCGCCAAGCGTAAACTCACACCGACCGCGCGAGCCACAGGTTGAAAAATCTAACGGTACAACGGCCGACATCCCTGAAAAACGTTGTATATCTCAACCCGTAGCTCGCAAGACGGGCACAAGGCGACGCAAGGCGTTAGCGCCCATAACGCTTAGCGCGCCTCTCGTGCATTGTGCGCCCGCCATGCGTCGCACGCCCGGGCAAGCTCCATGCGGTCGACAGGTTCGAGGCGCGCCAGCTCGACGGCACGCGTGCGCAAGAAAGGCTCCAACGCCCGCGCGCGAGCATGTAGCGACGAGGGCAGCTTCTCCAAGTCGAACTCAAAGTCAGCCATAGTCTCGAGGACGGCAAGCTGCCGGTCTCCCATCACGCGCGACGCGGCCTGCTCAAAGCTGTCGCCACCCGACGCCGGCCTCGACAGCGCGGCAAGCATGGCAGCGTCGTCAAGCTGATCGTCCTGCACGTTGGGAAACAGGCCTCGCCCGTTGTCGAACACGGGAGCGGGCCCGAGCAGCCGTACCGTCGACGCATCGTAGAGATAGCCCAGGTTGGTGAGATGCCTGTCGGTGTTGCAGATAAGCGCGTCAAAGACCCAGGTATCGGCGTATGCCTCGAGCGACTCGGGGCCCGCACCCTGGGCAAAGGCAAGGTTGGCGGCAAAGGAGGACGACCCTGACGCAAGCGCCGCAGGCGCGTAAGAGACCTCCGCGCTGCAGAAGCACCTACACACTGAGCAGTCCCTCCCTTCCCATACATCATGCCAATATGTCGCACTTGCGGCGCAAAACCGCTCGGCAACCTGACTTGCAAGGCACTCGCTCGCCCACTCGCCAGGGATCCAGCCGGGCGTCGAGCCCTTGTAGAGCAGACGCTCGCCGCTAGACCCGATGCGCCACGCCTTTTGAAGCGAGCCACCCGTCGTGAGCTCGGGCGTAAGGCCGGAGAGGGGCGAGCTACCCAGGTCGAGGTGGCCAGTGTAGGCGACGGCCGCGAGGACGTCCGAAAAGCCGTTCTCATATAGGTTGTAATCCGCAAAGCGGCCGTCAAAACCAACAGGGCAGACCCAATAGCTGTCGTTGAGCGACAGACCGAGACCCACGGCGAGGATGCGCTCCACATCGCCAGGCCGGATTCCCATCATGATGCACAATGTGTCGGCGTAGCGCCGGTTAAACGGCAATGCCCTGGTAGAAAGCCACTTCCACACGCCGTCAGGCGTTGGCTGCAGACCCGGCGGCAACGGAGCATCATCCCCAGCCCGTCCAAGGTCAACAACAGTGTCCCCGTCGAACCCGTGGTCAATGGAGAACGTCAGGACGACCTTGTCGAAGAGCCTCAACTCGTATGCCTGGGCCTTTGCCATGGATTACCTCTCAAAGATGCCGCTGCGAACGCCTCAATTCTACACCGAGGCAACAGAGCTCGTTTTGTGGCTTGCCTTTTGTTGCGGGAGACCATGATGTAAGCGGCCCGGCAGCAATGCCGGGCGCTGCAAAGTCGCCGCACGCGCAAGCTCAGCAGTCAGGGAACAACGACCTGGGATTCATCCGCTGGAGCTCTATCGAGAACACGCTTACGGTCTTAGCCCGTTCGTCCGCTGCGTAATACAGCGTAAAAGAAGTCCCGGGAACTGCGGCGTAGCGGCATTTCATCGGCAGGCGCGCCGCCTCATAACTGCAGCGCCCACTTCCACGCAGGCACGATGGCAATCTGGCCAGCTTCGCTCGAAATCTCGCCTTGCTCGCGCAAGGTAATGATGGTTCCCCTGTCGAGATGAGCCAGGCGCATGCCTGCCTCCAGAGACGAGACCTCGCGCTTTCGTGTCTTCTCCAACGCCATGTCGACAGTGACCTGGTACAGGTCGTATGGTTCCATGCCAAGCGCGTCCCCCACAAGGAAGTCAACCTTTTCCCGCTTGGCCGACGGCACCGTGAGGGAAGTTACCGTCTCAGTACGCCGGCCCGCATTGCGACGGCGTAGCTCGATGTAGACAGCCGTCTCCAAGCGCTTTCCGATGTCCTGCTGGTTGGCACGGGAAACCGCGTAGGCAATTCCGGGATCCTCGGCGTAAACCTTAGGTACGCAGGAGCTTCCCGGCTTGAGCACCGTGGTGTACTCGGGAAGGAAGTGGATGAGATATGCCTCCCTCAGCAGTTCGAGCAAACGGTTCACCTTGTCCCAGTATGCCTTGTAACCCGCGTCGGTCAGCTTTCCCACGAGCTCGTTAGCCGAGAGCTCGCAGCCGGTGTTGCGAACCGCGAACAACGCCAGCTGCATTGCCAGGGAGATGTCCTCGCGGCCCGAGCGCTCGGCAACGTCTCGGGCGACGACGTCTCGGACGTACCCCTGCAGCAGCTCGACCCTATCCTCGGGGACCTGACGCTGAATCCCGGGGAATCCTCCCCACACCAGGTAGTCATCGAACGCGGACTCGTAGCGGGTAGTCATCTGGGGGGAGAAGGCGTCCTGCCCCGGCTCGGGCAGCGGGATGTTGTGGAAACGGCAGTACTCGGAAAAAGACAGCGGCCACATCTCGTGGACGTGAGATCGTCCCCGGAAGCTTGTCGCGATGCCCTCGGAGGACACCTTCGAAGACGAGCCTGTGATGACGACGGTCACGTTCTCCTGCTCGGCGACGCGCTGGCAAAAACCCTGCCAGTCATCCGTCTCCTGAACCTCGTCGAGAAAAAGGTAGCACCCCTGCTCACGCGCCTCGGGAACCTGGCGCCAATACTCGTCCACCACGCGGTCCATGACATCGGGGTCCATGGGCTTGAGGCGCACATCGGAGAAGTCGAAGTAGAACATCCGTGACCGGGGCACGCCCTGGTCGAGGATGTTTGCCATGAGCTGGAACAGGTAGAAGGTCTTCCCGCAACGGCGCATGCCCGTGATAATGTGCACGAGGTTGAAGCGCGCAGGGGCTGGAAGGTTGCGGATGATCTCATCACGCGGAATCGGACGAACGATTTCCTCTTCGATTCGGCCCCTCACAAGCGAGGAGTAATCGGCCGCCATCATTGGATGACCTCCATCCTTCTAAAATATTTTGATAGCTATAGTATATAACCTCTCAAAATTTTTTTAGAAGTATCGACTGTTTTCTCTCAATTTTTTGAGAAGCGTCAAGTCCAGCACGTGAAAGTCGCCTCAAGGCTGGCGTCTTGCGTCCATGCCTAATGTTCGCAGCTAACGACAATGCCGCAATAGCCCTAAAACACAAGCCTTGTGTCAAGCGCGCGAGCCACAGGTTGAAAAATCTAACGCTTCGGCGGCCATTGCCCTTAAAAAACGTTGGATATCTCAACCTATTGCTCGCAAACCAAGCCCAGCCGACCCAGCAGCTCGACAACAACCGGGCTCGCCGGTTCATCGCCAGCCCCATTGACCCCGACGCACGGTGCGATAGGCACGAGCAGGGCTTCTTCTAGCCCATCGACGCCAGGGTCACGCTCGAACGCGGCAGGGCGAGCAAGCCTCCGGTCCATACGGCAAGCAATCGGCCGACACGGGGAATGACACGAGCGGGTCATTCACAATGGAGGCTGCCAGGGTCCAGCCTTCAAACAAGCAAAGAGCCTTGCTCGTTCGCAGGTCAGCAAGCAAAAGAAACGCCCAGGCCAAGCCATGCGACGCGGCTTGACCTGGGGATCGAATCGATCAATCCATCCTGGCGCATGGCAAAAATGCAGCGCGCCTCATTGGAATGGTCAGAGACGCCACTTCTGCAGGCAGGCTGATCCGCCCTTGCCCCTACACGCGCACGCAGACGTTCTGGCGCAGGGGTCGGCAGGCCATCATGCCACCGCCCAGGGCGATGGTGCGGAAGATCTCGTCCTTGGCGTCCTGGCGCCATGCGGTTCCCGCGAGGCTTGTGACACGCGTGCCCTTGTAGGCCGTGGGGAACATCGGCGTCGACGTGCCGGTGAGCACGAACTCGCGGGCGTTGGGGCACATCGCGAGCAGGTCCTCGACCGTGCGGTTCACCACAGACGTGCCGCTCGACACCACGATGTCGCACGTGGGGAGGACCTCGGCCTGCAAGGCGCACGGCGTGACGTCGGCATGACCCGCGAGCTCTCGGCCCTTGTCGAAAACGACCGTCTCGGCGACCTTGCCCTCAAACTGCCTGGCAACGGGCGCCATGTAGCCGACGAGCGCCAGCTTGTCGCCAGGCTGGATAGCCACGCCGAAGGGAGCCGCGGCATCATCAGCGCAGAACATGAGCGGGACTCTGTGGCTCGCCGCATTGAGCACGGCAGCGCCCAGGCCGCGTTGAGCGTCATCGGTGCCGTCGACCAGGAGCCTCGCCACCTCATAGGCGTCCTTGCCGAGGGCCTGGCGGGCGAAGCTGAACGAGCCGCAACCCGAAGGCAGGCTGTCGCGCAGCATGTACGAGACGCCGACGTTCTCCCCGTCGAGCTGGGCCCCGATGAGCGCGATTCCCAAGACGAGGTCCGTCACCACCCTGCCTTCAAGGTACGGACGCGCAGCTTCCAGAATCTTCTCTTGCAACATAATAGGCCTCCTAGAGTGAGACATTGAGTCCCCTTAACCCAACGCACCGGCAAGCATCATTTTCTTATAGCACGCGTGCCAACCCGCGCCCAGGCCAAAAGCAACCAAGCGAACGAGCCCACGATAATCGGTTCCCCAAAATCTCTCTCCGCCCAACCGCGACGCGTTCGGGTTCCGCTCTGGCACAGCCCCGGACTCTCCTGACGCACACATCCGGATTTTGTCGAGCCCACAGTTCAGATTACACCCCTATTGGGATTCGGATTCGCCCGATGCATAAGCGCGGATTTTCCGGCAGATGAGTTCGACCTTCTCGAATCCCCTAGCTATACCAGGCCTTTTGCTATTCGCCACTGCACCCGCACGACCCCGTGCGCATCGCCGTACGCTCCAGGGCGTCCACTCGCAGCAGGTACTGCTTCTGGGCTGCCCGGGCAAACCAGTCTGGGTGCTGCGCGTGCGACATGATGTCGCCCACAGCGGGCGCAAAAGAACGCAAGGCATCAAAGTCGAGCCACGAGAAATCGCGCACAAGGGCAAGCGGCCCCGCCTCCCCATTGTCAAAAACGCGCGCGTCATAGAGAAGAAGGCCATCGACAAGCTGCTCTTCTGTGCGTGTGGCATGGTAGAAGGCCCGCCCGTTGTCGAAGATCGGCGCGACGCCCAGGGGCTTGCGAGAATCTGAGTCCAGCAAGATACCGAGGTTGAATTCGTGACGGTCATCGTTTGCGCCGAGAAAGTCGATCACAAGCTCCTGGTCAACGGCCGCGCGTGCGCTCTTCAACCCCAGACCCTCGAGAATGCCGACGTAGGCCTCGTGAAGGCTCGCCTCGATTGGGGCGTCGAAGTGGCGAACCACATCGTCGAGCGCAACGAACTCCGTGTCTTTGTCGACAAAGCACTCGCACACGCTGACAGGCTGACCCGATGGGTCCTCCTCGATTGAATACGGGACCCATGCGCCTTCCGGCAGCACGGCGCGACACAGCTCGGATGCTAAAAGTTCGGCCCACGGCTCGTGGCAGTCGCTCGACGATGAGCCTTTGACGAGGAGATTCTTACCCTCTCGGCATTCCCAACGCTTGGCAAGCTGGCCAGAAGTCGCGCTTCCCGGCCCCATGCGCACATGCACGCCATCCTGGGCCGTCCAGTCGGGACGTCCGTCAACGTAGGGGTTCTCAAAATAGTTGATGTCCCCCCAAGCCAGAACAAGCCCCTCCGGGCGGATCCAGTACTGGTCGGAAAGGTTGAGAGCAAGCGTCTTGAAAAGCAGCGAAGCCGAGTCAGCACAGCCCGCACCGCGCAAGATGGCAGAAAGCCCCGCCCTGCCCGTGGGGATATAGCGGTAAGAAATCCACCAGCTCAGCTGCATGGGATCGACCGACCCATCGGCAGTACTGGCACCCCACGGTGCATTGGATGCGTCATAGACCTCCAGGTCATGCACTGCACGACGACGAAGGTTGTAGGTGAAGGAACACACAGCAGTGTCCTTGCGCATAAGCACGTAACGGTCTTGCGGGCTGACCTGAAACATCGAAAACCTTTCGCTCGGACACCGTCTGCCGGATTGTAGCCCATCGGTTTGGTCGTTCGGTCGGCAAATGAAAGGCACCGGTGGCCAACGTGCGAATGTTGCGATACAGGCAGGCCCCAGCCCGATTCAAATAACTGAGCGAACAAGCTATCTCCCCACGCTTTTCGTGACATGAACGTACCGTCAAACACTCAACGCAAAAAAATGAATCCATTCCCCTACAATTATGTGACGCCTTGGGCCAGCAGTCCGGTACACGGCACTCATTGGAAGGACCACGAAGCACATGCTCGACGAACAGCACAGCAAAGAACGAAACCCTTCGCATAAGGCGCGTGTCATCTGCAACCAGCAGATGATTACCGTGTTCGTCGAACACAATAAGGTCATTGCCAAGGTCCTGAAAAAGTATTACCAGCTTACGCCAACAGAATTCTGCATCCTACGCGCACTCTATTTGTCGGACGGACGCGTTGAGGGCGTCGACTTCGCATCCTTCCTCTACCTCAAGCGCAACTCCATCTCCATGGCGCTATCCAAATTGGAAGAAAGAGAGTTTATCGGAAAGGCAGCCAGCCAGCAGGATCGCCGCTCCATCATTGTGACTGAGACCGAGCGTGGCACCGAAGTAACTCGGGAGGCAACAGCCGATATATACGGAGCGCTAACAAACTCCTTTTGGCACGATCTGGCCATAGAAGATAAACGCGGCGGCAATGAAACCGCATCTCTCGTGCTTGAAGCCTTGCGTGGCGCCCCAACAAAGGCACCAGGCGGCCTCAAAGAATCCAACACTCCCATATCGCCCGAGTTTATTGTCTTCTGCAAAGTCGTTCCGCAGCTCTGGAGCGCGCGACTCGCACTTCTGGGGCTCTCCCTCTCAGAATACCGCATGCTCGATGCCATCCATCAAGCAAATGAGCCCGTTCGTTCTACCGACATTGCAAGGTCGCTCCTGCTCGAACGCAGCGTGGTCTCGCAATTCAAAGACACCATGGTGGAGAAGGGTCTTGTCGATTTCTCCCCTGCCGAAGGCGACCGCCGTAATTACGAGGTCAACCTAACCCCCGAAGGCCAATCGCTCGCCTTAAGCGCACAAGCCGCCCTGCAAAAGGAAACCGACCGCGCCTACATGCTGTGTGACGATGCACTTGTGCCGCGCATCAACGAGTGGCACCTACGCATGTTCCGTAACATGAACGTTCTTAACGCAGTCATCTAAACAGCAGCGAGATCAAAAGGGGAATCTTGTCTTTCAAATTTTAGTTAAGTCATTGACTTAACTATGTATTGACATTACACTTCCCCTTGACAGGCCGGCCAAATAGGACCGACCACAAGACAAGGGGGTAAGCCATGGAACTCACTCGCAGGAACTTCATCGCCACAACCGCCATTGCCGCAGGCGCCGCAACGGTTGCAGGCACTACTCGTCACGCAATGGCCGAAGAGGCCTCCGAGGATTTTGATATCGTCGTCGTGGGCGGCGGCATGGGCGGCTTGACCGCAGCCGTACAGGCGGCTCTTAACGGTGCAAGCGTCATTCTTCTCGAAAAGTGCGAGGAGCTCGGCCTGGGCGGTGCCCACGCCGAGGGGCAGTTCGGCGTTGGCTCTCGCATGCAGCAGGAAGCCGGCATCGATTTCACCATTGCCGACGTTGTCGCCCATGAAATGGAGCTTGCCCAGTTCCGTTCCAGCGGCTCTTTGTGGCTTGACCTGTGCCAGAATTCCGCCGGCAACCTCGACTGGTGCGAGGAGCAGGGCGTTGTGTATGAGAACGTCGATGACTATTTCGGCACGTGTGCGCTGGCCACGTTCCACTGGTTCAAGAATCACAACGCCATGGACGGCTACATCACTCCCATGATTGCCCGTGCTGAGGAGCTCGGCGTTGAGATTCGTACGCAGACGGCGGCCACGGAGCTCATTATCGACAACGGCGTCGTAAAGGGTGTCAAGGCCGAGGGCGCTGATGGCACCACGGAATCCATCAATGCCAAGGCTGTCATCCTGGCCACCGGCGGCGTGGCAGGCGACTTTGACCTGCTTGCCAAGCAAGGCTGGACCCCGAGCCGCTTAGCACTGGGCGGGGTGTCCACCACGGTGGGCGACGGCTACAAGCTGGCCCAGTCTGCCGGCAACAAGAGCCTGCTTGAGGAGAGCTGCTCGTTCATCCAGAACTACATTCCCGCCATGGGCTTCGAGGTGTTTCCGCAGTTCCTCGACCCGATCAACGGCATGATTACTGGCCTTGCTGCAGGTGGTTGCGAGCTGTGGGTCGATCAGGATGGCCGTCGTTTCTGGGACGAATCCACCCCGAGCTTGAACATGATGTATCAGACTATGCCCACCAAGGACAACAAGGCATCGTACGTCGTGTTCGACCAGTCCATGTACGAGGACCTGTACGCCGAGACCGAAGGTGCAGCGGAACGTCTCGCCTCCTGCGTCGAGTCCAACGAGGGCAATTCTCTCTTCAAGGCCGACACTATTGAGGGCCTGGCCGAGGCGGTAGGCATCGATGCAGACAACCTCGTGGCGGCCGTTGAGCGTTACAACCAGATGTGCGAAGCCGGCGAAGACACCGACTTCTACAAAGACACCGACAAGCTTGTCGCCATCAACGCGGGTCCCTATTACATCGGCCGCATCGAGCAACTTGTATACTGCTCCATCGGCGGCATCAGTGTGGACAAAGACTTCCAGTGCATCGACGCCAACTGGGAGAAGATTCCCGGCCTGTACTCAGCTGGCATCGACTGCGCCATGCTTTACCGCGCCGTGTACACCATCACACTGGGCGGCTCGTGCTCGGCCGGCGTCGTAAACTCCGGCCGCGGTGCCGCCAACGCCGCCTGCGCTTCCTTCCAGGCATAATAACCAGACAAAGCCTTCAGGCAACATCGCATTGGCCGCCCCCGTCTCTCACGCTACGAAGACGGGGGCGGCTGTCATCCCAACTACGGCTTACGGCCCCGATTCACCAAGTCCCCAAGCTCAATCGCGGCGTCGACCACCGCATCAAAACCCCAAATCACCGACATACGGAGTGCTTTTGACGTATGGCGCCCAGACAAGGTCTCGCATAGCATGAGACAGTCTGACTTCTTCAAGAATTTCGACATAATGGGCAATCGCGTCGGTTGACCCACGCTTCTCAGCCGTTGCTGCAACTGCCATGGCAAGCGTTTCCTCATTTATGACATCCCGCTTCGTGCGAAGAAGCGCATGTATGTCGTAGAAATCACGGCCCCGTGTGTTGGCCACACCCCTCGAGACAACAGTTTCGAACTTCTCGGCAAGCACGGTCTCAATCGGATATGAAAGAACCCTTACCCATCCCCCGTCAAACATAAGTGGATATGCATATACCGTTTGACCCGGTACTATCCTGTCGCCTGTAGTAATGTCTATCTTGATGGGAGCGTCGAGCTTGCCATATCTCACTCGAAGGTGCGCGCGCCAGTTAGCGTATTCGTCAATCTCACGAATCGGTTCAACTCTCTCAAAGATGTAGCTCATCTCATCGTTGACATCTATTAAGCAAATCTCGCGCACCGCCGCCGTTACGGTCGATTCATCCATGTCCATTCCGACAACCGTTGTATCCATGTCCATAGTGGTGCGCTGCATCACACCTGTCATGGAAGATACCAGGAGTCCCCCTTTGAGAATAAACTTGTCAGCATACGGGCTTTTCTCCAAGCGAAGCAGCAGGTGCTCAAACAGGTACATCTGAAGCAACTCCTGAGGCTTAAGACCGCCCTTCTTTGCCATCGCTCGGATTTTCCCTTTGAGGCTTGCGTCGCTCAGCGTCATACCAGCACCTCCAGATACATCCTGAACTCGTTCTCGACTCCGCGGGCTGCGCACATGCGGGCCAACTTGGGTAAGTCCGCATTTTTTCTCCTGAAATAACCCCCGACTGCATCACGGACAAGTTGAGGATCAGCACCTTCAGTCGCTCGCAATGCCAGGAGGTCAGCCACCGCGCGTTCGGCGCAATAGGACTTCACGGTAATTCCGGTAGGCGTTTTTACCTCGATAATCCCCAGCTCATAGAGCTCCGGCTTCAATCGGTGGATATGGATGTCTGGATGCTCAGAACGAATTCCGGCTGGATTGTAGCCATACGGAACAGATACATCCAACTGGTGCGGGGCTCGATCCGAAAGGCCCGCGAGAAAAAGCGCGCTGCCATGAGAGAACACGCATCTCTTCCATCTATTGGAAATAGATGCGAACTCATCGTCGAAAATATCGGTGGAGCAATAGACGCCGCGCGTAAGCCTGTCTATCGCCCCCGTTTCGAGGGCATACGCTATGCTTCCAGGAAGAAAGCCAGCTTCCTTCATTTGAGCGGCAGTCGAAACCCCGCCAGAGTTCACTATGAAACGTGTCAGCTCAGCCGTCTTCGTCATGCCGCCCTCCTTTTTTGATTTTTAGACACCAACTATAGCATTTTCGTGTCTAAAAATCAAAATCTCGCGCAACAAAAGCGGGCCCGCCCGCCAATCCCTGGCAGACAGGCCCGCTCCGCCCACCCTCCTCGCTCCCCTACCTGCGGGCGCTGGCGGGGGAGAAGCAGTCGAACATGAGCAGCGCGGTGCCGAAGAGCTGGCCCGAGCCGCGCTCGACGAGGGCGCGCACGCCCTCGGGGTCGACGACGACGCTGCCGGCCAGGCACTCAACGCCCAGGTCAAAGAAGAGGGGCGCGGGCACCACGCTGGGGCCGACGAGCACCGTGTGGGGCTTGTTGCCCATGCGTGCCAGCTCAAGCAGGCGCGTCATGGTCTTGTTCGTGAACGTGACACCCGTCATGAACAGGTAGTCCTGCTCGGGAATTATGTACTCGCACGCGGGGTCGGGCGTGTCGAGGTCGTCGGTGCAGTTGCGCTCGAGCACGGTGAGGATGCCGCCGCGGGTCTTGGCGATGCGCTCCACATGGGGGAAGTGGCCCACCACGGTGACGCGCTTGCCGGGCATCTCCTCGGCATACATGGCGAAGGCGTCGGCGCGGCGCTCCACGCCCTCGGGCAGCTCGCCCATGTCGTCGAACACAGCACCATACGGCTCGATAAGCTCGCGGCGCGAGTACCAGGCGTTAAGCGCCGCCACACCCAATGTCGCCTCGGCGAAGTTCCACGACTTGGCCAGCGCGGCCACCTCGCGCAGGGAACGGCCAGCGAGCGGGGCTTTGTCGATGGCGCGACCGCCACCCGAGCACGTCATGGAGACCCCCATGCCACACTCAGCCTCGACGTAGGACCAGTTGGCGCCCAGGCACGAGCGCGTCACCAGCACGTCCTCGGGCACACCCTCGATGAGGGCGTCGTAGAGGTACCAGCGGTTGGGTGAATTGACGTCAATCATCGCAGGTCTCCAAATCGCTCGTTACAGATTCCAGGAAATGAACGCCCACTCGTTGCGGTGGCGGTAGTCGCGCAGCACAACGGGGTTGCCCTCCTCGTCGACGCCCATGCTGTAGTGCTTGGCGATATGGGCGTCGAGCAGGGCCTCTTCCTCGGGCGTGAAGGGTCCGTCCTCGCGCTCGTAGTTCGCGCGCACCTCTTCGATGGTCTCGCCGAAGACGGGCCTGTTGTGCAGGATGTAGGAAACCTCGGGCAGGCGGCCCATCTCAAGCAGGAGGTTCACGATGTAGGTGGCCTCGGACAGTTTGGGCTCGGGGCGGCCGATGGCCTTGAGCATCTCGTGGTCATGACCAGGCGAGAAGCTCGTGGAGACGGCGATGCACACGCGACGGCGCGTGTGGGCTTCCATCTTGAGCAGCGTCTCGCGCAGGTCGCGCGAGAACAGCGAGCGGGAAGCGAAGAAGACGTCGGCCACGGGCAGGTCTTCCCAAGAGTCGAGCCAGCTCACCTTGCGGATGTCGAGGTTGCCGATGACGCGATCGGCCTCGGCCTGCTCGCGTAGCTTGCCGAGCATGCCGCCCGAAAGGTCGCACGCCACCACGTTGACGCCCTCGTTGGCGAGGGGAAGCGCAAGCGAGCCCGTGCCGCAGCCCATGTCGATGACCGTCTCACCGGGACGCACGCCGGCGCGGCCGAGGAAGTCGTTGGCATAACCGCTGCGGGAGCACGTTGCCGTGAAGTTCTGGGAGCGCTTGTCCCAGTAGGCCTCGTTCTCAAGGCCCTCCTCGCACTTGGCGCGCTGCTTCCAGAGCTCGTTCCAGTCGAGTCCGCTTTCTGCCTGCATGTTTTATCCCCTCAACTCGATCTCGATCATGTCCCCCACCTGCGGCGGCACGTGACCGCACCCGTTTGCAAGCGGATAATAGCCAGCGGCCGTCTCGGCCTGAACCACGCCGGGCTTGAACTTGAGCGGCGTGGCCTCGATGATGCCGTCCTGCGCCTGCGTCAGCGCGATGTGCCTGATGGAGTGGAACGGCGTGGTGCGCTCAAAGGCGGGGCGAAGCTCGCCGGGGCGCTTGTCCTTCTCCTTGGGAGCCGAGAACAGGTCGGCGAACGGGGCCGCCAGGCGCGCGGTCACGTGCTGCGGCGTCGTGGGCCTGCCGTACCACAGGTCGATGACGGGCTTCAGATAGAAGTCGGTCGTGAACGTCGCGCCCAGGGCGGGGCCGCTGATGCCCACGATGGGCGTGTTGTCCACCACGGCGTAGCTGGAGTGATGGCCCGGTCCGTGAGAAACCTCGTGGTTGATGACATGGCCGATCTTGTCGAGAATCTCCATCGCCCAGTCGTCGGAGCCCTTGGAGGAGCCGGCGTTGAGCACCACGATGTCGGCCTCGGCGCAGGCACGGTGGAGAGCGTCCTCGATCATGTCGGGCTTGTCGGGCACGATGGGGTACACCTTGCACTCGCCGCCCCAAGCCATGGCCTTACCCTTGATGACCAGGCTGTTCGACTCGATGTTCTTGCCGCGGCCGAGCTTCTCGCCGGGAGCCACGAGCTCGTTGCCCGTGGGGATGAACACGACCTTGGGCTTTGCGAGGACCTCGCACTCGGTGAGGCCGGCGCCTGCCAGCGCAGCGGCAATAGCGGGCGTCACAAGGGTGCCCGCGCTCACGACGACGTCGCCCTCGTGCATGCGGCTGCCCGCAGGAGAGGTGCCGGCATAGCGGGCGCTCGGTGCGTGCAGGATGGCCTCAAGCGTCTGGTTATCGTCGCTTACCTGGGCGTTCTCGATGCACACGGCCGTGTCGAAGCCCTCGGGCATGCCGACGCCCGTGTTTGCGAACTGCCACTCCACGCCGCGGGTCCAGCCGGAGATGTCGGGCACCTCGCCGGGCTCAAGCCCCTCGAAGTCGCTCCAACGAAGCGCCACCGAGTCCATGTTGCAGGTCAGGCAGTTGGGCAGGGTCACTTGTGCGAGGGCGTCCACGGCAAGCGTGCGCCCAAACGCCTCGTCCACCGGCACGGTCTCGTGCGCCGGATGGAAATCGCAGGCGGCGAGAATGGCCGCCACCGCGTCCTCGCGGTCAAGTTCGATGTGCTTAGAATGGTCCCTCATGCATGTCCTCCAAACAGTGGCCCCCGGCCACACCCGTGCGTACACATAACACGTGCGGGACCCGCTGGTTGCAGGCCCCGCACGTCGTTCTTCCGTTCTTTAGGACTTACTTGTTCTCCCTGAAGCTGATCTCGTGCTGGTTGCACAGCTCCTCGACCTGCTCAGGCGTGAGGTCCACGTTGTAGAACAGGCGGAAGAAGTCGGTCAGGCCGGCCTCGAGGTCAAGGTCAATCTCGGGATAGATGAGCTTGGCGAACCACTCGATGCCGACGAGGCGCATCATGCTCGGCGGACGGTCGAACCAGTTGAAGGGCACGGCGGGCGTGTTGTAGACACGGCCGTTCTTCACAGCCTGGATGTCCTGCCAGACGGGGTTGGCGAGAATGTCCTCGGCGAGCACGTAACCCGTGTGGCACAGGATCATTTCGGGGTCCCAGCCGATGACCTGCTCGATGGAGACGGGGGTCATGCCCTGGCCGGACTGCATCTCAACGTCGGCGATGTTGATGGCGTGGCAGTAGTCGATGACCTCGGTGTGATGCGAACCGGTGGGCTCGGTGGACAGGCCGTCGGCGCCCTCGGCGTAGTAGATGGTGGGATACTCGTCCTCAGGGATGGCATCGAGGAGCTCGACCATGTGGTTGAGGTGCTCCTCGTAGAAATCGCCCAGCTCAGCGCCGCGCTCGGCCTCGCAAACCCACTCGCCCAGCGTGCGGTACACGTCGGCGGTAGCCTCGAGGGCGTTGGGGACGCAGATGACCGGGATGCCGGTCTGGGTCTGGATCTGGTCGGGCGTCTCATCGGTGGCAAGGTTCTTGGCAATGCCCATGTAGATGATGACGTCGGGAGCCAGGGCGATGATGTCCTCGATGTTGACCGTGCACTTCTGGCCCATCCAGCCGCCGATGGCGGGAAGCTTGGCCAGCGACTCGGGCAGGTAGGCCAGGGCCTCATCAGTAGGCTGATTCACCCAGGCAATGAGCTTGGTGGGGGCGAGGGTGGCGACCCAGGCCTCGCCGGTAGGAACGGCGCAGTACACAGAGTCGACCTGCGTGGGGATGGTCACCTTGCGGCCGGCGTAGTCCTCGATCTCACGGGTGTCACCGGTGGCCTCGGCGAGAGCGGGGGTGCGGCCCGAGAAGGCAGCAGCGCCGACACCGGCGAGGGCAAAGGCACCGAGGGAAGCGAGCATCTGACGCCTGGTGAGCTTGCAATACATACACGTCATCCTTTCGTTTACGTGGAACGTCAACCAACAGGAACTAGCAGGAGCAGGCCGAAGACGACCCGCACCCTCCTTCGCAACCGGTGTGCCTATGGCAACGGCACGACCCGGCAGTGAATTCGATAATGGGAATACAGCCCGTGAGCAGGCCTTTGTCGTAGGTGTCGCGCTGAACGATGCGCACGTCCACCCCGTAGGTCCGCCGCAGCGACTCCTCCGTCACGATCTCCTCGGGCGGGCCCACGACAATGCCCGTGCGCGTCACGAGGCCCACCTTGGTCGCGCAGAGAAACGCGTGGTCGGGGAAGTGCGTGGTCATGACAACCGAGAGACCCTCGTCTACCAGGCGCGACACCTGGTTGAGCACGCGCACCTGGTTGCCGTAGTCAAGCGCCGCGGTGGGCTCGTCCATCACGAGCATCTCGGGCTCCTGCGCGAGCGCGCGGGCGATGAGCGTCATCTGGCGCTCGCCGCCGCTGACCTCGGTGTAGAGCTTGTCGGCAAGGTGGGCCACACCCAGGCGCTCAAGGCACTCATAGGCCACCTGCTCGTCATGGGCGGAAGGGCTCGCCATCGCACCGATGCGCGAGAGGCGCCCCATCGTGACCACGTCGATGACCGGGTAGGCAAAGGGCGGCGTGTGGCTCTGCGGCACGTAGCCGATCTTCTGCGCGAGCTTGCGCGGGCCCCAGTCGGCAATGGCCTCGCCGTCGAACTCGACGGTTCCGCCCAGCGGCTTGAGGAACCCGAGCATCGTCTTGAAGAGCGTCGTCTTGCCCACGCCGTTGGGGCCCAGCAGCACCAGCGACTCGCCGGCCCCCATCTCAAACGAGACGTCCGTGAGCACCTTGGTCTTCTTGTAACCGCAGGTAATGTCTTTGAGCTCGAATTTGTTCATGCGATCACGCCCAGGTCTTGCGGCCGCGCATAAGCAGGTAGATGAAGAAAGGCGCACCGATGACCGCCGTGAGCACCGAAAGCGGCAGCTCCACAGCCAGCAGGCAACGGCACAGGTTGTCGATGATGAGCAGGTACACCGCGCCCAGGAGGGTGGATGTGGGCAGCAGCACCTTGTAGTTGGGGCCCACGATCATGCGTGCCAGGTGCGGAATGACCAGGCCCACCCAGCCCACCATGCCCACCATGGCCACGGCCGACGAGGTCACGAGCGTGGCGCACACGATGAAGAGCAGGCGAATGAAGCGCGTGTTGGCGCCCAGCGAGCGGGCCTCCTCGTCGCCAAACGACAGGGCATTGAGCTGGTAGCGGAAGAGAATCATGGGGATGACGCCCACGAGGGTGGGGATGACGAGCTTGGGCAGGTCGGCGAGCTGAGTGGTGGCAAGGCTGCCCATGAGCCAGAACGTGATGGCGGGAAGCCTGTCGTTGGGGTCGGCGGCGAACTTGCTCATGGTGATGACAGCCTGGAAGAGCGCCGCGACCACCATGCCGGTGAGCACGAGGCACAGCGTCATCGAGCTTCCGCGGCTCACCACCGCGCTGATTGCATACGTCAGGCTCACAGCGATGATGCCGCCGATGAAAGCCGCCAGCTGCACCTCAAGGTTGCTGCCGTTGGCCAAAAGGGCCAGGCAGGCACCGCAACCGGCACCCGCGCTCGCACCCAAAAGGTCGGGGGACACCATGGGGTTCTTGAACAGTCCCTGGTAGCTCGCGCCGGCAGAGGCAAGCGCCGCTCCGATGAAGAGCGCGGCGACGATGCGCGGCAGGCGCACCTGCATAATCACGGTGTTGTTGACAGCCGCCGTCTCAATGTCGGTACCAAACACGGCGTTGGAGATGACAGCAAGCACGTCGGGAATACTCACGTAATAATGGCCGAGCGTGAACGACACGAGTATCGCGACGACGCCGATGACGCTGATGATGACCAGGGCCAACTTCGTGTGCGCGTATGCACGCCGGCGCTTTACGCTGGCCTGACGCTGTGGTACGGCCGGGCTGTTTTGCTCGACCACTTCTTCGGATGAATCCACATGCCCTCCCAATAGGCTCCCTCAAAGCCAAGCAATCGTGGCAGAGCATCGCGTGTATGTCGGTTGCATATGCAACCGAGACCCCCGACAAATGGTTATTACCGCGATACAATGGGCTGCTCAAGACACTCAGATGAGAGAAGCGATGAAACCTTACCCGCCCGACCGCGTGACAACCTACTTCAGATGCAGCGCCCGCACCATCGCAATCGTCGCCGTGAGCGGCGTTGTGTACAACGCCGGCCTCGCCCTGGGCCCCTACCTCGAGGGACTGATGGTCCAGCAACTGCTCGACATCGTGCAGGGCTCTGGCACGCTGCAAGGCATGCTGGCCCTGGCGGCCATCTACCTCGCGGTGATTGCGCTGGTACAGGGTATGCGCGCGGTGAAGCGCTTCTTCGTGCGGCGCTTTGCCAACGACACGGCCCGTTCCATGCGCGGCACGCTCTACAACAACATCGTCCATACCCCGCGCGCCGACCTTGTGGGCGCAAGCGCCGGCACCCTCATGACCAAGGCCGTCTCAGACGTGGACGCCGCGGTGGAGGGCATGCGCAAGGTCACGACGGAGGTCTTCGACACAGGCGTCGCGATGGTGGCTTACCTGTGCCTGCTCCTCACGCTCGACTGGAGGCTCGCGCTTTTGAGCTGCCTCTTTACCCCGCCGGCCTACTGGCTGGCAGGACGCCTCAAAGGGCGCGTGTACCATGCCAACCAACGCTCCAAGGCAAGCGCGGGCAAGCTGAGTGACGCCACAATCGACCAGGTGGAGAACGCCCTGCTGTACCGCCGATACGGGCTTTCGGGCATGCGCGCGCAGGGCTACGAGGAGCGCCTCGACGACTACGAGCGCTGCGCCACCCAGGCTGGCATCTGGGAAAACGTCATGATGCCCGTGTACAAGGCCGTCTCCATGGCGGGGTGCATTCTCATCGTGTGGCTGGGCGCGCGCAACGTGGCCGGCACGGGTTGGACCACGTGGGACATCGCCTCGTTCACGGCATTCCTCTCGTGCTTCGCGCGCTTCGCGACCAAGGCGTCGCACTGCGCCAAGCTCTTCAACGCCGTGCAGAAGGCCCAAGTCTCTTGGGCGCGCATCAAACCCCTGCTCAAGCCGCGCATTGAGTGGGATGAGACAACTGCGCTCGACCTGCATGCGCCCCGCGGGCTCCATCTGCGCGACGCCGGGCTTGCCTATGCCGGCGAGGGCGCGTTTGCCCTGCACGGCGTGAACCTCGATGCGGCACCCGGGCAAATCGTGGGCGTCACGGGACCGGTCGCGGGCGGCAAGTCAACGCTTGGCAAGATGTTCCTGTACGAGCAGCCCTACGAGGGCAGCATTCGCCTGGGCGAGGCCGAGCTGGCCGCAATGTCTGCCTACGAGCTGAGCCAGTCGGTGGGATACCTGGGCCACGACCCTGAGCTTCTGAGCGACACCGTGCAGGCCAACGTCTGCCTGGGCGAGAACCTGGACGCGCGGGCCGCATTGCGCCTGGTACAGCTTGAAGAGGAGGTCGCCGCGATGCCGCAGGGCGCAGACACGCTCGTGGGCGCAGGCGGGGTCCGCCTCTCCGGCGGCCAGCAGGCACGCCTTGCCCTTGCGCGCACACTCGCGCGCAAGCGGCCCCTCTACGTGCTCGACGACCCCTTCTCCGCCGTGGACAAGGCAACCGAGCGGGCGATTATGGCAGGGCTGCGCGAACGGGCGACAGACAGCGTCGTGGTGCTCATCTCGCATAGGCTGACGCTCTTCCCTGAGCTTGACCAGGTCGTTTGGGTCGAAGACGGCCAGGCGCTCACCTCGACGCACGCAGGACTCATGCAGGACTGCCCCGCATACCGCGCCTTCTACACGAAGCAGGCCGGGGAGGTGACCCACGATGGCGAGCACTAACCGTCCCCATGCCGCAAGCACCCTGCGCGGCATCCTCGCTGGCGTCGTGCGGTCAAACAAGCTGCTCACGGCCGCCCTCGTGGTCGTCATCGCGGCCGACATCCTGCTCACCCTGGTGCCGCCCCTCGTCTTGGAGGGCATCGTAAACGGCCTCACTGCAGGCCAGGAGATCTCGCTGGCCGTGGCGCTGCTCTACTTCGGCTCCGTTGCGGGGTCAAGCGCGATGGACGCCCTCAAGTCGGCCTCGGTCACGGTGGCGGGTCAAAAGGTGACGCACGGCCTGCGCAGCGCCATGGCGCGCAAGCTCGACCGCCTGCCCGCCGGGTATTTCACGCACCACACGGGCGGCGCCGTCAGCTCCCTCTTCGTCAACGACGTGGACACGGTGCGCGCACTTTTTGACGAGGGCATCGTGAGCATGGCGATCGACGTCTGCAAGGTCGTGGGCATCATCGCGGTCATCTTCACGCGCAGCATCGGCCTGGGCGTGTTGCTGCTGGTAGTGACGCCGTTCTTGTTCCTGCTCACACGCGCGTTCCAGCGTCGCATGCTCGCCGCCCAGCTCGCGAACCGCCAGGCCGTGGCCAACATGAACGCTCAGGTGCCCGAGACCGTGCGCGTGATGCGCACCGTGCGCAACCTGGGGCGGGAGCGCTTCACGGAGGAGCGCTACGACACGTGCGTGCGCGACTGCTTCGCGAGCATGGAGCGCGTGAACCTGTACGACTCGGTGTACTCGCCCATCGTGGTCACCTGCGGCTCGCTCGTCATCGCCGCCGTGATGGTCCTGGCAAGCCTGGGCGGCGGCGTGCAGGAGTTCTTCGGGATGTCGGTGGGCACGGCGGCCGCAGTGGTCGCCTATTTGGGCAAGGTGTTCGAGCCGCTGGGCGCCATCGGCATGGAAATCGAGAGCATCCAACAGGCAATCGCCGGCGTGAAGCGTGTGAAAGCCTTCCTCGCCGAGAAGGAGCGCACCGAGACCGACAAGACACCCCAGGCAGATGCGCCCCTGGCCGTGGAGCTTGCGAAGGTGGACTTTGGCTATGAGGACGGACGGGCCGTCCTCGAGGACTTCTCGCTTGACGTCGAGCCTGGCGAGATAGTCACACTGGCAGGCAGGACGGGCGCAGGCAAGAGCACGATTTTCAAGCTCATCCTGGGCGACTACGAGCCCTGGGCGGGTGAGGTGCGCGTGTGGGGGGTCAACGCCGCGCAGCTTGCCCCGCAGGCACGCAGGCGATTCGTGGGCCACGTCGACCAGGCGTTTAGGCCCGTGCCGGGCACCCTCGCCGACCAGATCACGCTGGGCGACCTAAAGTGGCACGCTTGTCTAGACACGGTTTTGACCTTTGAAAGAAAACCCCAGTTCTTCCCCGTCCTTGAGCTTATGCCGCCCGAGGCAGCTCGTTGATGCCCGAGAAGTACCACTGGGCCG
>Ga0129314_1000809_pt1 | contig 27973 bp, 25 predicted proteins | sample O1111metagenome_FD_94431 | JGI IMG/M metagenome (GOLD analysis project Ga0129314, IMG submission 94431) | Orangutan individual fecal microbial communities from fecal samples from Wisconsin, USA - O1111 metagenome | ecosystem: Host-associated > Mammals > Digestive system > Large intestine > Fecal... | reverse complement strand
TTGCAAATTATCTGACGGCACTGGATGCGCAGCGCGACCAGCTTGCTCATAATCTCATGACAATGGGTGTGCAGGCATCGGAGTCTGAAAAGCTGAATACCCTCGTGCCGAAGGTGCTGCAAATCCCGTCCGGCAGACCGGAGGTGACGCTGTTCCGCAACGGCAATGATGTTCTTACCACATACGGTGAGAGCATCTACACTTTCTATATTGATGGATACCGCAGCATTGCAGGCTTTGCAGATGTATATCCTCATTTCTGCTGTGCGGAGAATGACTACGCCATTTATTATAACCAGCCGGACTTCAACTGGGGCGCTGTCATTTATACGATGTGTATCACTCCGGTACGCATCACGCCTGCAAGCAGGATTCTTCTTACCTACAAATCCGGCGCGACAGACATAGGTGAAATGTGGCTGGTGCGCAAGAGCAGTCAGCAGATGTCGCCTGCGGAAACGGCGAGATACATCCACGAAAAGCTCAGCGGCGGTGAAGCGATTTCCGTTCCGTTTGGCTGGCTCGGTTCTGTCGGCAACTATATCTCCGTCCTGCATGACTGCAGCGGTGTATCTGCTGACGAATATTATCTCGCATGGAAAGCGGTGACAGACAATACAAGCCCGATGATCAGAACGGTCAAGGTACTGGAGGTGACAACATGAAAGGAAGTATCTGTACGGTGATCGGTGCGATCGGCGGAGGAATTGCAGCGCTGTTCGGCGGCTGGGATTCCGCACTGGTGACGCTCATCATCTTCATGGGCATTGACTTTGCAACCGGAATGATTACCGGCGCTATGGGCAAGTCCAAACACAGCAAGACCGGAAAGCTGAACAGCAAGGCAGGCTGGTACGGGCTTGCAAAGAAGTGCAGCATTCTCATGCTCATTATTGTGGCGGTGCGTCTGGATATTCTGCTCAACACCAATTATGTGCGTGATGCGGTGTGCATCGCTTTCTGCGTGAATGAACTGCTCTCCATCGTGGAAAACACATCGCTCATGGGAATTCCATATCCGCCCGCGCTGAAAAATGCCATTGAGGTGCTGCAGAAGCAGACCGGCAGAAAGGATGATAACGATGATTAAGACCTACGGCTATACCGATAATACACAGCTTTCTCCGCACTTCAATGCGCAGGAGTTCCGCTGTAAATGCGGCAAAGCACATGATTTTCAGATCGATGATGATCTCATCACCAAACTGGAGGCACTCTTTTCTAAGCTGAACTGCTCTAAGATCATCGTGACTTCCGGCTTCCGTTGTGCTGCTCATGATAAGGCAGTCAAGGGCAGCGGTACGGGACAGCATACACGCGGCAAGGCGGCGGACATCTGCTGCTACGGGCAGGACGGACAGCCGATCAGCAGCAAGACCGTCTGCTGCAAGGCGCAGGACATCGGCTTCGGCGGCATCGCCAATACCACTGCCGCCTACATCTATACGCACGTTGATGTGCGTTCCAGCGGCAAGTGGTACGGTGACGAAGTTCACGGCAACAGATCTGTCACGGATGATTTCTATAAATACTTCGGATGCGAGGATATGAAAGGCATCGACGTCAGCGTCCACAACGGTAAAATCGACTGGCAGAAGGTCAGGGTGGCAGGCATTGATTTTGCGATTCTCCGAGCGGGCTATGGCAGGCTGGCATCGCAGAGGGATAACCGTTTTGAGGAAAACTATGCGGGTGCAAAGGCAGCAGGCATTCCGGTCGGTGCTTACTGGTATTCCTACGCAATGGATGAGGACAAGGCTCGACTGGAAGCCGATGTGTTCCTGTCCGTCATCAAAGGAAAGCAGTTTGAGTTCCCGGTGTACTACGATGTGGAGGAGAAGAAGCAGTTTGACCTCGGCAAGGAGAAGGTGTCGGCGATCATGCGGGCGTTCCTTGAAAGAGTTGAATCCGCCGGATACTTTACCGGTCTGTACGGCTGTGCTTCCTCACTCACGACGCATACCGCCGATGACATCAAGAGCCGCTACACGATCTGGCTGGCGCACTGGTGTAACCAGACAAATTACACCGGCGCATACGGCATCTGGCAGCATTCCGAGAAAGGCAAGGTCGCAGGCATCAACGGCAACGTCGATCTCGATATCGGCTACAAGGACTTTCCCACGATCATCAAGGCAAAGGGACTGAATGGCTATGGTAAGGAGCTGAATCCGCCTGCGCCTGCTGCGGAGGACGGCATCACAGTTGAAGTCACTATTGACGGCAAGAAGTACAGCGGAAAACTGAATAAGGTATAACATCAGCGCCCGTCGGGATTTTTTCTCGGCGGGCGCATTTTTTCGTCCAAACGCACCTCGATTCTGTAGTGGGATATGAAGGGGTTGACTTTCCCGGCTATCAATAGGAGGTGCTATTATGGATCAGCAGAAAATCATTGATGAGATCAACTACTACAAGGCACAGGCAATCACGGAACTGCTCTATGCCAGTGGTATGATCACATTTGACGAGTATGACAAATTAACGGACTTGAACCGCCGATCTTTCTCTCCCTTGTATGCGGACTTATTACCGAAAACGCTTGAAAAACCAGCCTCTCAGAGTTAATATTGTATACTGACAAAGGAGGGAAAACCAATGAAAATCAAGAAAATTGAAGCACAGCCGCAAGAGGTAAAAAAGCTCCGCGTAGCAGCCTACTGCCGTGTTTCAACTGACAATGACGATCAGAAGGAAAGCCTTGAAGCACAGAAAGCACATTATGAAACGTGGATCAAGAGACATTCCAACTGGGATTTTGCCGGGATATTTTATGATTTTGGCATTACCGGAACAAAAGCGGATGTTCGTGACGGATTGCAGGCGCTGATGTATGAATGCCGTATCGGACGCATCGACTATGTGCTGACGAAGTCGGTGAGCCGCTTCTCCCGAAACACCACGGACTGCCTGTCGCTGGTGCGAGAGCTGCTTTCTTACAACATCCCGGTTTACTTCGAGAAAGAGAATCTGGATACCGGGAGCATGGAGAGCGAACTGATCTTATCCATTATCAGCGGAATGGCGCAGGATGAATCGGAGTCCATTTCCAAGAACGTAAAATGGACGGTGCAGAAGCGCATTGAAGCCGGAAAGTATAAATTCGGTTATCCGCCATATGGGTACGGACGCGATGAAAACGGCATGATGGTGATAAACCCGGAGGAAGCAAAACACGTTCGTCAGATCTTTGATTGGGCGCTCAGCGGTATCGGCACATTTAAGATCGCACATATGCTCGAAGAACAAGGTGTTCCGACACGAAAGGGCAGCGCTTGGGCAGCATCAACAGTTAAGGGGATTCTCACGAACGAGAAATACTATGGTGCAGCAATGTTTCAGAAGACCTACACCGACAGCAGCTTTCAGCGACATCGCAATCACGGTGAAGCCGACAGCTACTTTGTTTCCGGGCATCATGAAGCTATTGTCAGCGAGGAAGAGTTCCATAAAGTGCAGGAGATCATAGAAATGCACATTAAAGAAAAGTGCATCGTGCGAGGTACCGGAAAGTACAACAACCGGTATCTGTTCTCTGGCATCATTACCTGCGGAGAATGCGGCGATACTTTTAAACGGCAGACGATTTCCAGCGGCATAAGCTGGTGCTGCAAGACGCATCTGAAAAACAAAGCTAAATGCTCCATGATGTTTATCCATGAGGAAGCATTCAAGGCGGCGTTTGTTACGACGCTCAATAAGCTGGTCTTTGGCGGCAAGCAGGTGCTTTACCCTTATTATGAGATGCTCCGGATTACCAATTCTGACGAGAATATTCAGCGGATTCAGGGAATGAAGCAAGAGCTGCAGCGTTATGCAGAACGGAAAGATACGATCCGTCAGCTTCGCGCAAAGGGTATCATCGACAGTGCGGTCTATAATCAGGAGATCGGCAGCATAGATAAACAGTGTGAGGAATTAAGGTCAAAGATAACCGCGCTGCAGCAATCCGATGCAAGCGCGGTGCTCAACGAGACGGAAGCACTTCTGCGGTTTAGCGATTCTGCCGGGATGCAGACCGAGTTCAGTGAACAGCTTTTTGCATCCTTCGTTGAGCGTATCATCGTGTACACAAGGAAAAGCGTCGGATTCAAGCTGAAATGCGGACTGACTTTGAAGGAGGCACTATGTACGGATACAAAATAGAAAACGGGACAATCGTTGTTGTAGAAGATGAGGCGGATATCATCCGCAGCATTTTCAAGAATTATCTGTCTGGTATGAGTATGCAAAAGGCAGCAGATGCAACTGGGGTCGATTTCCCGCATAGCACCGTGAAAAAGATCATCCGGCAAAAACGGTATATCGGGAACGAATTCTATCCTGCGATTATCGAAAAGGATGTATTCGCAAGAGCCAACGGTGAACTGCTCCGCAGAGCTTCTAAGCATTGCAGGGGAAAGCGCCTGAAAGAGCCGCCGATTTTCACCGAGTTCAAAATGTTTGTGCCGAAGCAGCAGTTCAGTGATCCGGTTCAGCAAGCAGAATACATCTATAGTCTGATCGAGGTGAAACGATGAATGTCATAAAAATACCTGCAAAGCCGCAGAAAGGCAATGCGGCAGCAAAGGAGGAAGTGAAGCGCCTGCGGGTGGCAGCATACTGCCGTGTCTCAACGGACAACGAGGAACAGGCTTCCAGCTACGAGGCGCAGATCCAGCATTATGAGGAATACATCAAGACGAATCCGGAGTGGGAGTTCGTCGGGGTGTATGCGGATGAGGGTATCAGCGCAACCTCGACCAAGAACAGAGAACAGTTTAACGCCATGATCGAGGACTGCAAAAGAGGGCTGATCGATGCTTAGACTCCGTATTGAATACAAACAAATAAAAGGTCAACCGCCGGAAAGTACGCAGAATTGCGACATTTTCGGTAGTTGACCTTGTTTTGTTATTGGAAGCAGCGGATCAAGTGGTTGATAGTTAGATTATCACCTTCAAACGAAAGGTTTTCCACAAACAACACTATGCAAATGAAAGGTAAGGCTTTCGTTTGAAAGTGTGGGGCTTTTATTCGAGGGTGCAACCACCAATCATTTTCTTAGTGTTGTTTGTGCAGTAAATGCCGTAGATATGAGGAAAATGAGCTGTTAGTTTCGTTACAGAGTTACCTCAAAGTGTTCCACAAACAACACTATGCAAATGAAAGGTAGGCTTTCGTTTGAAAGTGCGGAGCTTTCATTTGAAGGTGCAGAATGACAGATCAGCCATTCTTTTTGGTAATCACATAGCCCAACTTGGTAATCAGTTTGAGCGTTTCCATTGCTGTATTGCGATCATACTCTTTTTCAGATTCGGGCAGTTCGTCATACGGCACAAGGCAAGGCGTGGTCTTCTTTTCAGTATCCTTAACCTTCCCGTAGGTCCACCCCTCTTTAACACGTCCAGCCGCCCACACATCGTGTACATTGGATGCGATAAGTTCGGTTAGAGCTACAAGGTCATCTGAAAGTGTGATATCGTCTGTCTGCATAGGGTTAGGATTGTACTTCATTTCTATTTCTCCATTTTTTATGTTGTATTTGGAGAGGACGGAATGCGCTACCGATAATCTTCGGAAATGCTCATCCCGTCCTCATGTGTTATTTACTTTCGCGGATGACCGCACTTAGGGCAGATTTTGAGATTAGCGGAGTAGGGCTGGTAGCATTCCGGGCAATAGACCTTCCCACCCATATCGCTGTTTGAACCCTGACCGCTACCGATTCCCTTGCGTGTAAAGAGAAGCAGGAGAATGAGGGATACAATTGTGTTTGCGCCGCATAAGATAAGTGTAATAATTTCAATCATATCTAGTCTCCTTAATTGAATCCTCTCGGTTTTTTCCGTACAACAGCAAATACAATTCCGCCAATTACAGCAAGCAGAGCAAGAATGGTTCCAATAAACAGAGGTGTATTCTTAAACCACAGGATAAATACATTAGTAGTTATAAGGAAATCTTCTACACCAGTATCGGTTTCATTACCCGCAATATCTTTAAGAGTCATATTAAGCGTTTGCAATGATGTCTTGCTGGGAATATCAAATGTGTAGATCATTGAACCCGCATCATGGTTAACGCTAAGTTCTTCTCCGTTTAGCTTGAATACAACATCCTGTGCCTCTTGCATCGAATTGTCGTAAACTTCAACCTCGATGTGCTTTAGATCAGTACGATAAGGATCTTCATTCGTGAATTCCGTCTTGTCATCTGCATCTCTGAAATGAACTTCGGGGCTAATGTTGTCAATGAAGAATGTTACCGTTGCTCTTTCGTCATCGCCATTGATTTCAAGAGGATTTTCATTTCCGGCAGCATCAACAGAGTAGAGCTTTATAATGTACTTTCCGCTATTCTCAAAAAGCTCTGGAGGAAATTCATAAGTATATTTACTCCATGTGTTATCACCGGTTTCCTCAGTTGCCTTTACTTCGTTATCGATTACATTACCATCGCAAGTAATCTTCACAATGGTATCAGTAGGATTCAGTGTGTTTACATTGTATTCTGTAATAGTAAATGCAAATGGAGAGCCATCGTTGTTTTGATAATACCGCAGTTCGGGATCCTTGCTGACGATCTTATCATCCACCTCGTATGTTGAACCTAGGCGATTGACTGAAAGCTTATACTCAGAACCTTTTTGCTTGTCTTCACTGCTTTGACCGCCTGTATTACCTGCAAGATCAGATGCAGACACAGTTATAGTATAAATACCATCTTCTTCAAGATTGTTCATGTTGAATGAGATTTCATTCGGTGAATTCTCATTGTCCAACTTGATCGAACCATCTCCGTCTTTCCATGCCGATAAACCATGATAGTCCAGTGCTGTAAAGGATTTGATTTCGTTCTCATCTGTCAGCTTAACAACTGTTACTTTAAGTGAAATTGATTCGGGGTCTAAGTTACCCTCATGATCAACAATGGATATACTGGGGGTGATTGTTTTATCATTGGAAGGAGCACCATTCTTGACATTTTCAACATTGATATGCACCTCTGGCGCAACTAAATCAATGTAAAACTTTTTAGAAGCTGTCTGGAATGTATTGCCTGCCATGTCGGTTACTGTAATAGAAACCTGATAGTATCCGCTTTCCTCTTTCAGCGTTACCGACTGCGTGTGATTATCTCCAGAATGATCATTCGGTTTCCAATTATTCAGCTCATAGCTACCAGATATATCTTTTCCATCCTTGGTAATTTTAATGACGGCTGAACCATAATTATGCTCTTCAACAGCGAAAGTTGCTGTACGAACACTGTTATAGTACGCATCATCCTTCGTATCGTCTCCAACATCAAAGGTTATTGTTGCTTCCGGTGCCTTCTTATCAATTGTAAACTTATCTGACGATACAGTATTGCCGGCATTTCCAGCTCTATCTGTATAGCTAACGGAGTAAGTATAATCGCCATCACCGTTGATTGGGAAAGATGCATGATGAACAGTTCCATCCTGCCCGACAGCAGAGCCATCATCATCCCACTGAACGGTTTGCGTGTTTCCGTTTAAAGTAACCTGTACATCTCCACCATTAAAATTACGCTCAGTTATAGCGATATTAACAGTGAGGTCGGAATTATAATAACTGCCATTATATGCCGTTCCGTTTGCAATTCCGGCTGTAACAGTCGGGGCTGTTGTGTCGATACTATATGTCTTGGATGCTTCGCTAATATTGCCCGATCTATCTGTAAGCACGATTTTTACAATATTTCCATTTGAGTTATCATCTACTGATAGAGTAAACTGAATAGAAGTTACCAAATTACTGTCTGTTTCGGTATCACCGATATTTACCCCGTTGCCATTGACATCACCGTTAGGGCTAACAGAAATGGTACCGCTTTCATTATCATTGGCAATAGACCATTCGATAGTTGAAATACCAGAGAATGTGTCCTTAACAGTAATTGTGAGAGGAATATTTCTATTGTAAAGCGGAACCTGTGCAGCATCCGCCTTATCAGTTTCTACGTCTTCATGGATATCGATTGATGATGTTCTAGCGTGTATATCAGAATCCTCTACAATGTTACCGTCTGCGTTTATTACCCCAGAAGTATGCTCGACATTATCTACCACTTCCGCATAAACCTTGCCCTTAAAGCCCATCGGAATCGTAAATTTTGCATAGCCTTCTGGCATATTATAATTCTCTTGATCGGAGCTGCTAACTGTTTTATCTCCGCTATATGAGGAGCCTTCGACTCCTTCAAGCCACAACTGAACAGACCGTATTCCAGAAGATACGCCCGGGTCATTCACATAAACTCTTGCTTCGGTATCCTGCTGGAAGAAGTAGCCATAAGTTGTGATCTTCGGACCTGTACTACCGTTTCCGTTCTGTCCACCGAATTCAAAGTGGGCGATATTAGGATCTTCCAAATCTATATGAACGGTCATGTTGGCAGTTTCGCTCATGTTTCCTGCATTATCATATGCAGTTGCACCGATATCATAATGATTTGCATCGTTTAACTGGTATGTGAATTCCGCCTCGGTGACATAGCGTTCTTCCTCGAATGCTTTTCCGTTACGAACACCATTCTCTGCTGTTGTCTTATCATTTTCAGTAACAACAACCTTATTAAGTCCAGAATCCTTATCTGTAATGGAAACCTTATACTCAATACCAGTCGGATACCAGGTTTCACCGTTTACATTGAATCCGTCAGGAACAGAAATAACTGGCGCCTCAATATTATCTTCGAGCATGAGCGTGATCGCATCTGTTTCTCCATCGAGAATCAGCTCACCGATATCGCTTTCTTTGCTTCCATTATCAACAGTAGCGAAATAATAAGTGCTCTCATTTCCCATTTTATCGGTAATGGTTATGTAAGGAGTGTACTCAGCACTAGGAGACAACTCACCAAATGTATATTCACCATCATCTTTACCGGAAAGGGTATAATCCTTGCCCCACCAAAGAGTGACAGTCTCTATTCCGCTTCCACGATCGTTGTCAGAAAGCTGAACAGAAATGGAAATTGTTTCGTTTCCGAATATGCCAAATGTGAAATACTTTAGCATCGACGATTGAACCGAATAAGATACATTGTTTACCACCGGGGCGGTCTTATCAATATAAAACTTAGATGTATCAAACGATGCTTCCTTTGCTTCGGTTATCTCATATCCTGTTAAGTCTTTTACATACACTTTTAACGGATACTCGCCTGTATCAAGATTACTGATGTCAACTGACACGCTATCTTCAGCAATTGCTGCATCACCATCTGAAAGACAGGTGTCAATGGAATCTATGCTGCTTTGATTTTGAATCTCAATACCATAACGATCAATACCAGTATTGTCAGAGAAACCAAAGGTAAGACTAGAGTCATCCTTGTCTCCAAAGTAAAGTCTGTTATCTACAACTTTATAATTACTACCACTCGGAGTAATTGTGTATTCTGGAGGGAATGTCTCCAATACGAGAGTAGCTTTCTCAAGTTCTTCTGCATCAACACGATTCAGCACACCAGATTCTGTCTTAAAATAGTACTTGCTCTCATTGCACATATAGTCACACACTGTGATAAAAGGAACAGCAGAAAGGATACTTCCTTCAGAAATAGGCAATTCACTAAATACAAACTTGTTGCCTTCAACTCTTACTACACTATATTCAGTAAGGTCACCAGCACTATTCTCAGGAGCCCAGTACAGCTTGATATCATCCTGACTGATGCCACTGCTGTTGTGACCGCCATCATTGACAGTAACACTTAATGTTATACTTGTGTGACCAAATATTCCAAAGGAGAAATACTGAAGCAAATCGGAATCATAAGAGTATGTAAATGAGCCGTCACCATTATTACCGATAATCGGAGCCTGTGTGTCAACAAAATAGAGATACTCTTCTTTGTGAGAGTTTCCAGCTAAATCAATCACCGTAACTTCAATTTTGTATTCACCCTCATTTGAAAGCGGAATCTCACAAGGGTTATCTTTGGTAGGTACTTTTGTCTTATCCTTGTATGTTACAGTTACTGATGATGTTTCTGTCGAAACATTACCTGCCTCATCTGTCACCTCTGTTGTTACAGGGTAACTTCCTTCCTTTTCTACGCCCTCTGCAAGATTTGATTCAGCCTGTACTGTTGTACCGTTCACAGAAATGCTATAGCTAGACAAACCAACATCATCAGAGATGCTGATAGACACGCTATTATTCTTGCTTTCACCCGGATTTCCGAAATACGCATCATATTTATCATTAAGACGATTATTCGAATAATGCCCATCGGCGTTTCTTAATGTATAATTGCCCGACAGTGAAGGTGCAATCTTACTATCAGCAGTTCCATTCGGGTCGTAGAACACCTCAGTATCTAAGGAAACTAATTCGCTGGTATTTTGACTGTCTGATGCTTCAACACTAACGGAGAAAACGTCATTTGCTGATAAATCAAAAGCCACATTGTTTAACGGAATATAGTAGGTGCCGTTAGTAGAGTAATCGCCTTCAACCTGTACTAAATCTTCTGCTGTGTACGAGACCTCGTGACCATTTACAGCTACCTTAAATTTCAGATCATAGAGGTCATCGTTAACATTGATCTTGATAAACGACTCATCGCTTGCATAAATGTACTTGTTTACAGGATGATCCTCAAGTTTATCATGGCCATATTCGTGGGGTTCTTGGGCATTCCAATTTGGATTCTTTTTTTCAGTATCGTTGTCCGAATAAGAGGGGGTAACAATGCTAACATTTGTGATTTCTGGAGTCTGATGGTCATGGTTAGCAACATTGAGTGAAGCAGTTGATTGCCATCCCGCATTATCTACAACATATACAACAATAGAAGCATCCTTAAGGGAAGCATCTAAGGTGAAGCTGATATCAACCTTACCTTCTTTTTCTTCATACTGAATGGCAGTCCACTGCTGTTCAACAGGACGCTGGTCTGCATTCACAGTATAATAGATTCCCTGTATTCCGGATTCATTATCAAGAACCGAATTCTTACTGGATACTACCAGATAGTTATGCCATCCTTTTCTTTCTACATTGGATTCAATTTCAAATGAAGCAGGGGCAGTCTTATCATACTGATAATGCTTAACGTCAGAAACTGTCACAAGAGTATTATCGCTTTTGTCAACAGCCCAGAAAGCAATATAGTATGACCCCTCTTCGAGATTATCGAAGCCAGTCCATTCAGTTGCACCTGTAGCAAGGTAGTCGTTCTCCGCTGCGAACCAGTCCTGACTAACTTTATAGTACAACGAAGTAGTAGCCTCATCGTATTTCAGAGTCCAACCGTCTGTATTCTTTTCCCACTGCCATTCATTGTTGATACTGAATTCAAGATTCGGAGCCGTTTTAGGAGTGTCATCCCTACTTGTTTCAGAAGTACTCTCTGTAGATGTAGAAATCTCTGTGGGAATAGTTGTTGTACCTTCTGTTGAAGACTCATTCGTACTCTCGATTGTTGTGGAAGTAGTACCTTCTTGGCTATCACTTGCTGATTCTGTAGTTTCTGCTGTCGTTGCTGTGGATGTTGATTCTGATGTTGTCGATGAAGTCGTTGTTTCCTCAGCATATATTGGTAACATCGACTGGTTGACCACAATTGCTAGGGCAGCTACAGCAGCTAACAATCTTTTTTGAATTTTCATTTCCTAACTCCCTTCCTGCAGGCAAAAGCGTAGTTTTTGCCATTTAGAATAGCATGTAAATATATTGAGAACGCTGACATTGACATAAGAATCATGGAAATCATATGCCTTGTTCCTAATACCAAACATAGAATTAGCCATAGTGTAAAAATGGCAACCATAATCACATCGCAGTATTTCGCCATCTGATTTTTGAAAAAACATATAATACCGGGTTTTCCTCTCTGCTTTGGATCTGACTTCTTCCTGATATATCCAAGCATAAGTGTCAAAGCCATGCCACTTAAAAGTCCTGACCAAAAAAGCGCACCGACCATATATGCACGTACAATTTCTCCTGTAGATCCCTTGAAATTTGAAAAGGGAATCAATGAGAAGGAGAAGGAGGATGTTGCGAAACATATAATGCTTGTCTTAAGTGTAGCCTTGTAATTAGATATTTTCACGTGCAATATACTCCTTATCACTATGCACAACAATGATGTTCTTAGTCAGCACAAACGATACTCCTTGCGGTAAATCCCAGTCTTGAGTTTCAAAACCGGGCAGAGGCTGATTATCTAGTTCATCAGTATCTATTGTTTGCTGTGCATATTCTATATTTCTCGGTTCCATTGAGATACTATGAGAAACTGTCTCTCCATTAATATTGCCACCTGCGTTAATCGCTTGTCTCGCAATATTGGACGATACCACAGGGATAGAGTCACTTCCAAATTTATCTTTGCTGCTAAGATACTTGATCGAAGCCCACACATCGGTTACAAAAAACACCACTATCGCAGTGAGAAAAAGTACTCCGGCAAGAGAATACATTACAATACTAATTATAGAATAAGCACTCATTCCACCACTTCCTATCTGTAAGTTTTCTCAATCTCAACTGGAACTGTAGATAGAAATGGATAGATATCCATAAATAAGGCATCTATTCCATTGCTGTTTGCTCTATCTCCATCACTTGATTCGCTTTTGAGAGATTCATAGTATTTTTCAAAGTCTACATTTCCATCATCGTCTTTATACCCATCCGAATCTGGAATTAATGCAGAGATATCTGCTTTGACTGTATCAAGAGTTTCGGACATCTCATCTCTTGTAACGCCGTCCTTCTTAAACTTAACACAATACTCGTCCATTGCAGATATAACTTTTTTGCAAATAGCCATCAAAAGCAGATCATTATTCTGTTTTCCTGCGAGGGTTAGCGCCTCATTCAAAGAATCCCATTGTGTACGAAATTCGCCGCTTTCATCACCTGTACGCAGCTTCTTTGTAATGTCTCTATCAAACTGACCGATTCTTAAATACACATCGGCAGCATCTTTGTGGTCTCCCGTCACAGCAGAAAACCAGTCAATCGCTTTAATGTATGATTCGGAGGATTCTGTATAGTAAATTAGGTACATCGTCCCAACCTGATAGGCAAAATCTGAGTATCCCGCCTTTGCAGATAAGTCATCTTTATAAGGTGTTATTACAGCTTGGAATTTTGCTTCTTCGTCTACTGTAAATTCATTATCACTCTCATATAATGTGCGAAGAGCATCATAAGGCTCAAGCTGTGTCGGTTTGATGTTTATTGCTGCAATGGCGTCCTCAACTTTTTTCTCTGTGTCTCCGCTTTCAGATTGTGCGCTTGTGATTAAAGCATCATAAGATTGATTGTTTTTTACATTATTCACAATATGGAAAGCCGTTCCACAGATGGTTAACAGGATTGATCCAGCCAGCAAAAGCGAGACTCGCCGAATGTTCTTTATTGCTGCACGCCGTTTCTTTTTTACTTCTTCAGTACATTCTACCAAAGCAGCTTTTAATTCCATTACATCATTATAACGAGCATCCGGAATAACAGCCATTGCCTTTGAAACAATTTTACTGAGTGTTGGAGAAACCTTGTTATCAACATCCAAAATAGAATAATACTGATTGGATGTTGTGGATTTAGAACTGATTTGTCCAGTTACCATATAAAACAAGGAAGCACCAAGCGAAAAGATATCTGAAAGTTGATTACTCATTTGTCTGCCGCCTAGCTTTTCGCTTATTGACTCAGGAGCCATAAATTCAGGTGTTCCTGTTGCTTTTTCATCTCTCAAATTACTATCTGATAATACTTTAGCTTCTCCGAAATCCAAAAGCCAGAAACTTTTATCAGATTCAACATAAATGATATTAGCTGGTTTTATATCGCGGTGAATAATCGGAGGTACTTTTGTATGGAGATAATTCAGTATGTCGCACACCTGAATTCCAGCGTGAATTACAAAATCCTCTGGAAAAGGTGTCCCGCGATCAACTAATATATCCTGTAGAGATTTACCAGGTATATACTCCATTACGATATAAGCAAGCTGATTGTCCTCATATTCCAATATATTAACAATGATTGGGATACCTCTGCATTTAAATTCACTCATCAGACGTGCTTCTCGTAACGCTTTTTCATATTTGGATTCGTTTTTTGAACGATGAATCTCCTTTAGCACCCAGTTGCTCTTCAATTCAACATCCATTGCAAGGTACACAATGGACATACCGCCGCGACCTATCTCTTCCAGAATTTTATATCGACCGCCTATTATATCTCCGATTCTTGCCATTTTGTACTCCTATTACATCACCTTAAGTAGTATTCCTGAAATGTTGTCCTTTTCCCCACGTTCCATATTCGCATTAATTAAATGCCTGATACGCTGTTTCATAATATTCTCATCCGTCAAGCTGTACGGGTTAAATGCATTATACATCTCTTGACGAGTAACCTCATGCCGAAACCCATCAGAACACAAGAAAAAGCTGGTGCCATGTATATATGATTCAAGTTCTAACCGAAAACTGTCCGGTTCACATGTTACTCTTGATCCGCCGATACATTGCGATAGCACATGCCTTTCCGGATGATGTTCTATCTCTTCTTCAGTAAGATGCAGTGTGCCCTGGGCAACAAGATACCCGATTTTTGTATGATCGCGTGTAAGCTGATACATATTATTAGTTATCTGATAGAGCCGAGAGTCACCAACATGAATAACCTCGGCTCCATAATTCTCAGTAATAAGTATTCCCGTCAATGTTGTACCCAGTTTAATACTAGGCTGGAGCTTCAAGCCGTATTCAACTGTCAAACGGCTGTATAGCTTTATAATCTCTCTCCACTGTTCCCTAACTTTATCAAGGCTAAAATCCTTTTGCAGTAAAGCAGGCAGTTTGTTCTCAAACCACTCAGAGAAGACTCTAATAACTGTTGTACTAGCCACTTCGCCGCTGGAGTAACCGCCCATTCCATCGCAAAGAATTGCCATAGTAAATGTTCCCAGATTCGTGGCGGCTTCCTTAATACATAGAGCATCCTGATTCACTGATTTTGATTTACCTATATCTGTATCGTATGCCGCTAGAATTTTCATATTATCCTCCATCATCCATTTTTAATTATGAATGTAAAGCCTTCACATGCTAATTGGATTTTTGTACCGTTTTCTATCATAGCTTTTCTTCCATTGTAGCTTTGTGTGAATGGATCATAGCCTGATTCGAGCAACTGTCCATTGACCCAGGTTTTATTTTTTGATGCCAAATCAATTATATAATAATGCAAACCATCGTAGGTGATTTTTGCATGATGTTTTCCGACCTTTTTATTGTCTGTCACAACTAAATCAGGGGACACAGGCTTCCCATTCCCATCCACGCCAACTCGTCCTATAATACAATCTCCGTATGGCAACTCGTATTCGATTCCCGAAGCATCATGACGTAATACGGCCGTTTCACTTGCATCAAGAGTATCACCCGGCATAGCGATGCCGCCTTTTCCTGGCTCGTCAAAAGCGTCAATCGTATCGCCTGGAGTAATGATTGGAGGTAGACCAGTATTTGTTTGTCTAGGAACAGATATCGGAGGAGTTGGTGGAATTGAAACTATCGGAATGGGTGACTGAATTATCTGTTGTGCTGCCCGACCTGCTGCTTCTGGACTGTTTGATGTGTATCCAGGAACATACGGCTTACTAGCCATCCCGTTTAGCGCACCGCTCGGTGAAGAAGTGGTGGGGAATGCTGTAGTAGATGGTTTTGGAATCTCAATTTGCGGCTCCTTGCTCACTGGAGCTGCAAAAGCATCATCGAAGAATACCTCAATTGCCTGCGCTGAGAATTGCTGTTGCTTCTTTAAGAAATACAGAAAGCTCTGAATCTTGTCGACACCAGATTGCCCATCCCTTATTACAACGGCATTAGTTACCAATTCTCTTAAGAAAGTAAAAATCTGTTCGCTCTCAAGCGGAGAATAATTATTTTGCACTGGACAAAAAACAATCTGTAACATTCTCTGATCGATATTATAGAAAACATTCTTGAATTCAAGTATCAGTTTTTGAGCAGTAAGGCGGCTCCGTTCCATGTTACCAAGAATGGAAAGGAGCTGCCTCACGAGCATCAAGACCTCGTCTTCAGTAAAACAACGTTGCTTGTAATACAATTGAAGTGGAACGCAACATCCTACGTCATAAGTTATTATGCGCTTTGTTTCGTCATAATCGATTACTCGTAATAACCCTTCCGGTGGATCGTAGAGAACATCAAGTTCTTTTCGATTAACACCTTCCTTTTTCAACCCCGAACAAGTGAGAATATGACGTTGTTTAAATTTTGTGTACTTAAGTTTCATGCTGCCTACTTCCTATTTTGTGTATTTACCAACCACCGATTTGTGATGCCTGATTTACAGAATCTTCTTGAGCTTTTCGATAAGCTGAATAGGCGGCTGCTAAAATGTTTTTGTATGCAGTTATATTTTCCGTTGTAAGCGTGACTGCACCATCAGATGCAAACATAGCATTCCATTTAATCAGAAATGCTTCGCTATCTTCAGCTCTCCACCCTCGTCCAGTTTGCTCAACTGTCGTTTTCAGTTCTGTCAACAGCATCGCTCGACGCATCTGGTAGTTAAAGACGGCGTTTTTGGCATCTCTTAATGCACCTAAATCAACATCAATATAATGATCAGCCATATCTATCCCTCCAGTCACTTAAACGCATCACTCAACGCAGTATTTGCACTTTCCACTTGCTCGTAACCAGATGCAACTCTTTGTCTTAAAAAGTTCGCATAATCAGCAATTGCTAAGCGCTGCACCTCAATACAACCACTATTCAAAGCATTAAATAATGCGGCTGCTTTTTCTCCGGCGGCACCGCCCCATGCTCCTTTCAATCTATTCATTGCACTTGTCACATTATCAAGAGCATTAGTGATGTTATTGTTTGAAGTATCAATATTTCCCGCCAAGGATGTAACTTCGTCTGTGTTTACAAACATAAGTCTCCCTCCTTTTTATTCATCAACCTTTGAACGATCGATTGTGTTAAGCTTCCCGCGTGCTTGTCTAAGTTTATATACCTTATCATCAATCGCAGGAGCGATTTTCTCACTTGTATAGATACCTTGGAACTTTGATCTCAAGTCAGATGAAACATCTTCAAGTTCCCGGATTATACTATCAAGTTCCTGAATAATAGCACTTACTTCATCCATATCATTCACCCCATCATTCCTAATAGCTGCTGTTCCGCAGACTCAAAACGATTTGCAGTATCATTCAAGCAATTTGCACAGCTATTGATCTTTGGCGACCACCCAATCTTGAAGTCAGCTCGCATAAGGTTCCACAGGTCAGTCCACTTAACTTGTTTATAAAGGTTATCCAGCCTTTGATCGAGTCGCTCCAAGCGTCCGTTTACAGCCCATAGTCTTTCAGCCAAATCGTGTAAATCATCAGTATGTAGACGAATAACCATATTGCAAGAAAGATAATTCTGAGCATCCTTATAAGATTGATTGAAATTACTCTTATACCAATCCACAATTCCGTTTACTGTCTGCTTAATGCCGTTACAAAACTCTGCAATCTTCTCTTTGGTCCAGTTCTTAGCAGTATTGAATGTATTGCAGATAAAATCTACAGCATTATTTACCCAGGTTTCAAAATGTTCGCCTACATATTCAACAGTCAACACAACAAGTGCAAATGCGACCACTTTCGCTGTAACCACAGGATGTCTTAGCGCAAATACTGCAAGCGTAGTTATTGTTATTTCCTTATGCTCGAACCCAAACAGTAAACCACTTCCGATAATGCCGGACAGTGTGTTTCCAATTGGTGCGAGCAAAGCGTCACAGAGGCGTGTGAATTTTTCTGTTACGAGTGCGATAAAATCTTGCTTTCCTTCTTGCACATAACCCTCTTCAGTAAAATCGATTGATGACGTTGAATGGCGAGTAAAACCACCACTAAAGAATTTGGAGATGGATTCAGGAGTCACTTTTATAAACTTACCATTCTCACCAGGGAGAGGATGTAAAATTGAACCGACAAAGCTCCATTTATAATGATCTATTTTGGGTGCTTGCTTTGCTATTGCGTCTTTATAATGATCGATAAACTCATCAGAAAAACCGGGGCCGTCAAAGCTAACACTTCGCTCAAAATACTGTCCCATCCCGCACTCGTCAGCAACAATCATGCTAAAAGCTGCAAGGTTCCCTCCTAATGAGTGACCGGTTAAAGTTACATTTTTGTATTGTTTTATTGTGTTTTGAAACTCACTATCACTAAGCATATTCTTAGCTTCTTGGTATTGATTAGTTGTTTTGTTCTCGCCGTCAGAGTTCAAGATTCCTAAATCTGCTTCTACCCAGTCATGTTGAAGATTTTCAAGACCTGTGGCATTAGAATCCATCCCCTCGCTACCGCGATACGCAACAATTGCATTTCCGTCTCCGGTGTCTACAACACACGCATAGAATCCGTTTTCTGAATTTCTATCATGTACTCCTGCAATTGTCCATGAATCCAATTGCTCCTGCGATAAACACTCCAAATTTGAAACATTTCCATCCACATTATATTGCGGATCCTCAATTACATTTTTTAACTCCGAAAGGGTAAACTCAGTTCTAGGCTTTTTTTCTCGTCTGAGATAATAGTAAGCATCAGCTAAATCTGCATATGCAATTTGTGTTGCTTGCTGAAGCTGCTTATCTGTATAGGTTGCCATTTTCTTCACTCCTATACTGAAATGAGGAGTTCACTTGCTGTCTGTTGTGCTTTTCCATCTACAACATTAATAGTAAAATCCGATATTGGCGAATATGCTTTGAACCAATCATCATTTGCTTTTGTTGTCTTTTTGAGTTCATCCGAGCAACGATTATAGTTGTCTGAATGATACAGAAACAAACCAGCAAGTATTTCGATGTTTCCATATTCCATACTAAGTGTTTCTAATGATGAAAGTATATGCTGAGCATTTTCTTCAGTTGATAAATCATCAGCATTCGCTGCTATAAGAATATATAGTTTATTGGCATTAGACTTACTTATGAAGTCGTGAGTGTCTTTGCACTCAATTAATTCATCAGAATTTGCTCCGATAAATGTTGTGATTGATGAAAACGCAATGCCAGCACTACTGCTTAATGACGATATTTGATCGTCAACAGCTCTTGCATATACTCTTGGAATGTAATCGTCAACAAGTTCTTTACTTGAATAATCATAGACAGCAGTAAATCTTATATTTTCATCATTTTCTGGATAACAGTACAGCGTGACCGAGCCAGTATTGATTCGGTTACCCATATTAGCAACCTCAAAATCCAGTCCATACTTTTCGTTCAGCATCTTCTTTACTGTTTTTGCGGTGTCGGCTTCAAAAACACTACACCCAGTCAACAATGCAAACGCATTCATAATAATCACCCCAATTACAATTATTGATAGAAACCTTCTGAGGCGTTCATGGATAGTTGTTTTCATAAATATTAACCCATCAAACCAAGAATTTGTTGTTCAGCAGATTCAAATCTATTAGCTGTATCATTGAGACAGTTGGCGCAACTATTAATCTTTGGCGACCAACCGATTTTGAAATCAGCTCTCATAAGATTCCATAAGTCAGTCCACTTTACTCGTTTATACAGATTGTCTAACCGATGATCCAGCGATTCAAGTCGTCCATTTACGTCCCATAACCTTTCAGCTAAATTGTGAAGATCATCTGTATGCAATCTAATCACTGTTGCATATGACAAATACTCCTGAGCTGCTTTCTCCTCTTGGCTTTGATGATATTTATCCCACAGTTCCTTGAGCCCTGCTCCAACTGTGCAGCAAAACTCATATGCCATTCTAAAGCCATCGGCTACTCTTGCCGTTTTAGAAATAGCTTCTGAAAGGAATACTATCATACCTTCGGTAACAGCGATAGCCCCGGTTAAACGATTCTGAGCGTAACCTGCTATAACTGCAACCACGATCTTCCCTAGCACATCATCATCATCAACATTAAATGTATCGCTAATCTTTTTCTTTATGTTATCGTTTATTGCTTTATTTATAAAGGCTTGTCCTTCAGGAGTATATACTAATTCTGCTACAACAGAATCTAAATGAGACCATAAACCTAATTGTTCTTCTATTGTTGCTTGCTCACCATTAAGCCCAACGGTTAATCCATCACCCTTAGTTACTGCTTCTATATAGCTCATTACTGAGCGGCAAACATCTTCTCTCTGCTCAGGTGGTAGACTCATTATATAGTCGTTTAATGTTTTTGCAAACACAGCAAGTTCACGCTGTGTTGTAGTTGTTTCATAGAATGAGCCATCTTTGTAATTATATAACCAAGTTGGGGAGTGTACTCCTGCAATACCATCCGCTGTGTAATCCGAAATATGACCGTTTTTCTGAGTAACTACATAAGTTGTATGATCCTCTGGAATCACTTTAATGCCTAAGACGTTTACTGGGTCATCATCTCCACTAATTGAATACATCTTCTGACATTGGTCTTGAAAATACTGTTCTCCGCGTAATTCTTTTATGCGAGCGATTGCTTCGGGAGAAAAGCCTTGACCATCCAATGATAAACAGGAATCGATAAGTCCAGCGTTCTCGGAAAATAGTGTGGTGTATTGAGCGTTATTTCCACCTTTAGAATGTCCTGTCACCATTACATTTGTAGATTGATCAATATTCAACTCACGCGCTATACTATCAAAATAAGCAGCGGATTGTTCCTGATAGGGAGATGATACTTTGGAAAAAGCATCACCATTATCATACCAACGGCCCGCGCCTGTACCACGATATGCTACCACTAAATTCTCCACATGCCCAGAGTCATCTTTAGTATAAAATGATGCGGCAACGGCACCTGTCATAGATGTATTATCGCTATGACCTCCATATTCATACTTTAATATATCAGGATGTCCATTTTCTGTCATTTGAAAATTCTCAGTCGGATTGGGACCTTGTAATGCGGACTGAAATTCCTTAATACCTGGTACATCTACGGGTGGTGCATGAAAATCTGTTCCATACACATAGCGATAAACACATTTAAACGATTCACGTTGTTCCTTGTCAAGTGTCGAGTAATGCGCCGCCTGATGCTCAAGAACATCCTCAAGAGATGTTCCGTTTTTAGGGAATTCATTAACATACATTAAAGTATCAAGAATTGCAGCGGTATCTGCATTTGACGGTAAATTTGTTGTTGCCATATTTTACCTCCATTCAATCTTACGAACCTCTAAATCATCATTAATATAGATATATCCGGTAGCTCGATTATCGGCAAAATTAGTTGACGAATCACTATCAAACGAATTAAAATCTTCTTCTGAAACAGTATATATCACTTTACAAGTACATACTATTTTATGCTCAATTAAGGATTTGGCTAACAAATTCGCCTCGTTTTCTTTGTTTTGCAAATCATGTTTCGCTGGCAATATAATTGTAAGATATAGTCCGGATGTACTTGACATCAAATAATCGTCTATGCTAATCGTATTCATTCCAGAATTAGGAGATACCGTAGTATCATCTATTTCATATATGCATTTTGAATCGGGATAAACGGAGTTAGCGATTTTTTCTAAAATTTCTCTTGATTCATCCTCATATAAAATGGCATAATAATTATCCGCATACAGTTTTTCGTTAGATTCATCTACCACATACACCTTCGCTAAAATGCGCTTGTTACTCAACTCAGCACAAGTAAAATACGCAGAATAAGAATATGTTTCGGGTTGTCTGTCATCCATCGGCTCCAAAAAAGTGAATTCGGTTCCATACTTCTTCCTTAAATATTCGGATAACTCATCTTTAGTAAATGAAGGATATCTTGATTCCATACATCCACACACTCCTATCATTAAAATTAAGGCAAAGGATAGACAAATCACTTTGACGATCTTCTTATATATCATAAAGCAACTCCTTCGAAATTACATTGTTTTCAAATTTATTTTGCACTCATATACTCATGGGCGGCACAAGACCACCCATGAGCATAGAGTAGAGTTTGCTCGGTTATCGTTTATGGTTTGGCCACGGTTAGTGTTGGTGCTATTTACTTGAATGCGTCGCTCAAGCTGGTATTGGCCGTTTCAACGTCGAAGTAGCCCTGGGAGACGTTGGTTCTGAGGAACTTAACATAGTTGTCAATGATGTCATAGTACGTCTGGAAATACTTGGTGGCGAATTCGTTGAAGGCTGCCTTGCTTGCCTCATATGCCTCACCGCTCCAAGAATTGCCGAGCGTAGTAAAGAGGTCACGGCTTGCGGTCAGTTCATCACTAAGTTTTCTGTTCAGGCTCTCAATGACAGAAGCAATCTCGGAGACCTGATCAGTGTTAATCTGAATTCTAGGCATGATTTTCCCTCCTTTAATTTGTCAGTTTCTTGACCTGAGCGATATTGTCCTCGCAGTGCGTCTTGTAATTTGCGCTCTGCTGTGCAACAGTTTCGCTTGCGGTCATCAGCTTAGCGGCCATTGCCTTGAGGTCATCGCAGAAGCCAGTGATCTGACTCACAAATGCGAGATTGTCCTCGGCATCCCAAGCAGCGCCCATAGTCTGTGCCTTCTCCATAAGCTGCGTCGAGATATCAGTGTAGCTACCGGAAATATCGGAGAGCTTCGTTGCAGCGTCAGTCAAGGCCTGGGGATCCACGGTGAATGTCTTGCCCATAATTGTTTCCTCCTTGTATTTGGTTGTTGGTTTATATCAATATGAACTGCGTGCCATTCTGAACACCCTGCGCCATCGCAGTCATATTAACATCATACATATTGCCGCTTTGGGCGTCAACAAGAATTGATTGCTTAGTTGCTTTGTAACTCCCCTCGGATAAATCAGCAGCTAATGCAGCAACTAAAGAAGTGATTTCTCCCATTCGGCTAGTTGCAGGTATGCGCATATCAAATGTCTTTTGCGCTGCGGGAATATATACCTCAACTAAGTACTTAATTGCCATTGGAATCACCGCCTTCTGAGATCAGTTTACAAAGAATGGCATCTCCTTTGATGAATGCATATCCAAGCGGCACTGCTATAGATTGCCGCATCGCAGCTGAAGTCTCATTCGCTTTAATGCTGTACTGCTCTGTTACACCATTGCCATACCAAATTCCATCGGTACCAGATACATGCTTTTTGTACCAAGGATTGAAAGAGTAACCGGATATATTTTTGGCGGTATCAGTCAGCAGTACTGTAAATCGAAAAGCTGAATCATTTCGTTCAAGAGCTAATTTCAACCTTTCAGGGCGATCTCCATCTATGCAGTCATTCAGACTTTTCAGTGATACGAATATACACATCATAGGAACAAATACTGGTGTTGCTTTTCCGCTTTCCATTGCATCCTTTGTCGCATTGTTCCTTTTGACGACCTCGTTAAACAAATCAACGACACCATTATTGCACTCCTCACTGTTGCCATAATAGTGAAGTCCGCTTCTTGCAGCGAGTGAAGAATCTATAGAAAGTTTTGCCTCTGGATCAAAAATCATCAACTGAAGGTTGGGTACTCTAAAGAGCAAATTAAGGAACTCATTTACAAAAGCTAAGTATTCATCACCAGATGAAAGTAGTAGATTAATACAATGTTGTGAAAAATCATAGCTTTGTACATGAAGAGTGTTCTTGTTTACTCCTATTGGGAGTGCAAATGGTGTCTTTTCGTTGATATAGGGAATCAAGAAGTCTGCATCAACTACACTCGGAAGCACTGGGATTTTTTCTGCAGTTTTGCCATTCCATTTTTGTCTTAATTCTTCGCATTTTTTCTGAACCGCCTCAAATGTTGACTCATCACTACTAATGTGTGCGGATTGAAACTCCAGTAGTTTCTCATGCTTGACAAGACCTCTTCCACGAAGTTTGGCCGGATACAGTCCGTCTGTCTTGCCAAGTATCGTTGAATAGTCGCCATCATCATTTTGCTGTAATACAAGGTGTTGTTTAAAGTTCTGTGTGATTCTATAACGAACCCCATTTGTGGTTAAACTGGTCAAAATAAAGTAAATACCATATTTGGCACCTTCTCTTGAAAGGTATATTATATCATCCTCGTTATCACTATACAACTCAGCAAAAGCTGTGTAATTGTGAATCACGATAATGAATGCCGGCATTTCAGATGCGTCTGTTGTCTTTTGCACATACGTTACATAGTCCATACCAAGCATGGACAGCTTCTTTTTACGCTTTTTAATCTGAAAATATAGCGATTTGAAAAGTCTGCTGATTTTTTCGCTATCATTTGACAGCATAACCTCACCTATATGAGGCGCTTTGGAAAATGCATTCAATGTCTCATCGGCGAAATCTAACATATAGAAGTTTACTTCGTTGGGAGTATGTTCAGTGATAAGCGAATAAATAATTGTGTTCAGCAGCAGTGATTTTCCGCTGCCAGCAGCACCGTAAATGATTGCATTTCCGTCCTCTGTAATCGGTAATGATAAAAGTCCCTGTTTTTGACTAGCAGGATCATCGTATTCACCGATAATAGGTTCAAGTATGTATTTTTTTCTGCATTCTGCATACTTTTCTGGATACTTCGCTGCCAAATCCGAAAGAACAATGACCTCTGGAATCGGATCAAGCCACAAAGGACGTGCTGCAATGCCTTCTTCGCTAGCGATGCCCTGTAAATAATCCGTTATTGTATCCAGTTGCTTTTTCGGCTTTTCAAGTGAATAGCGGACTGCCTTGGGCTTTGCAGATTTTACAACGTGCCCATTTAGGTCTAAGGCTTCAACGCCGTTATCCTTTTCGACAACAACGTGATCTGACGGATAGTATTCTGCACCTGCCCATGCAGATTGTCCAAGCTCAAAGAGTTCGTTGTATCCAACTTGAAGATAGAATCGCCCTGTATCTGCTAACTCTGCCGCGTCAGGTCGTTTCAGCATATCCATACTATCCTGACGTTCTTGAACTTTCAGACAAACGCGGAATCTACTGTTACTCCAAATTTGATCATCCACAACGCCAGAAGGTTTCTGGGTTGCCAGAATCAAGTGAACTCCAAGACTGCGCCCAATTCGAGCCGCACTAATCAGTTCAGTCATAAAGTCCTGTTGCTGAGTTTTTAATTCCGCAAACTCATCAGCAATGATAAACAGATGAGATAGCGGTTCTGAAACCACCTTTTCTCTGTACAGCTTTTGATACTGATAGATATTCAAGTTACTTTCGCCGACAATTTTACTTGCTGCAGCGAGAATTAACTGTCGTCTCTTAAGCTCGCTATTAATAGATACTAAGGATCGTTTAATCGCAGAGCCGTCAAGATTTGTAATGATTCCAGCGGTATGAGGCAGGTTCTCAAAGGATTTTGCCATACCTCCGCCCTTATAGTCTATCATTATAAATGATACTTCTTCCGGGTGAAAGTTAACAGCAAGTGACAAAATGTAGGTGATTATAAATTCACTTTTTCCGGATCCCGTCATACCAGCTACGAGGCCATGAGGTCCATGATATTTTTCATGAAGATCCAACACAAACAAATCGCCATATGGATTTACACCTACTGGAACCGCTAAACTCTTAGTCGGATCGTTTTCTCTCCACCGAACTAAAGCATTCAAGTGTTCTACTTTGCCAACATTAAGAAGCTGGAGAAAAGTAATCATCTTTGGCAACTTCGTGGACTGATCGGTATCATCCAATTGAATATTCGCAAGTTTTGTACTAAGCTCCAATGCGGATCGGGTTAGTTTAATATCGGGATGGAATGATGTGACATTGCCTGATGTGTCGTTCTTATCGTACAGTCTTCCAGAAGCACCACTTATCTCAATTACCTTGGCGCATTCTTTTGGCAGCATACGAAGTTCTGTAAACACAGATACAACGCTGATGTGAACTTTCTTCTTGGAGGATAGTACACTCTTGAGTACTTCTGCACGATTGAACTGCTTTTTACTCAGTGCAATTACAACATAATAAGGAGATTCATCAGCCAAATCTGTCTCGTTTAATTCTTCGCGGTAGCTGAATATCCCTTCTAGGTGTGCTGAAATTGATTTAACCTCTTCAGGCGTAGTGGCGATAAACCTCAGTGTCTTTTCTTTGTTCCACACATGAGGTAGCCATTTGACAAAACCGACTTCTTTTTCATCTTCTTTATCATAAAGGATCACAAGTTTTACTTCGTCATAGCTATATAGCGCAGAAAGTTGTATAATCATGCCCTTGACAAAGTCTAGCAATTCAGACTTCGAACCGATAATACCGATTGACTCATCAAGTAATGAAACAGAGATTGGAACATTCTTCAGTATTTTAGGCGATTCACAAAGCTGAAGCATTCTGTCTTCAAGAACATCCTCGGATAGCGAAAACCGTCTTGCTGCATACTGTAGCCTACCGAACATGGGGATATCGCCAGTTCCGATACGGAAAGTAAGAAAATCGTCCTGCCCAATACTGCGTTCCCAAAGATTTCGCTCGACATCCATAATGCGATGCTCACACTCAGCAACTGTAATGATGTTTTCTTTGAGAATCTGAGTCTGCTCTACACACAGTTTTTCAATATCAAGCCGCTTCATCTCAAGGTATTCATTATATTTTGCACGTCTAAGGTTTTCTTTAATCCCTTTTTGCTTTTTTGTGTACCTTCTGGTTAATGTAGGCCATAACAGCGTACCAAGGCACATACTTCCGGACATTACTACTGTCGGAATTGCTGATTTGACATTGCCACTGGCAATTGCATTGGTAATAGCAAATGCTCCGGTTGTCATAGATGCCATTGCCATTGTCATAGCAGGACCAACAGTCAATATGATTGGCATCTCGTCTTGGTTGTTCTCACGAGGCGGAGAATCAATAGGCATCTCCACATCGACTATATCTTTTTTGAAACGCGGAGACCTGTCAAAATAGGTTTCTTCCGCTTCAATTTCATCAGATGTGTCTTCAGTGAATTCTGGGATGTTGACAACTTGGAATCCAACAGATGTAAACTTCACTTTCCTATCTGGATTGTTAATAGCTATGCAGCCCTTACCAAGTATGAGTTTTAATCCCATGATAAAAACCAGGTCTCCATACTTAAGAATTGCAGAACTAGCTTGTTTGCCATTTACGAAAGTTCCATTCTTACTGCCATCATCTTGAATAGTCCATTGTCCATTGGAATACTGTAATGTTGCGTGGTCGGTCGAAACATATTCATTATCATACATGATGGTTTTGGGCGTTTTCCCACTACCAATCGAAACAATAAAAGACGAAGGGATTGTAAAAAGAAAAAACTCGATTCGATTATCGGTATATTCTTCAGTGAAAAGGTAAATTCTATCCGTAGGAGAATAGTTGTCCTTTATTGAGAACAGCATTCGAGGCTGAACTTCTCCAGATACTATTTCCGTACCGGATTCTGATGCTACGTTTCTTGTTCGAATTGTATACTGAGGGTTCGATTTCAGAATCCATTTGTTATCTACAGCTTCAATTCTAATGACATATTGTCCGTTAGAATCTGTAAAAGTATATTGTCCCGAAACCTTACTGGGAAGTATAATAGAATGAAGAGTATCTTTATATACGAAGTTAGCTATCACAGTGTTCACTCCTTTGTCTATCGAATTATCAAATAATGTATTTTTATTGAACACATTACGAATTGTACTTTACGCCATATCGCAAAATACTGTCTTTTGCGAAGGGTGCGTTGATGCTCTCACCTTCCGATGCCCCTTGACAAACTTCGACAGGTACTCTATATTAAGTATATCATAAATCTTGTAAAATTTCAAGAGGTTTCAGAATATTTTGTAGGCAGAATTTCTATACAGTGGATTGAATTTCATTCAATTTGTACAATGAGGAGAAACCGAGGAGGAGTTACCATGAATCTTTACTTGCGCAAGGACGGTCGTTACGAGTCGAGAGTTCCAAATGGCAAGAAAACTGACGAAAAAAGGGCGTTTTTATATGTCCTTGCACGCACCAAAGAG
>Ga0129314_1000808_pt1 | contig 27998 bp, 24 predicted proteins | sample O1111metagenome_FD_94431 | JGI IMG/M metagenome (GOLD analysis project Ga0129314, IMG submission 94431) | Orangutan individual fecal microbial communities from fecal samples from Wisconsin, USA - O1111 metagenome | ecosystem: Host-associated > Mammals > Digestive system > Large intestine > Fecal... | reverse complement strand
TATTGAAACCTCCGGTTTGAAATAAGATGTTTTTTCATCCGCCAAGATGAACACCTTTATCTTACTTCGAGGTTTCTTTTTATTCAATTGACGTTATTTCTGAATTACAGGAATGCTCCTTACTAATATTGAAATATTCCTTTTTCAATATCATCAACAGCCTGCTGATAATCATCCGGTCTTCCTATATCCATCCAATATCCTTTATATTCATATACTCCAACCGTTATTTTTTTCTGTAAAAGTTCAAGCATCAAAGCATCAAAGCCAAAAAACCGATTCTCCGGAATGTACTTAATTATTTCCTTCGTTGCTGCATAAATACCCATACTTACCATAATATTTGTTTCCGGTTTTTCCACAAATCCTGTCAATTGATTTTCCGATACATTTAAAACTCCATAATCGCTTTTTTGAATTCGGGAATAACTTGATATTGAAAAAACATTTCGGGATTCGATATGTTTTCTCAGAAAGCCGGTATAATCAATATCTGTAAGCACGTCTCCATTCATAATCAAAAACTGCGATGGCAAATCTTTCAGAAGCTTCAATGGTCCCATTGTCCCCAATGGTTGCTTTTCCAATGAATATTCTATATGAATTCCCCATTTACTTCCATCCCCAAAGTATGCCATTATAATATCCGCCTGATGGTTAACCGTAATAATAATTCTGGAAAATCCCTGTTTTGCCAAACGTATAATGACGATTTCCAATATTGGTTTATCTCCTACCGGTACCAATGGCTTAGGCAATGCTACTGTATAAGGACGTAATCTGGTTCCTTTTCCTCCGGCTAAAATCACCGCTACTTTTTCGTCCATTACAAATATCACCCTACTTTCCTATTCTTCATTCAGCACTCCTCTATAGACCTCTTCCCATTTTGGAGCACAACTTTCCCATGCTCTCATACTCCATATCAATTCTGAATTAGAACTCAAATCAACATTTTCATTTAATGCTTTATTTAGCTTATCTTCTAAATCCATCCAATCCGAAAACTCTATAAATTTGAATTTAGCCTTATCAAATTCCTTATACCGAAGCCATTTAGCGTTAACCAAAACTGTTTCGGAAAAAAGATTTTCGCATACGCTTCCTGAAAACGCATCTGTTTTTTGAGCATTAATATATATATCCGTGATTATTCTAATTTCTGCGACTTCTTCATCTGTCAGGAAATTTTCCAAAAACAAAAACTGACAACCTGTAGCTTCCGCACATTTCTTCACTTGTAAACAATACTCTTCATCTCTTCCATAGGTCATTTGAAAAAGCAAAAAAATGTTTTCTTTTTCCTTTTCACTTAAATTGTTGATGCATTTTATAACTTCAAGATGCTGTTGTTCAGGTATCGCATTATATCCTATTGCTATAACCTTTTTGTTTAATGGAATATTCCATCTTTCCCGAAACAAATTCTCATTATTGCTCTTCATTTTTTTGTCAATAATGTTTAAAATAGGCAGTCCTAAAAATACCACTTCATTTTTCTTCTTATATGACCATGAGTACAATCCATTGAATTTCATTTTTAAATCTTCATTATCAAATGTTATAAAATCCGATTTTTTTGTCAGCAACCCTGTTCTTTTTAAAGTACTAGTAGAAATTCTCAGCAAATCGCTTCCCCAATATGATAATATTAACTTAGATTTTTGTATCCTTTTTAAGAGTATGCATAAAAAAGCATTAAATTCATCTACATAATGTAAGTTAATAATGTCATAGTTTCCACTATTCAGTACAGCTTTTATTTGCAAATAATAAATGTACAATGTTTTAAAACGATTTCCCCGTTTTCCATTTTTATACCAATTAATTACTTTAGAAGGGCATTCAATAATATTAATATTATTGTCTTCAAAAAATTTGCGATGTTGATCTGTTATACTCGTTTCTAATACATACACATCATAATCATATTTCAAGAGAAAATCTTTTATAAACCACATTGTCCAAGGTGACGAAATACATCCCCACAATAATATCTTCATATCCCGCAACATAGTCCTTTCTAAATCCATTGGTGTAGATAATCAGTTATGACCTTGACAACACTTTGTACCTCTCTCTCTTCCATATAAGGATGAATCGGTAAAGAAAGAACTTTTACACATAGTTCATCTGTATTTCTATACTGTCCGTTTTTGCTTCTATCCTGTACATTACAATCCTTAAATGCCTTCTGTTTATGTAAGGGCTTTGAATAATATACCATACTTGGTATATTATGTTCACCAAGAACCTTTTGTAAACCATCACGTACTTCTTTACTAGCCAAACAAATAGTATACTGTGCCCAACTTGATTCATATCCGTTTAGAACAAATGGACGCCTAAGATTAACATTCTTTAGTCCTACATTATACCAATCAGCAACCTGATTTACTTGTTTCAACTCATATTTTTCGAATATTGCATGCTTTTCTATAAGAATAGCTGCCTGTAATGTATCTAAGCGTGAATTCATACCAATTCTCACATTATCATACTTGTTTTCACCTTTTCCATGGACTTTATATGAGCGTATTAAAGCTGCCCACTCATCATTGTTTGTAAATATAGCACCACCGTCTCCATAGCATCCCAACGGTTTAGCTGGGAAAAAAGATGTCGTAGCTATGTCTCCAAAGCTACACGCCTTTCTTTCGCCAATGCTTCCTCCAAATCCCTGTGCACCATCTTCAAGCAACAACATATTATATTTTTGCGCAATCTTTCTAATCTGCTCAAACTGCGCTGGTTGCCCAAATAAGTCCACAGCAACAATTACTTTGGGAACAAGCTTTCCTTCTTTTACTACCCGTAAGATAGCATCTTCCAATGATGACACAGATATATTAAAAGTATCTAACTCAACATCTACAAATATCGGTGTTGCTTTAACCCAAGGAACCACCTCTGCTGTCGAAAAAAAAGTAAAATCAGGTACAAACACCGCATCGCCCTCTCCGATATTCCAAGACATTAATGCCAACAGTAAAGCATCTGTTCCATTTGCGCAAGTAATGCAATGTTTTACTCCTACATATCGAGCAAGCCTTTCTTCTAATCGTTCAACAACCTCTCCTCCTATAAATTGACCTTTCATTATCACATTATAAATCGCTGAATCAATTGTATCTTTATTGTGCATATACTGTGTTTTCAAATCGCGAAATTCCATCTTTAGCCCTCATTTAATCTATAAATAATATTGCCTTTCTCATCTACCCTTCCAATTATTTTCGCCGGCAGCCCCGCAACCAATGAAAAATCAGGAACATCCTTAGTAACAACTGCCCCAGCTGCAACCATTGCATACTTTCCAATAGTATGACCACATACTATAGTGGCATTGGCTCCAATGCTCGCCCCCTCTTTAATAATTGTTTTTTTAAAATGTTCATGTCCTTTAGGAAATCGGGCACGTGGTGTCAAATCGTTAGTAAATACACATGACGGTCCCAAAAACACTCCGTCTTCTATCACTACACCTTCATACACTGACACATTATTCTGAATTTTTACTTCATTTCCAATAATTACATTGTTAGCTATATTAACATTTTGACCGATTGTACATCTTTGGCCGATTGTTGCTTTAGATTGAATATGACAAAAATGCCATATTCTAGTTCCATCACCAATCCTCACTTCACTATCTACATAACTTGACTCATGAACAAAATAGCTCATAACCTTCTCACCTTAATGATTCTTCCTTTTTCTTCTCTAGTTACAAGAGAAACGACCAATAAAATCAGTCGTCGCGCAGGTATCTATTGGAAATTTAATTCTTTTACCAGTACTTGCGGATTGATAAATGCCTAAAACTAATTCCAACGCTCTTTTTCCTGCTCTAGCATCAACATAAGGACTTCTGTCATTTTCAATTGCATCAACCATATCTAAATACAAAGGTGTATGTCCAAATCCATATACATTGGGTGGTGCTTCATGATATTGTGCCTTTACCTCATCAGGGTCATCCAACATATCAGAGAAATTCCACTCTTCAATAATATTGACAGATTGTCCTCCTGCTTTCACTGTTCCCTTCTCACCGAACAAGTATAAAGTTTCTTCTAGATTCTTTGGATAGACATCCGTTGTTCCTTCAACGATTCCATAAGCACCATTTTTAAATTTAATGAGGGCAATTCCAAGATCCTCGGCCTCTATATAGTCATGATGAAGACGGTCTGTCATTCCTACAACTTCTTCAATCTCATCTCCCATCATCCAACGCAGGAGATCAATATTATGAATGCATTGATTCATCAATGCTCCACCATCCTGTTCCCAGGTTCCTCTCCAGCTCGCACGATCATAATACTCATGGTCTCTGCACCACCGGATATGTGCGGTTCCATAAAACATTTTTCCAAATCGCTTTTTATCTACCGCATCTCTGATTTTTTGAATAGATTTATTAAATCGATTCTGATGGCATGCACAAACCTTAACTCCCTTTTCCTCTGACTTCTGAATAATTTGATCAGCATCAGCTAATGAAAGTGCAATGGGTTTTTCAATTATGACATTACATCCAGCATCAATACAATCTATTGCTATTTCCGCATGTTTTCCGCTTTCGGTTGCTATTGCAACCAGGTCAATTTTTTCCCGTTGCAACATTTCCCTATAATCAGTATACATCTTGACAGAATCCGGCAACTCAAATTTAACCTTTTTATCTAGCATATTATCTGATACGATATCACATATAGCTACAATATTAAGTTCATTTGCTTTCGCTGCTGCAATATGATTTGGGGAAATTCTTCCACATCCAATTAATGCATAGTTCATATCTTTATCCTCTTTCTGTCTCTATATACTCTACCACTGGTGCCATGACTGTCTTCATGCTGGCATGCTCTTCTGCATATTTCCGCAATATGGCAGCAACATTTTCCTTACTTTTTCCTTTTTCTTTGATATTCTGGAAAAAAACCAGAACGCATTCCATATCTATCGGTGTTCTATCATTTGAAAATATCTTGGCATAATCAAAATCACTATTTAAAATATCTATTGGAGACCCTGAAATCATAGGCAAACCTTTTGCCAAACATTCCCTTGTCTTGATTGCTCCTATTGCTTCATAATAATTTACCTTATACATGCCAAAAGCTGCCAATGCAATATCTGCACGGTCATATAGTTTTTCCAATTCTTCCCCACTTGTTGTCGGGAAAAATGTTACATATTTTTCAAGATGATTCTCTTTCACTAATTTCTGATATTTTTTCTTTTCCGGTCCATCCCCAACCAAATCCAAATATATGGTATACTCTCTGTTTTGCTGCTTATAATAATGTGCCAATCCTTTAATTACTCTCTCGTATCCATGCTGACGTTGCATATAAGCGACGCCAATCATGTGAAGTTCCCTGTCGTGATAAACACCCTTTACAACTCTTACACTGTTACAGTCAATTCCATTTGTGGTACATATTGTGGAAACTCCAAAAATTTCCTCATCCTTTGTATATGTAACGAATCGATCAATATACTTTTTTAATTGTGGTCTATAAATAAGCTCTTTAAACCAAAATGGCCATGCATTCCACTTACCAAAGTCATCCTTATCATATGGATAAGTAAATATTTCAATTATTATCTTACTTTTCGGATACTTTAATTTGATTCTCTTCCAGAAATCTAAATATGCTTTGTCTGCCACAGTTCTACGAATATAAAGGAAATCTGGATTATCTATTTTATCAAAAACTTCCTTATAGTTATGCGAGATAGACTCAAATGGTAATAACCCAATTATTCTTTGAACAAGCGTTCGATATGTATTGGTAACTTCTAATTCATCAACTTGAAAATAACTTTTAAGTTCATCAATTTGCATATCAATTTTCTTAGAAACACCTATAGACTGACGTCCCTCAAAATGTATATAATATCCCTTTTTCATATTATCCTCGAATAAACAGTTTTAATATACTAAAACTGTTCAAAGTATATCACAGTAATACCGCTAATGCAAACTTCCTAAATATGAGTTTGGGTGGATCTGTTATATCTTTATTGTCACTTTGCTATATTACCATAAATTTTATTTCTGTAATCGCTGATCCCCCATAACACCATCTTAATTGCTTTTAATTGTCCTCGAAAAAGTAAAATACCAATCCATGCCAATCGATTTAAAATAAAATAGAGATAAAACACCCCCCATCTTTTCTTTAAATAAATACTATTACACAGCAGCCAATTTCTTGTAATATAATAGACGCTCGACGGATTTTCATTTCCTTTTGTCGACCCATTGACTTTATGATAAACCACCGCACTTCCACAATACCATATCTCAATCTGATTTTGCTCTGCACGCATACTGTATTCTGTATCCTCATAATATAGGAAAAATCTTTCATCGAGAAATCCTATACCATCAACAATCTCCTTGGTTAAAAGCATACAACATCCATTTGCGAAATCGCATTTGTAATCACTATTGTATTTCTCTGTGTCTTTTTGATTAAATCCTATTGATATGGGTTTTCGTATCACTGATGATAATTTTCCACCGGCATACCATATGATATCCGGCTTATCCGCAAACAAAATTTTAGGAACCACAATTCCTTTATGTTTTGTCTGACATTGTACCATCTTTTCAATCGCTTCTGATCTAATCTCCGTATCATTATTAAGTAATATATACTTTTCTATTCCCTGCTCCATTGCCCAACGAATACCTATATTATTCGCTTTTGAAAATCCATAATTATCATCCAAGGGAATCACATGTACCTGCGAATGTCCCCCCCAATTCACCTTCAAATCCTGTAAAGAATCATCATTGGATGCATTATCCACAACCACTATTATAAGGTCTTCCTTCACTGTGCTCTTTAAAATCGATCGAATACAGGAATTATTAAATTTCTTTCCGTTATAATTAACAAGAATAATAGCTACTTTTTCAATCATCTCGATTTCCTCTATTACACCACTGGTTGCGCAAAATACACATAAGAATAATGCCAGAAAACGTCAAACCAATAAAACAAGTTAATTAACACCATAACGGCCATGCAGACCTTTTTTACATCAAATTTCACTTCAAACCAGAGATTCTTCACAATAAGTGGAAGCAATGCATACACAGGAAGGAAATATCTTCCTGATATACCATAAATCTTCCGACTGGCAATCAGTGTAGAGGCAAAGTACATTGCCATAAAAACTCCAAATACCATACAGCATCCAAGACAGGTTATCGCCATCCGTTTTCTGGCAGATATTGGATTTTCTTTTGTATCTTCTAATCCAATCATTGCTGTTATCAGGACTGCAGCACACATCCATGCCGGCATGGTATACAGATCCCGCCCCGCATATCGGTCTGCTGCCAAAACCTGTCCAAAAGAGGTTGCAAGATATCTTTCCGGGTATTTAAATCCTGCAAGCTCCGGGAACAAAGAATTTCCAAGAACTGTGATGAAATCCTTGGGATTATTCATGATATAGCTGATACTGACTCCGTCCAGTTCTCCGGTTGAAGGAGCTAAGCCACTGGTACTCAAAGAAGAAATGCTTGGCCACAGCTTTATTGCAATCACTACTACAACACCCCCTGCTCCTGCCAATAACAGTGCTATGACCTTTTTTGAAAGTGCAATTTTCTTCATTGGCAAAAGCAAAAGGAGAAACACATACCAGATATATACCGTTTTAACAGGAATCATCAGTGCACATAACACCACATAAACTATTAACTGTTTCCATGTAATATGCTCTGAACGATCATACATATAATAGAAATAGGATGCAAGTAAAATGCAAAGTCCTAAATTAATGCCATCATAGGAAAACGAATTGGCCAGATAAATCGTTTCGGGCAAGAGGCCCAGGCACGCGACAAAGACTTTCCCCCTCGGAATCAATTTTATGGATAAGGCAATTAATACTGTTACTATGAGCAAATTTGTCAATCGCCCAAGCAACAATAATATATGTCCATTCCCCCCACAAATTCGTACCAATGCCAACATTAATGCAGAGGGCAGGTATACGTACCAGGATTTAGAAGCAACTGTGCTCTTTTCACCTGCCGATACCATATCCGTTACATTTCCTCTCTCAAATGTTTCAAACCAATCGGAAATACTGGCTGCATCATGCAGATACACTGCACTATCGTAGTCATCTGCCCGTAATAATACATATCCATTATCATCTTTATCCTGAGTGTGCAGAATTTTGCTGGATAATTGATAGGACTCCAAGAAATGTGCATATTCATCTCCTGCACATAGTGGTGGCATCACATAACTCAACAATACTCCAAGGAAAATAGTCACAACAATATACGCCGTCTCCAGTTTCCACGCAGATCGTTCACACATAACCAACACTGCTGCAAGGATCATCAATATAATGACAGATAAGCCTATATAAGAATTTTTATAATCTCCATTATATTCAATAAATAACGCATGTAACGGAATCTGTTTTCCTTCCGTACTCACCTCAACATAATAATTCCCGGGAGTAAGGCTTAAAGGCTCTTCTTTTGCGAACTGTGCAATGGTATCTCGATCCCCTGTTAATGTAATTCCTTCAAAGGTTTCTTTATATACCACCCGATTCTCTTCACTGGAAATTCTAATCGTTATATTCAACGGTTCATCCGAGCTTTCTCCCTGAACCACAATTTCCCGAAGTGCACCCACAGTTATTCTGATCTTTCCATCAATTGCCGCCGGAATATGTGCTGTTGGCCTGGAAATTCCTTCCAGCTTTAAGTTCCAAAACAGTATGAGAAAGATCAGTGCCAGGCACCATACTAGCACTTTTGATATCATGGAATGATGAAATTGCATATCTTTAATGATTTTATTTTTAAAAGGCATCTGCTAAAACCTCTCTGCAGTATTTTAACTATACACCAGAATCTGTTTTATATTCTTCTTTATCCGAATAATTCTGTTCTTCATACATAACTTAAGAAAATTTGTTCTCTTTACACAGAATTCTTTCTGACATTTTGTCAGTTCATATATGCATTCTGCATATTGCTTTCCCTTAAAGATTTCTATTCCTGACGATTTCAGAAATTCATCTGCTGCCTGCAGATAATTTTGATATTCCTTCTCTGTAATCCCTTTTAAAAAATCATCCAGTTCTTCCAATGTTTCAAACTGGAAATAATCAATAAACGTATTCTCGGGAATATACTGTTTAACATTTGGAGCTCCCGCATAGATAGGTACAATTCCAGATGTAAAACAATCTAATATCTTTTCCGTAATATATCCCGGCAATTTTTGGGAATTTTCAAAACAGATTGCAAACTTATACTTTTTTAAGACCTCGGCCTTACTCACAACGGTCCCACCATAAGCCGGATGTATTTCTTTACTCCAACCCGTCCCGTAAAAATCAAACTGACCCTTTTCGTTCTTTTCAAAATAAGTAATAACCCGTTCTCGCTCACTGTATAATTCATTTCTATCAGTGGATTTTTTATTCCCCGAAATCGAAGTGAGCAGTTTCCGGCTCTCCCATGGAACAGGTTCCCTGTGATCCTGAAAGTAATATGGAATTGTCCTCTTAAAAACAGTCTGGTGATCCACCCACTCATCATTCCACGTCATGATATAAGGAAAGAACTTTCCCAACTTCTTATATCCTTCCGGGGAATTCCACGGATAAACAGCTGGTGGCTCTGCATTACAATAAACCATCCTGGATGCTTTTCCAGCCCGGATAATACGTTCCATCCATACGGGATTCTGCTCAAAGAAAAGAAACCAGTCAATTTCTTCAAGCTTCTCATACATGTCTATGGTATGAAATTGATCTCCTCTACGCTCAAATTCTGCTTTCATATCCGAATATGGAGTATAGCGATTATCCGGATTCTCTATCGCATTATCCACTTCAAACAAATGATCTTTCATTAGGGATTCTACCCACGGAATCACTGCCAACTTCATCTCATATTCCTCTCACACAAATTATTACTTTTTAATCTTAGTCAATAACTTATGCATAATAATTTTTGTAATCTGTGTTTTTGTATAATATCCATACCGATAAATACTCTTAATCTGTCTCCTACTCCTCTTGTCCCAATTCTTTACAAAAGATACAAACGCATTGTAAACTAACTCTTCAAGCTGATCCTCTATCTGCATATCCTTTCCAAAGAAAGTCTTCATCATTTTCATCATAGACATTCTGGAATAAAAGTATCCATCACATCCCCTATTTTGACTTTCCTGTCTTGACAAGCTTCCTTCAACTTCACGATAAACCCACGTTGTACTTTGATCTCTACGATAAATATCACCTATTAATGCTGCAAAAATTGGCATCTTACTTGTTTCATCCAATGCAAATCCTATATAAGTATCAAAATCACTTTTATCCATGTACTTATACATATTACGAATAAAAAAACCACCATACATTCCTGGATATTCATTTCTCAATGCCTGATCCTGAGTAAAATCATAATTAATTTTTTTAATTATGAAATCATTATTGACAAGATCCTTCTCAGTACCTCCCGCTGTAAAGTACCCCATATATTCCGAATGTTTTTGTAAAAAAACATACTTTTTTTCTAATTGTTCGTCATCACACCAATAATCATCTCCGTCTAAGAAAGCCACATATGGTGTATCACATATACGAAGTATAGAATTTCTGTTTCCCGTCATCCCCTGATTCTCATCATGATACAGTACCTCTACCTTATCCGGATACCGTTGCTCATATTGCTTTAAAATTTCCCTTGAGCGATCCTTTGAGGCATCATCAGATATCATGATTTTGTATGGAAATGATGTTTTTTGGGAAAGGACGCTATCTAATGCCTTTGCAATATATAATTCCTGATTATAACAGGTAATAACAACCGCAACTTTAAATGGCGTTGTATCCCGTCGTTGTGCTTTTACAATGTCCTCAAGTGAGATCATAAGCTTTCGTACTCCTTAATTACAAAACGTCTTCTTTCCTTCGAAGAACAGCCTGCCCCTCTGTTACTTCATAGATTTGATCCGCATTTCGTATTGTTGTAAGTCGATGTGCGATAATCACCATGGTTTTCAATCCCTTAAGGCTCTCAATAGCGTCCATGACTGCTGTCTCTGTTTCATTATCCAATGCAGAAGTTGCCTCATCAAGCACCAGTATTTCCGGATCATAGTATAACGCTCTGGCAATTCCAATTCTTTGACGCTGACCACCGGATAATCTTACTCCCCGATCTCCCACAAAGGTATTCATCCCCTTATCCAATGTCTGCACGAAGTCATAGAGCTGTGCTTTCTTAAGCGCCTCTTCTACTGCCGCATTATCAATTTCTTCTTCCCGAATACCAAAAGCCACATTATTACGGATCGTATCATCTGACAGGTAAATGGATTGAGGAATGTATCCCAACATATGATGCCAGGAATCCATGTGATCGTAAATATTCTTACCGTCCACTAAAATATGTCCCTTCTGCGGAATCAACAGTCCAAGAAAGACATCTGCAAGCGTTGTTTTACCTGCCCCCGAGCTTCCAATCAGCGCAATTGTTTCGCCCTTATGGATTGTTAACTCAATATTACTTAAAACCTCTTTATCCGCATCGTCATACGTATAAGAAATATTCTGAAGTTCAATCTTTTCTTTCAGATACCAGGTTTCCGCCTTGTCTTTTACTTCTTCCTGCTCTTCCGGTACATAATCCTCGATTGCTTTCAAATCATCATAAATCAAATCAAGTGCCGGGCGGCAGTACATGATACTGTTTACATAGGCATTGATCTTCCCAACAGAAGGGAGCAAACGGAAAGATGCCACTGCAAACGCCGACATCTGTACAACAAATGCAGTCAGGTCTCTTCGTCCCCACAACAGTTTTACAATCACCGCAATGATCATACCCACAATGCAGACCGTTTCCAGAATATACTTTGGTATTGTTGCCAGCATTTCATTATTCTTGGCACCTTTGATCAGTTTCTTATATACATCTTTATAAGAATCTACAAAGAACGATTCACGGTTTAATACCTTAACTTCTTTGATTCCTCCTAAAGATTGATTAATCCATTGATAAAGCTGCGCATTATATGCCTCATTCTGCTTTCCGATTCTTCTCGAATACTTTCTTGACAGTAATGTAAAGAAACCAACACAAACTACAATTAATCCTAAAATAACAATGGAAATGGTCGGACTGGTATAAAACAGGTAAACGCCAAGGCACATTACAACTGCAATCTCTGCAAGCACCTGCAAAGATGCATTAATCAACTGCATAAACTGTCCCGTGTCATATTGAAGGCTTCTCTGCAGTTCAGATATATTACGATTCAGATGAAATGTATAGGGCTCTGCCATATAAGTCGATAACAGCTTCGTTGCCAGCTGCATTCTTGTTTTATAAGAAAACTTCAGCATAGCATTCTGCATCATAATAAGATATGAGTTCTTCAAAATATATACGATGCAGATCATTCCTCCAAGAGCAATCAGAAATTGATCTGTAGATTGAAAATGAAACATCTCATATATGCGCCGCAGTGACACTTCACTCTGAACCATCTCCGGTTCCATTAATACCTGAATAAAAGGCAGAAAAACAGATACTCCCAAAAGCTCCATAAAACTTCCAATCAGAATTAATAAAAACACACCTGCAAGCCGTATTTTTTCTTTTTTAGTAAATATATAATTCAGTTTTTTGATCATTCCTGCACTTCCTGACTTTCTATCGTAATAAACCAATCACAGATGGCATTATTCACATTGTGGTTATTCAACCATCGGTCTGGTGATATAACCATCTTATTTTCTTTTGGATCAAGCCACGCTCCCCACCAGCTAAAGGTACTGTTCGCTATAATATGGGCAGTACACCGGCTCATCAGAAACATATCAACATAATCCGGATCTCCTTCCGTATGTCTGACAATGTACATTCCTTCCTGATATAAATTCTGTTTCACCCATTGGGGGTCATCTGTAAAAATGTAAAATTGGGGATTCACCATGTGGTTACGAATATAATCCATTGCTTTCCGATAATATTCTAAAGTACAAATTCCGCCATATATTCCAACATTACCAGAATCCAGATAATCCCCTCTTCGAACATGGACACTAACTGAATTATCCTGTTGAAGTCTATGAAGGATCTCCTGATTTGTATTTATTACAGGCTGTGGAAATTTAAAATCATTCAAAAGCTGTCCCCGGATATCCTTAAAATATAGCTCATTCTGCCAATATCCACTAAGATAAACGGAATCCTTCTGTAATGCCACTTCCTGATATCCCTTATCTAGATCCTCTTTATACACATATGGATGACGATAAATTCTTGTAGTCAGTGCCTTCTCAACCCGTGACGCATCATTGGTGTATCCCTTCAATCTGCATATTTCCCTTTTATCAGCCACTCTCAGCGGCAACTGAAAGATTCCAAGTTCTAACGCTCTTAGGGATTGTTTGGTTTGATAAAAGGACAAATCCAGTTTTACATCTTTTCCTAATAACTGCAATTTCCGGTACAGGGCATATTGAAACATCTGATTGCCCAGTCCACCGGTCACTTCGACAATAATCATAGTTCTATCCTATCTTAATCAGATCTCCCAGCTTCTTTTCAAAACTTTCGTGCTCAAATTTTCCGAAACCACCTTCCTGATAAAAGGTGATTTCACCAAAATAGATTCTTCCTTCAATCGAATAGAAATCGATTCTTACACTGGGAATATCTGCAGACAACTTCGTCGCTAACCGCATCATCTTCGCCAATCCTTCCGGTTCAGGGATCTGCACCTCCGGATTATTGGGATATTCAAATCGTTCATTAATATATTCCCAAGATGTTGTATACAGATTTCTTTCATGCTTCGTAAATCTTCCAAAGTCTACCTGAATTAATGCCGGTTTTCCATGAAAGCAGTAAATCTTATAGTCCTTCAATTCTGTATGGGACTCATCCACCATATACTGTTCGGCAATAATTCTTGGTTTGATGTCCTTATAAGGCCATTCACGGCTTGCCCAGAAATAATTCGTGTTCATACAGGCGGCAAGCTTCTTTTTAGCCTGTTCTCTGTCAAAATGCTGCTTGTCCTTACAGATGACAACACTTGCCGAGTCATGGGTGCATTTCAGTACAAACTGATCCGGAAGTGTATCAAACGGAATCTCTTCAACTGAATTCCACACACCTAATAAAGGAATCAGATACTCCTCTCCAATCCGTTCCTTTACAAACCGACGTACTTCATATTTATCTGCCATATCTGTATATTCCGGTCTGCGCTGATAAAGCTTTAACCAGTTCAGCTTTTCATTAAACAAAACCGGATGCTTTAAATGAAGCCGTTTTCCCAGTTTCACATAATACATCATCTGAATATATAATTTGTCCGGAAGCTGCTTATTAAATACAAAGCAGATCTTGCGACAGATTCTCCGGCCAATACTCATACCATCTTTCATATCAGGACACTTTCTCCCTTATTGTTCGGATTGCTTCTCCCATAAATAGTAGCATATTCCCGGGAAGATATCTACAAATTTTAGGAAACCGGAAGATACACTTCCAATCCTTATTACGGATCACCCAGGTATACAGCAGTTTTTTAAGGGTTCTTTCCAATACCTTGCTGTCATAAACTCCTGCCTTTTCATTTGCCGTTGCCAATTTCTGTAACAGGACAGAAGCCTCAAGAAATTCTTCAAAGTTCTCAGGCTTCCTCTCATATACCCAGTCATGATATACCTGCTGTTCTTCTCCGGATAACGTGATTTTTAACTGTTCGAGCTGCTTTTGACGCACCCGGTCTGCATTGGTGACCTGATTGCCGTTTGCCGTATTCGAAATCTGTTTTTTATGCACACGGTAATGCAGCAGAATTTCCGGTACCATTCCAATTTCATGAGCCCTGGCCACTCTTACAGCGAACTCATAATCCTGTGCTGTCCGGAATGTTTCATCATAAAAAAAGCCCTCTTCGATCAATTCTCTCCGCATCATAAACCCTGGATGAGCAAAAACCGGACGAATCAGCATTCTGCACCGCAGTACTTCCGAGCTTCCCTGAATCCGGTTCACCAGATCGGATTCCCCAAAGTTCTGCGCATGACAACTGATCAGATAAACAGCAGGGTGTTCTTCCAAAAAGGCCACCTGTCTTTCAAAACGTGTCTGTTCCGAAATATCATCCCCATCCATCCGGGCAATATATTTTCCTTTCGCAATACGCAGTCCTTTATTGAGGTTTTTCGTAAGTCCACAGTTTTCTTCATTACAAATCAGTCGAATCCGTGGATCCTGAAAAGCCCGGATCTTTTCTACCGTATGATCCGAGGAACAGTCATCATAAATAATCAGTTCAAAATCTGCCAGCGTCTGATTCAGAATGCTTTGCAGGGATTCTTCGATATATAATTCATCATTATAAGTGGACATAATCACACTGATTAATGGCTGATTCAAAGTTTCTTCCTTCCTATTATCATTACAGCTTCACTTTGGCACGAATCCGCACTAACCATAGGACACTGCAATATCGTCTTCTCAATATCATTCCAAGCAGCAGCTTTTGCTGCCCTGGAAGCTGTGCCTTTTTTAATACTTCCAGCTTCTTCCTTACTTCCGTCTGCCGGCAGACAGCCTTTATAAACGGAAGTTCCTGCCTGTGATCCGTCTGTTCATAATACCGGATTCCCTGACGCAGATAAGCCATCAAATTTACCCACAAATACATTGCACGTCTCACGCAGGTTTCCGGTTCTATCTTCATGCGGACTGCCCACTCATCCAAGGTCTTCCCAAAGGAAATCGTCTGCTTAAGACGTTCCTCATGAAAGGTCTGGGAAAAGGAATTCGGATTCTGGCAGTAATGATAATAAATCTTCGATGTTGTCACTGCCTTCCTGGCATGCTCACAGAAGCGGAGACTAAATATGGTATCTTCGCTCAGATACTCCCGTTCTGAAGGAAAGCAGATGTTATGTTCTTCCACAATACTTCTGCGGAAGATGGTCATACAGGAGGAAAAACCTCTCAACTCATCCTTCTCGGGCTGATCGCCAAAATAATGGGGAACAAATTCTTTTCGGAATGCCTCCCCCACATATTCTCTGTCTGTAATATTCGGAATACGCACTATCTGACGATCCTGCGTCTCTATCTGGTATCCAGAACAGCACAGGTCTGCCTGTGTATGCTCCATAAGCTCAAAAAGATCCCTGCAGGTATCCGGATCGTAATAATCATCCGAATCCAGAAAAGCCACATACGTTCCTGTCGCTTTCTGCAGTCCTAAGTTTCTTGCAATCCCCTGTCCTTCATTTTCCTTATGATATACGGAAATTCTCAGGTCTGTTCCTGCCAGTTCATCACATAATTCCCCACTCCGGTCTGTTGATCCATCATCAATCAAGAGAATTTCTATCTCGGCTAAGGATTGCCTGGTCAGGGAATCCACGCATCGCTTCAGATAATTTTCCACATTATAAACCGGTACAATTATCGACACCTTACTTTTTCTGTCAGTCATAAGTTCTTTTCATCCATTGATCCAGCACTCTTTGAATATGATGTGCCATGATCTCCTCATTATAACGTTTCTCTACAGCCTGCTGCGCAGTCTGTCCTATCCGTTCCCGAAGCTCTTCACTGTTAAGAAGACGCTCCATTTGCTTTTTTAACTGCAAAATATTCTCCGGCTGATATAGAAGAAAATGATCTTCTCCTTTATATGCTTCTATACTATAGACATCTGCCACAATAACTGCCTTTCCCATCGCCATCTGCTGCAGGAGTGTCATCTGTCCATAAGAATAATTAAACTGCTGCAGGGGAAGGATACAGAACAGCGCCCCTTCGATCTGCTTCTTAAACTTCTCCACTGGAACGGCTCCCCATACTTCAATATTGGGGTTTTCTGTCTTCAGATCCGCATTTCCAATTAACCGGAGTTTTACCTTGGTATCCAGTTGTTCATATGCTTTTATTAATGTATCCCAATCCCGCTTATAATAACCGGCACAAAGAATATAGTTTTCTGTCTGCTCCGGATTGGATTTCCTGTCATCGTGATGATCTGGTAAGTTCTTCTGAAAGAACTCGGAATCCGTTCCAAATGTAATAAACTGTGCCTTATCAAGCAGCCAGGGATGGCACTTCTCATAATAAGTTTTCTGATGCGGTGTATGATAAATGACCCCATCCAGTGCCTTACTGGCATACTGCATCAACGAAAGACTCCTGCCGCTTTCCCGGGCACTGTTAAATGCCCCGATATCAAATACAATATGTCTATAACTTCCTTTTCCAAACAGCCGTCTCCATAAGCAAAGCACGATCCCGCTCTGCATTCCATGAGAAAGCACCAAATCATATTGCTTCAATTTAGGAAGTACCCGTAATGTCTGCCAGATATAGAAGCGCAGCTTATTCTTTTCAAATTTTTCAAGGAAAAGGAATGACCTGATGTCTACGACATCCACCTGATAATCCTCTCCCTGCCCATTTTCAAAATACCGAAAGAACCAGTATGGCTTTCCTTCTGCCAGATAATCCGGCGGCTGCTTATCACAGGGAATATCTTTCGCATATTCAACTTTCCAGTTTACCAGCATCAAGATTTTCATTCCATACTTCCTTTTAGTAAATCATTCCATAGTATTTATTCACTGAGTCGAATCACCGCAATATCACCAATCTGCTGCACACTGCTTCGGGCTGGATAGATATCCATATTCTGCAACTGCGATGAATTCAGAATCTGGTCGCGTTCTTCATCTGTGACGGCCTCATAATTAACACCACAGTAATATTTAAACAATTCAATCCATGAATTGCTTACCTGATCCGCACGTCCAAACGTGAGACTGTAATCACTGATCATTCCCTTTGTAATAGTTTTATAGGTATCATCCACAAAAGGATAATTTCCACTCTGCGGCCTTCCAACCACCATAACCTTCATACCGCTTTCATACTCGTCAAGTTGTTCCAACCGGTTCTCCATTCCATAAGCAAGCATTTGAAACTTATTAGATTCTGCCTGCAGCATCCGGGCAAACACTCCAATGAATATACACATAAATAATGCCATATATATTTCACAGATCCGTACTGGTAATCTCATCATCTTCGTTCTTATGTATGGTAACAGAAGTAACGGCAGAAGATAGATCAGGTTCATGGTGCAAAGCATCAACATACCGGTTTCTGCATATACTGAAGTTCCAGGAGCCAGCAGGATCACAATTTCCAGCATAACAGGAATCATCACTATTAATCCAATTGCAGCTAAAAGCCGCAATGGTTTCTGCCAGGTTTTATTCTGAACCACAGCAAGAACCAGTAAGCAAATCGTCAATAATAATAACAGGAGATTCACATATTTTCTCCCATGCCACGAGTTATATACCAACGTATTTGCCATATAATATTCTTTAAACACTATGTAAATCTGCTTAAGATCCGAAAAGAAATTGGTTATAAAATTTTGTAATACCTGATCGGAGCCTCTTGTATGATCCTTGGTAAGATATCCAATTTTGTCCAATATGGTGAACATCATAAGGTAACCAGCAGTTCCAACTCCACCTCCAAACAAGAAACGACCCGTTTTTAATCCTAGCGTTCTCCCGGTATCTTTATTTTCGATTACTCTGATGATCAACCAAAATCCACAAATTGAGATGGTCACTGCCAAATAAGCCTGATACAGCCCTAGTGAACCCAAAATACAGATGGCCGCCACAATTGCAGTCCATATACCTGATCCCTGTATCAGCAGTCCTGCTGCCATAACTGCCAGTAAAAACCCTAAACAATAACCGTCAGCCGTATAATCATAGGTTAAAAGATTCGCAACAGAGGGAGTACAAACAATCAAGACCCCCATCACGAAACGATCAAGAGCACGTTCTGTCCGAAAGATCTTCCAAAGTATCAATACACTTCCCCACAAAAACGATATACACAGCGCTACGATCAATGACGGTAACACCATTCCATCTCTCCAGATGTCAAAAAAACGCAGAAAGAATCGTCCCAAATTGTCCTCAGAACCATAACCATTCGAATGATGAAATACTCCAAATGTAAAGCCATCTGCATTATTCATCTGTCCGCTTAAAAAGGGAAAATACACAAATACTGATACAATTGCAAGTAAAATAAATTCAGGACTGGAAATCGTTTTTTTCAGTTCATTTATCCATTGATCTAAATTCTTACTTTTCATCTTGCCTAATATACTCATTCTCCTTCAAAGAATACTTTCCACCCTTTAAAAACTTGTGCTTGATTACCCACCAGCCGGGCACCCAGATATACTTATGCATTGCCGGTGAAGCGCTTCCTATCATCCAGCAGTTTCGCTCGCACTTCTTCGTGCATTCCCGTACCTGTTTTGCCTGATCGGAGTGCCATAGCTCATCCCATGTCTGATTACGAAGATTTCCCATAACCGTCTTCTGCGCCATGCCGTTACAGGGAATGACATCACAGAATGGATCAATAAAGAACGCATTCTTCGACATATCGCACGGAAGCAGACGTTTGTTACCATAGATGTAATTAATCAGTCCATGATTAAAATAGGCCCGGAACCATTTCTTAGGGGAATTACTCTGTAACAATTCATTAATCAGCTTCTCAAAATTCCGGGCAACCTTTAATTTGTTATCAATCCTGTTATCGGTCTTACGGAAATAAAAGGAATTGTGAAGCGTTGCTGTTGCAAATTCCATTCCCATATCATTCGCAATATGATAAAGCGGCACCAGATCCTCACAGTTCATGTCCTGAACCGTCATACCGAATCCCACATCCGGATGTCCCATTTCAACCAGTGTTTTCAACGTATTATACCCACGGTTAAACCCATCCGGGATGCCACGGATCTTATCATTTGTCTCCTGCAGTCCTTCAATACTGATACGGATTCCTACCTTGGGGAACTCTTTACAGAGTGCGATAATACGGTCCGTGAAATATCCATTCGTAGATATAACAATTCGATTACTCTTCTTGTAAAGTTCTCTTACAATATCCGGGATGTCCTGCCGTACAAACGGTTCTCCACCTGTAATATTGGTAAATGCCATCTCCGGAAGCTTCTTAATATCTTCCAATGTAATTTCTTCACTTGGCTTGGTAGGATCCTTAAAGCAGTCACACATATTACATCTTGCATTACACCGGTAGGTCACAATTACCGTTCCATATAAGGTTCTCTTTGCCATATTATCTACACTCCTCATAAATTTTCATCAATTGTTCTGTATATTCTTCCACACCCATATAACTTTGTTGTAAACACCCATGACTCAGTCTTCGAACAACTGCCTCATCATTCCAAAGCCTATTAACACATTTTAATAAAGAATCAACATTTCCCGGTTCAAAAAGGACACCGCTTACCCCATTATTAATCAGTTCCGGGGTTCCTCCAAGATCAGTTGCTATAACAGGCGTTCCACACATCTGTGCTTCCAGGACACTAAACGGACAGTTCTCATAACATTCTGATGGAAATACTACAAACTGTGCTTCACGAATAACCTGTGATAAATTCTCTGATCTCAGGAATCCAAGCTCCTCTACATTTTCCAACTGACAGACCTGTTCTTTTAATGGTCCACTTCCAGCAAATTTATAATGAATATGCGGCGTTCTTTTACATACCTCAATCAATGTATTTACACCTTTTTCCGGACTGTATCTGCCAAAATATAATACGTACTTCTCCTCCACAGCATTTACTTCTTTTTTCTCCGCATTTACCATACTCACAAAATTATGAAGTACGCTGGTTCTACCTTTTAAATCCGCATTATAATCCAGGCATTCTTTAATAAACTTGCTCGGACACACAATATGATCAATTTTACGATAGGTATGTTTATGCTTGTAATACGCTGCTTCAGCACTTCCCAGCAGACTTTTTACTGTCGATCCATGAATGCACTTATGTTTCACACACTGCCATGTGTCTTTTTCCAGACACTCCTGACATTTCACGCCACTCAAGAACTGTTGCATAAGATGATTCGGACAGACAAGCTGACTATCATGTGCTGTATATATTAAATTAATTTTTTTATTTTTCCCTTTCTCCCAGTCGCACACAGCATCGATCACAGAAGGTGTAAGCTGGAAGTTGATATTATTCAGATGTACCACATCCGGTTCAAAATCATTAAGCACCGTCTGCATCTTCCGATATGCCTCTTTGGAATAAATAATACGGAAGGGATAAAGGAGCTTCTGTAATTTACCGGTATGGAAGTCCATATTGGAGGTATAAGCTTCCGCATGATTCCCCACGATTCTTCCTTCGTGCTCCATTCCAAAATATTGTACTTCATGTCCCTGACGCTGTAATTCTTCTCCGAGCTTAAATATATAGGTTTCAGAGCCTCCATTCGGATAGAGGAATTTATTTACCATTAATATCTTCACAACCATAAACCTCCATGGTCTGACGTACAACCTCATCCCAGTTGTATTTCTTGCAGATAAAATCTGACGCATTCTTCCGGTATTGTGCATGAATTTCCGGATGTTCAATTATCATGGAAAGCTTGCTGCGCAGATCCTTAGCATCTCCCTTTCGAAAGCTTACCGCTTTATCCTCAATAACCTCGGTATTTTCCGGAATGTCACTGACCACACAACAGTTGCCATAGCTCATTGCCTCAAGCAGACTGATCGCCATTCCTTCCACATCACTTGGAAGCACGAAGCAGTATGCATTGGAATATAACTCTTCCAGTTGTCTTCCCTGTACAAAATGTGTGAAAACCACACGGTCATCACTCGCTGCCATCTCCATTACCTGATGCATATATTCACCGGAATGGCTGCTGCCTCCGGCAATCACGAGTTTCATGTCCGTATCAATGCCACGAAACGCTTCCAACAGGTAATGAACACCCTTCTCCGGAACGATTCTGGCAAGGAATAAAATATACTTATCCTTCTGAAGTCCCCATTTTTCAGTGATTTCTTTCGCTTCTATCAACCGTGGACGTTCAATTCCATTGGGGATAAATATCGTTTTTCTTCCATAGGTCTCTTCAAAATATTGCTGCACATTCCTGGACAGAACAATTATTTTCTCAGCCTTCTCTACCGCCATCCACTCTCCGAATTTCAGCACCCTTGATGCAAAGTTTCCCCATTTGGATCTCTGCCAGTCAAGTCCATGAATTGTTACAATAAGTCTCTTATGAAACAGATGGGGCAGCCACAGCATCGCACATGGTCCCTCTGCGTGATAGTGATACACATCATAGTGTGTAAACAGGGCTCGGATACTTGCTAAAAATGCATACACAATTGCATTCAATTTTCCATTCTGGAACGTTGGAATCGTAATAATCCGGATTCCCTTATAAATCTTATTGTGTTTTGTATCAAATTCTCGTCCCGATACATGGTATCCGGAACGGTTATAGGCATCTACATAAACTCCCTGTGAAACCAGGCGTTCTGAGATCTGTTCCACAACAATCTCAACGCCTCCTTCTCTCGAGGGAATTCTTTTATGACCAATCTGCGCTACATGAAAAGTGGTCTTCCGCACTTTTTTCTTTTCAGAATGGTTTTCTTTTATCGTTTTCACAACAAATGTGAAATTCGTACTGATATATCGCTTAAACAGACGCTTTGGATCCTGTGATAAACGGAACAGCCATTCCAGGCAGCTTTCCTGCATCCATCGTGGTGCCCGTTTAATGGTTCCTGCATGGAAATCAAAGCCGGCTCCCACTCCAAGCATCACACCGCAAACCTTTCCTTTATGCGCAGCCATCCAGTTTTCCTGCTTTGGAGCTCCCAGACCAACCCAGATAAAGTCTGCCCCGGATTCATTGATCCTCGCAACAGCCCCTGCATCTTCTTCCTTGCTTAAAGGGCGGAACGGAGGAGATTCCATCCCGACTATCTTAAGCTTGGGAAAACGTTTCAACAGATTCTCCCGTAATTTTGTAAGCGTCTCTTCTCTGCTTCCATAAAAATAATGGGTATATCCTTTCTCCTCGGATACCCGGAACATTTCAATCATCAGATCCGGTCCAGGTACACGTCCGGCATTATGATAACCACGAATTCTGCTGACAATGGATAAGGGCTTCCCATCAGGGAGTGCCATAGCAGCTCCATTCTGAACATTACGATATTGTTCATCACGGCTCGACATAACGGTAGTGTGCACATTCGAAATACAGATATACTGTCCCCGGAGATCCTTCAGATGCTCTTCCAGATAAGAAACGGTTCTCTGCATATCTGTCACATTAATATTCGTATTTAAAATTGTACAATAAGTCAGCTTTTCCTGCATCTGACATCTCCTGAGTCCAGTTTAATTTTATTAGTATACCACAAAATGATACAAAAGAGAACTTCCAACAGCAAAGGAACTCCCACCGTTATAGATAGTATTCCCCGAACTCTTTCAAGCAATAACATATTTCCATCAAATCCATAATAATTCAGTTCTTCGGAACGCATTCCATAGATTACCGCTCCGGCTTCCTGCTGTACCGACTGGAATGTCTCTCCATCCCCTTTTACATAATCGCAGTGATCGGTATACACATAGATCTTCTGCGGTACTTTTACGCAGGTAATTCCAATGATAAGGCCAATACCTGCTGCCAGAATTCCTGTAAGTACAAGCCATTTCCTCATCTCATGAAGTTTGGTAAAGAAAGCCTTTTTGTGCATCTGCCACTTTTCCGTGTCTATCGCAGCTACCGTAATCTCTTTCTGTCCCCATGGCAGAATCTGCAGCTTCCGATCGATCCATCGGTATGTTTCATCAGGCTTTCTGCCATTTTGTCTCACATCCTGGCATTTCATCTTCTCGCATTCAGAAAGCTTCTTATATAACAAATTTCCCGTAAAAACAAGGATCAGATTTTTGAAAGACAGATTAAACAAATACGGCTCTGTAATACCCGCAATCAACATTCCAATAATAATTGCCAGTTCTGACTTTTTATTTTCCTTTGTAAAACGCCATATGGTATAAACAAACAATGCGGATATACACAAAAAGAGAATAATTCCATAATAGTATAACAAGTACAGATAAGAGCAATCCATACTAAGTGTTGCTCCCTCCGGCGACCATACTCTGGTTCCAAATAAGGCTGGCCTGAAATTAGTCAGATAATACTTCCAGATATTCATTCTGGTGTTCAAAAGCTTATTCAGCAGATCAAATAATTTCCCCTTAAAAAAAAGCGGTGGAATAATTGATACCAATACACAGCCCGGATAAACGCACTGAATCAGAATCTTTTCCAACATATTAAGCTTCTCTCTTACACTCAGATAAAGGTTAAAAGCCAGATATACCGTAACCAGTGCAAATCCCGTAATGCTTACCGAATACAGGAATACAAACAGATTCATGCCAAACAACAGACAAGAGGCCACGAACAGCTTACGTTTCTTCATTGGAAACAGATATAAAAGAAGTGCCATCCAGATAAAATATGAAATATGAAAGACATTAGGATGTGGAAATCCCATACTATAGCGAAGCAGGAAGCCAAGGCCGAATTTATTATGTGCCAGAATACAGGCATCCGTCACATCCGCAATATGAAACAGAATCATTCCATAAAATGTAACTGTCCATATTACAAAAGCAAATTGCAGCAGCCGTTTTATTGGGATATTCTTCATTCCCAGTATGGTAAGTACGGTAATAATAACTGCTTTTTCACCGGTTATACGATATGCAAGGAAGCTGATCATGGTAAATAAAAAGATGATCCCCCATTCCTTCAGCGTATAATCCGTCAGCAGAAACTTACAGCCAAGAAAAAATACTGCGAACACTAAACAAACGTTAAATAAAGGCATTCCCTCATATAGCCCAATTCCCTTTGCGACAAGAAGAATTCCAAAAAAAACAAAGTATGCAATTTCCTGTAAATTTGTTTTTATTTTCATACGAATTAACTGTTCTTTTCTTTCCTTTAATTTTTCCATTCAAAGCCATGCATAATTGCTATCCATAAATGCAGTTCTGGCTAATTACTTCTTTATGCTCTCAACGGCCAAATGGTGCTTCCTCTGTGGAATCATCTGATACCAGTACATGCCGAGTAGAAAAAGCAGATAATTTCTGGCAATATACACAGAAACAAAATGCGCTTCTACAACGGTATAAATCGTGATCGAAAGAATCACGACAACAGCCATATAGTCTCTCTTTTTAAAGCAAAAATATAGTAAATACAACAGTATGAGTATAAAGATCACTGCCGGAATAATGCCATACCAATAAAACAGACGCACCCAGCCGAGGTCAAAATAGTAATTGCTTTGTGACGTAGAAAATAATCTCCAGGTCTTCAATGTACCTTCTCCGGTCTCTGTACATGCCAATGTATGAAGACGGCCGGTTAATAGCTTGTCTAAAAACACGTATACCTTTGTCGTTGTAGAAAAATCCCTGCTCCAGTAATAATCAGAAACTCTTTGTGCATTTGCCGCCCCAAGAACAGAAACGATAAGACAAACTGCATATGCCACAAGAGATAATCCCTGAATCAGCTTACTTTCCCGCAGCTTCGACAGATATTGAAACATTGCTGCCAGAACAAGAGAAAACAACGCAATCAAAATTCCGGTCGCTGTCTTTGTCAGGAAAAACATTCCCAGACAGCCAATAGCAAGACCAAGATAGGTATACCACTTCATCTTTTCCCAGTATACATACATTCCAAGAAGCATCAGCACCAAGGCCATGCAATATAAGGCATTCGGGTGTCCAAAGCCCAAGGTAAACCGCGTATCAGGGGATCCCGCAGTCTCATAAGTCTGTGTTACGAATATTTCCCCAAATATCCCAAAGAGAGAAGCTGCTGCAATCACAAGACATCCTGCAAGTGTCACCCAGAACAAGGTCTTCATTACCTGTTTCATATCCATCTCTTTGCAGGCTGCAATAAATACTACGATCCGGAGTATTTCATTTCTGCCGGTTATCAGATAAGAAACCGTTCCCAGTATTCCAAATAAAACAATCGTCAGCCACTCCTTTTGGGAATAGTGCGTCATCAAAAGCGCTACACCAAACAATAAAAAGGTCACCCGGAATAGCTTTCCCTCATATGGGTTTATAAATGTACTTTTATCCCAGAGAACAATTCCGATTTCAATCAGCAGTCCCAGATAAAAGCAGATATCCCTGATTTTATTGCGCATTAAAAATATTTTATCCGTATCTATCCTGCTTACGTTTTTATTCATGCCTGTAAATTCCTAAATACATTATAATAAATGTAATATTCTCTATAACCATTCCATATTTCATTCGTTGAATTAGTGATAATACTATTCCCGATAATACCATTCATATGGAAGCCTCATCAATTTTTTGTAATATCATTGTACACCTGTCCTTGTGGATCAATAAAAATCCAGCTCTTCCACAGATCCTTCATCTGAGCTTCATCAAATGCCTGACTGTTTTTCTGAACGGTCGGCCGGATCATAATCTTATCCGGTCGTGCATTTAACCTCGCTCCCCAGAAACTGAATGTGGAGTTGGCACAGATATTTCCCTCACACCGGCTCATCAGATACATATCATAAAAGCTGTCATCGCCATGATTAATATCTACTATCGTATATTTTTCCCCCTGATAATGCTCTCTAACATAAGCAGTATCATCGGAGAAAATAAAGAAGTGAGGATCTTCGATCTTCTCCTTCATGTAGTCCAATGCGGATTCGTAATATTCCTCCGTGCAGATATTGCCAAACATTGCCGCATTCTCCGGTTGAAGGTAATCCCCCCTGCGGATATGCACACTGACCGCATGGCTGTTCCTGATTTTCTTAAGTATCTCTTCATTCGCTATTCTCTTCTGTGCATCCGCAATCTCCGGAAAACGAATCATCTCGCGTAATTCCGGCAGAATATCTGCATAATATTTCTCACATGCGAAGTAACCTGATAAATACATCTCCCGGTAATGCAATAGCTCCGGATCATACATCTGCTTTTCTTTATACCAGTGTACCGTCTGTGGAAGCATCTTTCTACGAAGCTTACCTGCAAGCCCCCGTGAACCGGTTAGTGCGGTTTTCTCTTCTTCCGTACAGCTTTCATAAGGCAGATGTTTAAAGAAATCCAGTTCGCACTGGCGGTTCGTAACCACAATATCCTGTTTTATTGCCGGTTTTGTTTTATTTGTTCCATGATAGTTTTTGTTTTGTTCCTTGTATTGTTCTTTATCATTCGTCTCTTGCTTTATATCCTCGAACTGCTCAAACCACGATAGATCCAGCTTTGCTTCTGCTCCAAGACTTTTAAATTTCTGATATAGTGCATACTGCTGGAGCTGGTTTCCCAATCCTCCGGCTAGCTGTATAATAATCATTTAAATTGTTCCCTCTTTTTGATCTTCATTCATGACAAACAAGGATAATGCCGGTCCCAGTGACCAGGGATAACTTCCGTATACCTGCGGATACATGCTGAATCCCTGACATTCTGCCAGTGCATTCGGAACTTCTCCATCCGTTACAATACTCTGTAAAGCCTCAAGCCCACGAAGCATTCTGGATTTGTGAATGCCAATCAATACCTTGGTATTGAGGGATCTCGAAATCGCATACAAAATCATTGCTGTCGCAGAGGTATCCACCGGACCTTCCTTTGCCGGAAGCTGCCAGGTATACCATCCACCGGCAAGCTGATAAGCTTCTACTTTATCCACCATACGGCGGTATGCCTGTTTCATTGCTTCGTAGCTTGGTCTGCTTTCTTCTAACAGGGCAAGTGTTTCCGCCATTCCGATCATCAGCCAGCCGACCGCTCTTCCCCAGCCAATCACTCCGTATTTCATACCACTTTCCAATTCATAGCCATGGTAAGGCAATCCGGTCTTTTCATCCATACCATAGGCAATGAAATTCGTAATCTGCGTCACAGCAAGATTTATTGCTGCATTGCTGT
>Ga0129314_1000804_pt1 | contig 28065 bp, 27 predicted proteins | sample O1111metagenome_FD_94431 | JGI IMG/M metagenome (GOLD analysis project Ga0129314, IMG submission 94431) | Orangutan individual fecal microbial communities from fecal samples from Wisconsin, USA - O1111 metagenome | ecosystem: Host-associated > Mammals > Digestive system > Large intestine > Fecal... | reverse complement strand
GCTTCGCCCTTTCGATTTCATTAGTCCACTTCGCGTGGGGCGCCCTTTTCAGGGGGAACGCAGAGAGGTTCAAACGCCACCCCTCTGCGAGTTCCGGCTTACCGGTGGAGTTTGGCTTAGCAATGAGCTTTTAGTGTCGCACCCGTGAACTGCTGGCGAAAGTGTCTTCTTCGATTTTGGCTAGCCGCCGGATTTATACCTGATTTATACTTCAGTTTGTTGCCGAAAGTGAGCTGAAATTTCTGCACTATCACCAATCATATGAAGCCGAAACTCAAAGTTTAGTTCGATATATGCTGCCGCACTGGATTGATTCAACGTTCGCTGACGGAAGCAAAACGAAATTGGACGTTCGCTCCACGTCAACGCACAAATTAGCGACAATCCGCGTCTCACTCCCCCGCGCGAACATTTTAAGCTCCACCCTTACACTTTATGCGTAACCGCGCGACTGAACGGTTGATGTGGGCGACACCAAAAGTAAGCCATATCAACCATACTCCACCGCGAGCGTAGATTCACAAGGAGACGGCGTCTGATGTCTCTGGAACTAACGAAGTTAGTTCGGTGCGCACCTCCGCGTAGGAGCAGCCCCCCTCACCGCAGTGAGATTAAAATGGAAATCCGAAAGGGCAGCGTCCTTTCTACCTTACCCGTTGCGGCGTTTCGGTATAAGCGCAATAATCAGCAGTATCACCGCCGCAATGATCACGAGCCATACGAGCAGCATAACCCAGCTGAAGCCGGAGCTTGTTTCTGTGTTCCCGTCAACCGCAGCGGAAGTTTCACCCTGCGCAGCTGCGGATTCGTTAGCACCGTTGTTAACGCCGTTCGCAGCTCCATTGTCGTCAGTGGAATCCCCATTGACACCACCGTTGTACGAGCCGTTTGCGTTTCCGCTTTCGTTCGTGTTGTCGGAGGTGAACCCGCTTCCGTTGTTTCCGGCGTTCGGATTGTTGGGGTTTCCCTCGATAAAACCGTTGTTTAAATCCCCTACCGAGTTTTCCCCTGCGGAGTTTTCTCCCATGCCGGGGTTTCCCATCACCTCCGCCGCAGCGCACTGTACGGAGAGCGCAAAGAGCAGACATACGCTGAGTAAAACCGCGAGAATAGAAAGAGATAGCTTTTTCATATAAATTTCCTCCTGAGAAATGTTTTTGCACGCCTATTATTGTTCCGCGCGGAATAAAATATTCATCGGGAGAGGAAAAAAAGAGGAATGAGATGGAAAAAAAGAGATTTACAAAAATAGACGAGAGCTTCGTCTGCAAAAACTGCGGATATGAGGTTGAGCCGCTCGGTTATACCTGCCGAAATCACTGCCCGAAATGCTTAGCCTCCCTTCACCTTGACGTTAATCCCGGAGACAGAGCTGCGGACTGCGGGGGAATAATGGACGCGATAGGCGCAGAACCCGACCCGAAAAAAGGCTACATAATCACGCATAAATGCAGAAAATGCGGCGCGATACGCAGAAACAAAGCGGCGTCGGACGACAACATCGACAAAATCATAAAGCTCACGGCGGAGCATTGATTAAGACTTCATTAAAAATACGCTCAGAAGAATTAAAAATGCGTTCAAGTGATTTACTTCGGCGCGAAAATGAGATATAATATGCCTGTAAAGACATAAAATAGAAAGGAATTTTACTATGGGACTTATTAAATCAGCTCTCGGCGCGGCAGGCGGAGTTCTTGCGGACCAGTGGAAAGAGTTTTTCTATTGCGATTCTATCGACAACGACGTTCTTGTTGTTAAGGGCAGAAAGCGCGTTTCCGGACGTTCCTCCAATACAAGAGGGGAAGACAACATCATATCAAACGGTTCGGGCATCGCTGTCGCCGACGGTCAAGGCATGATGATAGTAGAGCAGGGAAAGGTAGTAGAGTTCTGCGCAGAGCCCGGCGAATTCACATGGGACAGCTCAAGCGAACCGAGCATTTTCTCAGGCGACTTCGGCGAGAGCATTAAGCAGACATTTAAAAATATCGGCAAACGCTTCACATACGGCGGCGGCGCGGGAAAAGACCAGAGAGTTTACTACTTCAACACTAAGGAAATAATCGGCAACCTTTTCGGCACTGCAACTCCCGTTATGTTCCGCGTTGTCGACTCACGTATCGGACTTGACGTTGACGTTAACCTGCGTTGCAGCGGATCTTATTCGTATAAGCTGACCGACCCCATGCTGTTCTACACCAACGTATGCTCCAACGTTTCCGACGAGTACCGCAGAGAAGAGCTTGACAGAACGCTGAAGCAGGAATTTGTCTCCGCTCTCCAGCCGGCTCTTGCGGAACTCAGTGACCTCGAAATCAGACCCAACCAGATACCGCGCTATATGCCCGATCTTGAGAAGGCGATGAACAAGGCTCTCTCCGAAAAATGGAGCAAGCTTCGCGGTATTTCGGTAGTGTCCATAGCTATGCCGAACGTTTCCCTCCCCGAAGAGGATCAGGAGCTTATCAAGACCGCGCAGAAGAACGCAATGTACCGCGATCCCACTATGGCAGCCGCAACAATTGTAGGCGCACAGGCGGACGCAATGAAGGCAGCTGCATCTAACGCAAACGGAGCGACGGCAGGATTTGTAGGTATGAACATGGCTCAGGGTGCAGGCGGAATGAACGCGCAGACTCTCTTTGAGATGGGACAGCAGAATCAGCAGAATCAGCCGAATCAGCAGAATGCGCCCGCTCAGAATACCTCCGCTAACTCATGGAAGTGCAAGTGCGGCGCGACGGCTGCGGGAAAATTCTGCCCCGAATGCGGTTCCCCCAGACCCGAGAGCGAAACATGGACCTGCAAGTGCGGACACATGAACAAGGGCAAGTTCTGCTCCGAGTGCGGCTCACCGAAACCGACCGCTCCGAAGAAGTACAAGTGCGACAAGTGCGGATGGACTCCCGAAGACCCGACAAAGCCGCCGAAGTTCTGCCCCGAATGCGGAGATCCCTTTAACGCCGACGACGCTCAGTAATTAAATTTATTCGATTTTGTTACAGAAAGTAGGAATACATTTGAGTAACACAATACAGGAATACAAATGCCCGTGCTGCGGAGGCGCTATAGCTTTCGACAGTGCGGCGCAGAAGCTGAAATGCCCTTACTGCGACACGGAATTTGACATTGACACGCTGAAAGATTTCAACGCCGAGACAACGAAAAAGGACGACATCGACTGGAACATAAGCTCGGGCAAGGAGTGGACCGACGATGAAGCCGCGAACCTGCGATCTTATGTGTGTACGTCGTGCGGAGGCGAGATAGTGTGCGAAGCTACAACGGCAGCCACATCATGCCCGTTTTGCGGAAATCCCGTCGTCATGCTCGACAAGCTCTCGGGAAAGCTCCGACCTGACTATGTAATCCCGTTCAAGCTCGACAAAAAAGCGGCGAAGGCGGGACTGGAGAGACACCTCTCGGGCAAGAAGCTCCTTCCGAAGATATTTAAAGACCAAAACCACATTGATGAAATAAAAGGAGTCTACGTCCCGTTCTGGCTGTTTGACTCGGACGCCGACGCAGACCTCACCTTCAACGCCACGAGAGTACGCACTTGGAGCGACAGAGACTACAACTACACCGAGACGGAGCATTTCCTCGTGTCGAGAAGCGGAAGCATAGGCTTTGACCATATTCCGGTGGACGGCTCGAAGAAAATGCCCGACGACCTCATGGAATCCATAGAACCGTACGATTTTTCCGAGGCTGTCGACTTCCGCACGGCATATCTCGCGGGTTTTTTCGCCGACAAGTATGACGTGACCGCGGAAGAAAGCATCGAGAGGGCGAACGAGAGAGTGAAAAACTCCGCTTATTCTGCCTTTGCTTCGACTGTCGACGGGTACGCCACCGTAACTCCGCGAAGCTCGAGCATCACCCTGCACGGAGGAGACGTAAGATACGCGCTCTATCCTGTGTGGCTGTTGAACACGACATGGAACGGCAAGCGGTACACCTTCGCGATGAACGGACAGACGGGCAAATTCATAGGCGACCTTCCCGTTGACCACGGAGCAGCAGCAAGATGGACGCTCGGTCTGACGCTCGGAATCGGCGCCGCTGTGTACCTACTGATGTACTTCCTGTTCGGCTCGGGACTTATATGAGGGAGGCGTGAGCATGAAAAAAAGATTCTTTACTCTTGCCCTTGCACTCTTCTTTGTCCTCTCGATAACTCTTCCCGTGTGCGCGGAGTCGGGAGACGGATTTAACAGCCCGTATGCAAGACTTCAGGATGACGCGGCTCTCCTCTCCTCCGACGAATACAACGATGTCCTGTCGAGACTTGACGAGATTAGCGAAAGACAGAGCTTTGACGTTGTCATACACACCACCGAAGACATGGACGGGTACAGCTCCGTTGTGGCTTACGCCGACGATTACTACGACTACAACGGCTACGGTTACGGGGAAGACAGGGACGGTATAATCCTTGTTGTGGCAATGAACACGCGCGACCTTTACATATCCACCTGCGGCTTCGGAATCACGGCGTTCACGGACTACGGAATAGACACCCTGCTTGACGACGTAAAGGGATATTTCTCGGACGGGGACTACTACGGCGGGTTCTGCTCGTTCATCTCCGAAGCGGACGAATACATAACCGCGGCGAAAAACGGCAGTCCGTACGATATCAATGACGGCGACTACTACTACGGCTCGGAGAGAAGCGGATTTTTCAACTTCACGTGGCTCATGGCGTCGCTTATCATGGGACTGGTGTGCGCGCTCATCATAGTAGGAACGATGAAAGCACAGCTGAAAACCGTCCGTTCTGCCCTCGCCGCCGGAAGCTATGTGAGAAAGGACAGCATTAAAGTGAAGTCCGAGAGGGATATCTACCTCTACCGCAACGTCAGCCGCACGGAAATAGTACGCGAAAGCAGCTCCGGAGGCTCCAGCACGCACGTTTCTTCATCAGGAACAACCCACGGCGGCGGCGGAACGAAATTTTAAAGAAAAATCACCGGGATTAGTCAAAATGAGACTGATTCGGTGATTTTTTGGTTATGGGGTGGGGAAAATTGATATTCAAATTTATAACTCTTAGTTGATTTTTGCCATTAATTTATGTATAATTAATGTTGCAAGATGACTGCAATTGTTAATCAAGGGAGTTAGCAATATGGCTTTTGGCAAAGTTATAAAGTTGTTTTTATTAGATGGAAGTCCCAATAAGCGCTGGATATGTGAACTTTCAAACTGGACAGGTGTAGCATATAAAATCCCAAGAAATATGGTTAAAGAAAGTGAAGACAGAGAAGAATTATCCTCACCGGGAATTTATTTTTTGTTCGGCTATGACGATGATAGAGAAAAGCCACTCATATATGTTGGAGAAGCAGAGAATATAATTAAACGCTTGAAAGAGCATATTGCAAGAAAAGACAATTGGAACGAAGTTATTGCTTTTATTAGTAAAGACGATAATCTCAATAAAGCTCATATCAAATATCTTGAGCATGAATTTCATAGGATAGCAACCGAAGCCGGCAGATATTCGATTGATAATTCTAATATACCAACTAAATCAACAGTTTCCGAGGCAGATCAAGCTGAATTAGCAGAGTTTATATATAATGCAAAAATACTTGTAAATGCTCTTGGACACAAGGTATTTGAAAAGGTTTCCGATTCCAACAATCAGTCTAAAAAATCGCAAAATATATATCACTTGAAGCTTGCAAACGGAACTGCAAATTGCATACAAACTACAGATGGATTTGTTTTGCTGAAAGGCTCAATGATACATAAAGAATCTGCAAGTTCGCTGGCTAAAGGGATAAAGAAGAAAGTAGAGCAAAGCAGAGCAAATGGCGAAATTGTTGATGATACATTGCAATCTGATAAGATATTTGCAAGTTCTTCTGCGGCAGCAGCTTTTGCGGTAGGATATAGCATAAGTGGTCCGCAGGCATGGAAAAGTGATAATGGCGAAACTTTGAAATCCATTGAAAGCAAAAAAGCATAAAATGCACTCAAAAGGTAAAATAATCCCCCAAAATCCACTATTTATGCGGACTTCGGGGATTATTCTTTTTATTCAACGTCAAATCCAAGCCGAAAGAACGGAGATTACCCTCTTGCCGATAGGCAATTTTCAAACTCTTCAGGGGCCCCAAAACGGTAAGCTCGGGAGTGGGATGGTTTGCTCTACTATTCGGCTGAAAATCATTCCAACGCCAAATCCAAGCCGAAAGAACGGAGATTACCCGCTTGCCGAAGGCAATTTCCAAACTCTTCAGGGGCCCCAAAAGGGTAAGCTCGGGAGTGGGATGGTATTCTCTACTATTCGGCTGAAAATCATTCCCACTCGCCAAGTGAAAACGCGCTCTAAACTTTTTTGTATAGACCGTTTGATTCCATTTGGCTTTATTTGATACCAGTTATCCCAATCCTATGGGGGTATCCGACTTTCTGATATCAAAAAGCTATCAGGGGTTGCTATCAATAGCGGAGGTTTGTAATTTAGATTATCTGTATCACACTACGCTCAACGTCTCGATTATTTGTCATCATAATCTTTTTGTGTACCACCATCCTTATCATGCCATTTTTTCTAAAACTGTTTCAACTTGCCGAATTAACTGGTCCCAATAAGGCATATAAAATACATTACAATAATCAGTAAAGTGCTTTGAGGTTCATCTTTGACTTCACGGGTAACATTGGCTGAGCGGTACCGTAGAATAGTGCAGACTTCCCGCAGGATGAAAAAAAGACAGGCAAGTTGATAATATATCCTCTTTTCAGCTATAGCGTGTTGCGTATAAGTCAATCTTTTTCATAAATAATTACACCGATTTCTTTTTCAAAGCGATCGATTTCTATCATATCGGATTCGGTGATGTTATATAGCGGAGGAAAATTGAGGTTGTTGAATATTTTATCCTTATCTTCACCGTAAACCCGAATCAGAATTTCGTATCCTCCACTGTAGAATACAGGAAACAAGACAATTTTTTCGTTTGATTATATTAAAATACCTTCCTATTGTCATTGTGTTGTCACGAATGATAGATTGCCGCAAAACCAATCTGTATGAATATAAATAGCGCAGCGCTCTTTGAATTGCAATACTGTTCTTCAAAATCCGAACGCAGTATTTTCAAAAAGCGTGCAAAACATATTGATTTTTCAGAACTGATGTGTTATAATATAAACACGCATAATGCAAATATTGCGTGCAGAAAGTTGGTGACAGGTTGAGCAGGTACGATATCGTCAACGAAGTCTTTGATGCCATCGGAGAAATTGCAAAGAAATCGGATTTTATTTCTGCCGGACTCAAAGACCAAGATATATATACTCTTTTTAAGCAAGGCTATATCGAGCGTATGAAAAAAGGGTATTACAAGCTGGCTGTTGGGGACGAACCCAAAGAGGAGCTTATCCTTTCGAAACTGATGACACACGGTGTCGTCTGCGTTGAATCAGCTCTGTTTTACTACGGCTATAGCGACTTTGCGCCCAGAGAATGGTCGATTGCCGTTCCACGCTCTTATTCCAGAACGGTAAAGGCGATTCAGGCGGAAGTGCCGGTAAAAGCGTATTATGTGCAGAATCCGATGTATCACTTGGGGGAAACAACCGGTACCTTCAACGGTGTAACGCTTCCGGTTTATGACCGTGAACGCACTGTCTGCGACTGCTTCAAGTACCGCACGAAGATGGATAACGAGATATTCAACAAAGCCGTCAACGCTTATGCTGCAGATGAGAAGAAAAACCTCGCTAACCTTTCCAAATACGCAAAGGAAATAGGCGTATATAAGAAAATGATGAGTGTGATGGAGGTGCTGCTGAATGGCTGATGTGGCTGCATCCGTGCTCGAGCGGCTCAAAAGCAAAGCAGTGCAGCTTTTTTGCCAGTAAGAGTTCCTGCGCCGCCTGGAAAAGTCAAAATATGCGGAAAACCTTGTTCTCAAAGGCGGACTGTTCCTCTATAATGGACGGCTATTCGCTTAATGGAACAGATGCAGAAAAAGAAAAGTACAACACCATTAAAAAGCTCTTGAAAACGATCTCAACGGCATTAGAATGGGCACCTATAGAATGCGCTTTTACTGATAAGAAGTGCCTAAAGCTTGCTCTCCAGAATTGCGGGATCGATTCCTGTTGAAGTATATTGGTGCTCCCATTGTAAAACACCAATCTTGCAGGTGGTAAATCAATCCCTTTTTAATGCGACCTGTTACTCGTGTAATCATTCAAGAAAGAAAGGAGATGATTCTCGGATGGACGCCGCAAACGGCATTACCCGGAAATACAGCAAGACGCTCTCGGTTATATTTCTGACAATACTCTCAGCGTTCATCTGCCGTCAGCTCACAAAGAACGATATTCTGCCGCCGATGTTCGTTCGTCCGCTCGGGCTAATACGCTCGATTCTGTACATGGGGCTCTTCTTCGCGTGGGGGATCACACTGAAGCGCCGCATAGTACATAAGATGGTGCGACGGTATCTTATCGGCATTGACGGGCTGATACTGTTCTGGCTGATCGTCAGGACTCTCAAATTCCACATGCTTACGATACGGTTCGCTGTCCGGTATATGTGGTATCTCTACTACCTTCCCATGCTGTTCATACCGATGTGCGGAGTGATCATCGCACTGACGCTCGGAAAGCCGATAGACTGGCGGATTCCGAAGAAAACATTGATTCTCTGGGGCGTGACACTGCTTCTCTTCATTCTCGTGATAACGAACGACCTGCATCAGAAGGTCTTCGTCTTTCCCGCAGATCAGAGGTTCTTTGAGTGGAGCGACAAGGAATACAGCTATGCGACAGTCTATTACATCGTTATGTCTTGGCAGATTACCTGTGCGCTTCTGGCACTCTTCCTGATGCCTCGGAAATGCAGGATCCCGCGGACACACAGACTCATGATCATGCCGTTTATACCGTCGGCGTTGGCGATAGTATATGTATTCGCTTACTGGAACAGGTACGACTGGTTCATGACACTGTTCGGCGATCTTACAGTGTCACAGAGTATCCTCTACGCTCTGACCTTCGAGATTTGCATACAGTGCAGACTCATCGCTTCGAATATGCGATATGATGAGCTGTTCCGTGCGGTTACCGGCTGCTCGGCACAGATCACCGACAATGATTACAATGTCCGATACGCGGCACTTGACGCAGAGCCGTTCAGTCTTGAGACGCTTGTCTCGTCCGAAAAAACGCCGATACTTCTCCCGGATCACCGGCTTCTCTACAATATACCAATAAACGGCGGGCACGCCATCTGGACCGAGGATGTGTCCGAACTAATAAAGCGCGGCGCCGAGACGCGGGAAATCAAGATGGAGCTTGAGGAGCGTAATTCACTTCTCCGCTACGAATACACGCGCGACAAGAAGCGAATGGAAATCGAGGAGGAAAACCGGCTCTACGATATGCTCCGCAGCGTCACGCAGCAACAGATAGACAAGATTGCCGTCAGGGTCGACGAGTACCAAGCTTCTGACAAGAACTCGGACGAGGCAAAAAGAATACTCGCGCGGATTGCGGTGCTTTGCGGCTTCATAAAACGAAGGCGGCATCTCGCGCTGCTGAACTACCGCAATTATGACATTCCGGCGGCAGAGATGGAGAACGCGTTCGGCGAGACTATACGGGCGCTCGGACTTCTCTCGGTGCGCGGGACATATTTTGTCGACGCCGTGATGCTGAACGGCAGAGCGGCGGCTCTCGCGTACGACTTTTTCGAGGACTGCGTTGAGGAAACCGTCGGAGAGCTAGAGGCTGTCAATGTCCGGCTGACGCGTCCGTACGGTCTTCTTCGAGTCACAGTCTCGCTCGACACCCGAAAAGATCTCTCGGCGATAAAGCACAAGTACCCTTCGGCGGAAATTGATACAGACGATGGCGAGCAGACGCTGATCCTGCCGCTTGAGTCGGACGGAGGCGAAGAATGACCCCTTTTTATACATTACCATCTTTTCTGCGCTCGATGTTTGCCGTGACGCTCTTTGCCGCGGTAACAGGAGAGGCGGCGCTACTCATATATAAAGCATACTGTTCGGTGCGATTCACGGAGAAGCTGGTCTCCCTGCTTTCGTTCTTCATCCTGTTCTCCGCGCTGATACTGTTCCCGCAGGACGGTGATGCGGACACCGGACTTTGCAGACTTCCGTGGATTCCGGTCGCTGTTCTGCTGATTCTGGCGGCTGTTCATCTTTCTGTCGTGATACCCATGGAGCGCAGACGGCTTTTCGAACGCATCACCCCCGACTCCATCCGTGAGGCGACAAATGACGTCACGATGGGAATCTGCTTTGCCGATCCGGCAGGACGAATAATCCTCTGCAACGAGACGATGCGTGAGCTTTCATATATGATGATAGGTTCCTATCCGCAGATGATCGGCGAGCTCGACACGGTGCTCTTCCCTCCGGGTCCGGATGGCGAACGGTCATCAAGCGGGATATTCTTCTTTCCAAGTGGCAACGTGAGGCAGTTCAACTCGAGCCGTATAACCGTCAGCGGAGAGGAAGGCTGGCGGCAGATGACTGCTCAGGATATAACCGAACTCTACCATGTGAGTGAACATCTTGAAAGAGAAAACCGACGTCTTGCCGAGACCAACCGAAAACTCCGCGCGATGTATGACCGCATGACCGACGACATCCGTGAAAGGGAGAGCCTTGAGATGAAGGTAAGGGTTCACGACACTATGGGACGGAGTCTCATAACGATTCAGGACATCATGGAGAACTCGGACGAGGCGGACAAGAAGCTTGCTGAACTGAAGGAAGCCGTGAGCATACTCTCTGACTCACCAACTCCGCCGGACGGAGACATCGCTGATGAGATGAGAAACTGTGAAAAGCTCGGCGTCAGGCTGATCCTGAACGGGTATCTGCCGAAGGACTCGGGGCTCGAGCGGATCGTCATTTCGGCGATACGCGAGTGTGCCACCAACTGCGTCAGACACGCGCACGGAACATATATCGCGGTCGACATTCAGGCGCGGCATGGCATTTATTCTGTCACGATAACCAACGACGGCGAAAAGCCGAAAGGAAAGATAACCGAGGGAAGCGGACTCTCGTCGCTGAGGCGAAGCGTCGAGGCAGCCGGCGGTGAGATGCTTACGGCACACTCGCCAAGATTTGCGCTGCTGCTCAATCTGCCGGGAACGGAGGAGGACATATGATAAACACGATACTTGTAGAAGATGACAGCTATATGCAGAAGCACTTCTCCGCAATACTCGGGTCTGACGAGCGGTTCAGCGTCGCGGGTATCTTCAGGGACGCCTTTGAGGTCGAAAGCCGCTGCGGGACAGACATAGACCTTGTGCTGATGGACGTCCTGACCCTTCACAAGCACTCGGGGCTCGCGGCGGGGAAACGGATAAAGGAGCGGTATCCGCACATAAAGATTGTCATAATAACCTCGCTCATCGACCCGAACGTGCTTTCCGAGGCGAAACGCGGCGCGGCTGACAGCCTGTGGTACAAGGATCACGGCACGGAGGAGCTGCTCGACGTGATAATACGGACGATGAACGGCGAGCGAATCTTTCCCGGTTCTTCTCCATCCGTCGAGATGAAGAATATGCTCTCAGGCGATATCTCACCGATACAGATCGAGATACTCCGCCACTACATACGCGGCTTCACCTACCGGGAGATTGCCGATAAATTCGGTCTGTCTGTCAGCGGAGTCAGATGGAACATATCTGATATGATCGAAAAAGGCGGATTCAACAACAAGGAAGAGTTAATCGCCACGGCTATAGAGAACAAGCTGGTAGTGACGACGCTCCAGGATACGAAATGATAACTTTCCTCCGGAAATATTCCGGAGGTTTTTTTGTTTTAACCGAAACAACTGACACTTTTGACAGTGACAAGAGCCAAAATATGCATTATAATAGTATCATAGGATGATGGGTACGTCTCCTGAATGTTAAGCGAGCAAAATCCATTATTACAAAGGAGAAACTCAAAATGAAAAAGAACGCAGGCAAAATCGTAAGACTGCTCGTCATCGCCGTAATGACTGCGGTCATCATAGGTGCTCTCAGCGTCATGACGTCGGCAACCGACTATACGGTTACCCGGTATCTCGGCGTAAAGTACTCTCTTCCGAGGGTCACTGCAGCGAATGACTACGATTCGGCGTCCAACTCCTACAGATTCAGCGACCCCTCGATGGTGCTGATCAACGGAAAAACCATCACAGAACGCTCTATCATATACCCCAACGATACCGTGGAGTATATAAAAACCGGAGAGCTGAAGATGTACCACCACTGGCGGTATTATGACGGCACTGTAGACGGTAATTTCGACGGCAGTAACAGTTCTTCCAATTCTTATACCATCACCGTCAAGGAAAAGGAAGCGTTTAAAGGTGATATCAAAATCACATACGATGAGCCCTTTGTCGCCGGAAAGCCTTTCCCGGAACTCAAGGTGGAATCCAAGGGTGACGGCGCAAAGTTCCTCAGAGCGTGGTTCGAGATCTCCGCTGCCGGAACTCACCACGACGAGATCATCCCGGATTACTATGCCGGCGTCGAGGCTGAAATCAAAGTAGAGCTCGAACCCACCGATCCCTACTACTTCGGCTGGGTGGATGACGGTGAGCCTTACTGGTCGCCTGCGCTCAGCAATGTAACCGTCAACGGCAAGAAGGTCGATGCGAGTGTGTTTACGTACAAGAAAGGCAACACGCTGTTCTTCTACTTCCCGGTGACAATCGGCGGCGAGGCAAAGGAAATCGAAATCACCGACCTTGACGTTCCGACTCACGGTCAGCCGCTCGACCGCACGGCAACCGCATCGGTAGGAACGGTTACGAAGGTCCGGTACGAGATGTTACGAAAGGAAATCAACGAAGTATCCAAGGGCGATAACATCAGCGTCGGGGTACAGGTTAAGATTCCAAAGGGCTTCACTTTTGCGGAGGGCAGCTATGCTGTCTGGAACGGACAGACGAGTGAGTACAGAATCCGCACCTCCTCGATGGGAAGCGACGAATATCTCTATGTTTTCCCGGTAACTGTCGGCGTCTTTAGTGAGCAGGCTTATATAAACAGCGGCTCTGTCTTCTTCAGCGGCGACGCTATGCTTAAGGTCGGAGCGAGAGTTCCCGACAGAAATTATATCGACAGCGACGACAACGGAATAATCTACGGAGATCCCATCTGGACTCCGGCAGACAAGACCTTCAAATCGGGTACAACCTACACGGTCAAGATTCCCATGGAGCTTGAGCCTGAATATGTCTGGACTGACGACATTGAGACGAACTACAGCTTCAGCATAGAGTCAAAGGACGCGGTTCTCGTGATAGAGGGCGAAAGCACCGGAGGAAAGCCGAAGTTCGAGACAAAGAAATTCATCACCGCGACCTTCACTCCTGAGGATATCGAGGGACAGACCGCAGAAACAAATGAAGGACAGCACACAAACAACTATTTTGATCTTGAGCTTTCATACTCAAAAAACAGCTACGATCTTAAGGTTGGGGACAATGCTGCTGTCACCGTAACGACGAACATTGACAGCACGCTCGCCACCAACCTCAAGATACAGTGGTATAAGTCTACCTCATCCGCTTACGGCTCAGGAGTCCCGGTGAGCGGTGCAAAGTCTCTGACACTCAATATTCCAACCGATAAAGCCGGAACGACTTACTATTACTGCGAGGTTTCGTGCGAGCTCATGGGTGAGAAGAGCAAACTAACGACAATCCCCGATTCTGTCATTGTTAAAGTCACCGAGAAAAACTCGGGCGGAAGCACATCGGGCGGCAGTACCTCGGGCGGAAGCACATCGGGCGGAAGCACATCGGGCGGAAGCACATCGGGAGGCAGTACCTCAGGTGGAAGCACATCGGGTGGAAGCACATCGGGCGGAAGTACATCGGGAGGAAGTACATCGGGCGGAAGCACATCGGGCGTAAGTACATCGGGCGGAAGTACCTCGGACGGAAGCGGCAAGCTGAAATATGATGAAAAAACCAATCAGCATGTCATTGTATACAGTTCAAAGGAAAAATTCAGCTTTAAAGTAAACACAAAGAACTTTTCTCCGAACGTCAGTCTCAAATGGTATGAATGCAATAAGGACGGCAAAATCAACAAAGACACAATCCTTGCTAGCGGTAAATCACTTACGATATCCGGTATAAAGGATGAAAATATGTACAGAACGTTCTACTATAAATGTGTAGCGAACGACAACGGAGACGAACATTCACTTGTGTTCTCCTGTCTGCTTCTTCCGAAAAATAAAGCGCTTCCATTCAAGGATGTAATTCCCGGAGATCCTTATTACGGCAGCGTCTGGTATGCCAACAATCACGACCCTCTATTGATGAATGGCGTCAGCGCAGATTCATTTGACCCAAAAGGCAATCTCACAAGAGCTGCTATAGTTACTGTTCTCTACAGACTTGAAGGTTCTCCTGCAACAGCGGCTGCAAGTGAATTCAATGACGTTCCCGCAAACCAGTGGTATTCTGACGCAGTTGCGTGGGCTGTGAAGTACGGCATCACTAACGGATACGGAGACGGTCGCTTCGGACCTGACGATCCTATCACGCGTGAACAGCTGGCAGTTTTCCTCTACAGATATGCAAAGAGCCGCAATATAATCGTCCCTGCATACGGCAAGCTTCTGCAATCTGACGCTTCTAAGATTGATTCATGGGCACTTGACGCCATGACGTGGGCTTACTCGAAAGGAATAATAGAAGAAGTCGAAGGAATGCTCGCTCCGGTTGACAAAGCGCTAAGACACATGATTGCAACTGCGCTAACACGGTTCTGCGTAAGCTACTCAATGTAAAAAACAATATACGGTATGTGAATCTGTCATTTTCCGTATACTGAAAAAGGTGGTGAAAATTTTAATGACAGTGATTGTTTTAGATATGCAGAGTGTGTTATATGCAAGACTGCTTGAACGCGCCATGCTCCAGGAACTTGATAATCATCAGATCATCATATCGAAAACTCCAAATCTGACAAAAGATATCTGTGAGATACACAAGCCGCGAGTTGTGATAATGGAAGTAACCGGATATTCTCCTTGGATGCTTAATGATAGGCTTGAGCTTTCAAACAAAATAAAGAAAAACAATCCGGAATGCAAAATAATATTCATGACTGACGGTGATGCAGACAAAAAGCTCGCCGAGCAGATAGTCAAAGCAAAACAATCCGGATACGCAGACTCAATACTATTTACATCGGTAAGTGAAAATTTCCTTGCCGCAGTGATAACAAGTCTTGAAAATCAGGAGTGATGTTATGAAAAGAATGAGAACATTATTTATTTGTATCCTTCTTGCAGTGCTGCTTTGCGGCTGTAAAGACACACGCAAGGATGCTGTCGCAGAAACAAAATCAGGCAGTGAAACAAGTTCGGTTGATGAAAAAAAGGATTTATCTTCAATACAAAAGCTTCTAAAAGACGAGGAATGTATTATCGGCACGGCTTTTCTCGGTTATGTCGAATATGACGCTTCTAAAGATGATATCAATAATCTGTTGAAGAGTTCTTTGGAAAGTGAGTATCCCTTCATTCGGGAATCGGTTGATATCGTAGACTGCGGAGGGCAGGAGATATACGCGCTTGTGCCTGCGGAGGGATGGTCTATGACGGTATATTCGGTTACCATGAGCGAAAACGCCGAATATGACGATCATACTGACATGCCGGTATACGAGACAAAGGCAAACGAGTCCATTATTCTGCGCTGCAATGTCAGCGAGATCTTCCCGGATACGTTGGTCAGACTCGAAAAGGACGGAAAAAGCTACGATTACCGTCCGGTAATATCATTGAAGGATGGTCACATCGCCGACACGGATGGCTGTTTGGATCTCACTTTGTATCAGGATTACTCATATGAAAATGACGATGTGCTGATAGCTCGTGAGTTGCTGCTCCAAAACGACGAAGTAAAGAACTATATAGAGTCGGGTATGTCACTGATGTATACGGGCGACAAGGAAGAGATAGACGGAGACGAATGTCTTATTTTCGCACTTGGAACCAACAATGAAGATTCTTTCGTACAGGAAATACTTTATGGTGTTTCGAAAACTCAGATATATGTGTACGATGTTATTGACGACAAGTGGATTGTGCTGGGTGAGGGATAAAATCGCTCATGATAACACATTCAAATCATATTATTATTTGAAATTCTGAAAGGAGAAATAACTATGGGACTTATCAAAGCAGGAATCGGTGCGCTCGGAGGAACTCTCGCGGATCAGTGGAAGGAATTTTTCTACTGTGAGTCGATACCTAAGGAGGTACTTGTTAAGAAGGGGCAGAAGCGAGTTAGCGGACGTTCCTCAAACACAAAGGGAAATGACAATATCATCTCGAACGGTTCAGGCATCGCCGTTGCTGACGGACAGTGCATGATAATCGTCGAGCAGGGTAAAATCGTTGAGTTCTGCGCGGAGCCGGGTGAGTTCACCTGGGACAACTCGACAGAGCCGTCGATCTTTGCAGGAAATCTCGGCGATAGCATAAAGGAAACATTCAAAGTAGTCGGCAAGCGCTTTACATACGGCGGCGATCCCGGTAAGGATCAAAGAGTTTACTACTTCAACATGAAGGAAATTCTCGATAACAAGTTCGGCACGGCAAATCCGGTTCCGTTCCGTGTAGTCGATTCTAAGATCGGACTTGATATCGACGTCTCAATAAGATGTGCCGGCGTCTATTCCTATAAGATTTCCGACCCGATGCTCTTCTACAAGAACGTCTGCGGAAACGTCGAAAGCGATTATGAGCGCAGCGAGCTTGATTCGACGCTGAAGAGCGAGTTCATCTCCGCCCTCCAACCGGCATTCGGAAAGCTCTCCGATCTCGAGCTCCGTCCGAACCAGATCGTGTCGCACAACACCGACCTCGAAAACGCGATGAATGAGTCGCTCTCCGAGAAGTGGGGTTCGCTCCGCGGCATCAAGGTCGTGAGCATCGCGCTGTCGACAGTCACTCTTCCCGAAGAGGATCAGGAACTCATCAAGCAGGCTCAGCGCACGGCTATCATGCGCGACCCGACCATGGCTGCGGCTACGCTCGTCGGCGCACAGGCTGATGCTATGAAGACCGCTGCCGGAAACTCCGCGGGCGCTATGACCGGATTCATGGGAATGGGCATGGCTATGAACGCCGGAGGCGGCGGAATGAACGCGCAGAATCTGTTCGCGATGGGACAGCAGCAGGCTCAGCAGGCACCGGCAGCAGCTCCCGCGTCTGAAGGCTGGAAGTGCTCCTGCGGTGCTACCGTTACCGGAAAGTTCTGCCCCGAGTGCGGCTCAAAGAAGCCCGAGCCGGTTCAGGCAGGCGCGTGGAAGTGCAAATGCGGTGCTACGGCGACCGGAAAGTTCTGCCCCGAGTGCGGTTCTCCGAAACCGGCTGACGACGGCTGGACCTGCTCCTGCGGAACTGTGAACAAGGGCAAGTTCTGCCAGAACTGCGGTTCTAAGAAGCCTGAGAATGCTCCTCTCTATCGCTGCGACAAGTGCGGTTGGGAACCGGAGGATCCGACTCATCCGCCGAAGTTCTGCCCTGAGTGCGGCGATCTGTTCGACGAAAACGACCGTAAGTAAACAAGGCGGTGAAGGTTCCGGTCATTATCCTGTCTGTGATTCCGGTCCTGTGTGCCGTTGGAGCAGCGGGTATTCTGCTCCGGCGGAATTCCGATATGATTAAGCTCATGGATTGGCACGGGAAGAAAAAGGAAATCCCACCAATCAGAGCCGGACTGCCGGAGATCCCCTATGATGCTGTGCTTTACAGCCTCAACTGGGGACAGAGCGCGTCAAACGAATACGAGTGCTTCGTCTTCAACCTGTCGTGTGACGAGGACGGCTGTTACATCTCCGGAAAATATGTCGTCCCTGAAAACGACAGACACGTCGAGCGTAAGGATGTCCCGCTTGCCGATGAACAACGGCATAGTATCGAGAGGTGCTTACGGGAGTGCAGACACAGTCCTCCCCCGGTACGGCACTGCAATGAAGCGATATACGACGAAACCGACAGCTGCCTTTCTGTATGCTGGAAAACATCGGACGGCGGCAGTATACCCGTGAAATACGACGGAAGGAAAGAGAAAGCTCTTTGCGAACTTCTCAAGTCCCTTCTGCCCGACTCTGAAGAGGAGGAGTCATAATGAGTGAAAACACGACAACCCCGAAGAAAGACATATACTCTTATCTGGCGGTGCTGCTCTTTCTTGCCTTGTTTGTGGCTGGCGTCTGGGGCGTTGTCTCGAGCAGGATCGCAAGTCATGAGTACAAAAACTCCGACGACGTGCGGGAGGTCAGCGCTGTCGTTAAGGATTACGAGTTAATCCCGATAAAGGACAGCGAAGGCTACACAACCGACTGGAAGTACGAGGCTAAGCTGTCATTTGATGTCGAAGGAAAGACCTACACCGGAAAGGATATTTTCTACAGAGAAATAAGCAAAGGCGATAAGGTCACGGTCGAGGTATACCGGACTAAAAAGGGCGAGTATAAGCTCACACCCGAACGCAATCCTGTTGATTTCCTTCTTTACTGTGCGGCTATTGTAGTCGGCGGTTTTCTGACTCCGGTGATGATACACAGCGTCGTGTCACCGAACAAGAAAGATGAAGCTGCAGAAGAAAGCGGCAATAATAAGAACAAGAGGTAGTTATGAGTCTGTCAGACGCATTCTGGCTAGCGGCGGCTTTCGCCGTACTTTGCGCGTATTATATCGGCGAAAAGATCATAGATATCGATTTTTCGTGTTTCCTCGCGAAAAACCGGAAAAAGGCGAAATACAAAAGGCTTCTGGCAAAACGCGCCACGCCGCTTGCGGATATGGGACTTCGAAGGAACATCCGTAGTGCGTTTGAAAATGTTCTAATCCCTCTCGGAAAAGCGGACAAAAAACTGCTTCCGCCGAGAATGGATAAGACCTTTCGGAGAAATATCGAGCGTCAGATCGACAGTCTTGCAAGGCAAGGACTTTACCGGGACATCCGCGTGACCGACCTCGGTTCGGGACAGAAAATTGAGTTCCGGACATGGGAGGACGACGGAAGAGAATGGCGTGAAGCCGAGCTTGAGTGCTGCGCGCTTGAGCGTCTGATTTCCGCGAAGAACTCTGAGGTCGAGCACGAGATCTACCGAAAGAACGCCTGTCTGCGAGTCCTTCAGGCGCGGCATGTCCAGACGGTTGACCGCGGCGACGGCAAGAAAACCTTTTACGCCGGAAAAACCAAGGTAATCTGTCCATCCTGCGGCGCCGAGGTCACGCTCAGCAGTCAGCAGGTAGTCTGCGAATACTGCGGCGCAAGGATTCAAACGGATTTTTACGACTGGCAGACCGAGGTTTTTGAGATTTACGAGCACATCGGGAACAATCTCAGAAAGTTTCTTCTGCTGCTCGGGTGTATGACGATACTGTTTCTCTCCGTATTTCTCTGCCTCTACCTGATAAAGGATACCGAGGTATCCCTGTCGGCAGGCGTTGGCACGGCGATTCTGACGCTCGCGGCACTGACGGCTCTGGCTTTTGCCCGGAAGCTGAAACATGAAAAGCTGACGAAGCAGATTGACCTTTATTCGGAAAACTACCTCCGCTCCTGCATAAACGAGGCGCTTTACAAGGACGCCGACAGCGATGAGCTGCTTGACTACAGCGTAGGGACGATTATTCTTAAAAAAGTCGTCAACACGGAGGACACAACCACGATAACCGCCGACGTTTACGGAAGCGAGACATATCTTCCTGATAATAAAAAACCATACACAAAAAAAATCAGAAGAACGCTCAATCTGCAAAGAGCAAGACACCCTGATAAAAGAAAGACGGACGGAAAGCTCTTCATTGAAAAGGACTGTCCGTCATGCGGGGCCAATTTCATTCCGGATGAGAAACACTGCTGTTCGTTCTGTGGATACAGTCTCGATGCGGATAACGCCAAATGGGTCGTGCTGACGACCGACAAATAACAAGGAGGATCCTTATAATGGGATTATTTGACAAAAAATACTGCGATGTCTGCGGTGCCAAGATCGGTTTTCTCGGGAACCGCAAGCTCGAGGACGGCAATCTCTGCAAGGACTGCGCCGGAAAGCTCTCCCCGTTTTTCAGCGACCGCAGGAACTCGACAGTAGCTGAGATAAAGGAACAGCTCGCCTACCGCGAAGAGAACAAACAGCAGCTCGATGATTTCTTGCCGTCTGTCACCTTTGACGGAAGCAAGAAAGTTTATATTGACCCGATAAGTGAGCGTTTCATCGTCACGAGGCTTTCAAACTGGCGCAGCGGCAACCCGGATCTGATCAGCTTCTCACAGGTCAGAAATGTAGAAACAGACATCAGGGAGAACAAGGAAGAGATTTTCTATAAGGACTCCGAGGGCAACGAGAAGAGCTACAATCCGTGCCGCTACGCGTGCGACTATGAGTTCAATATCACAATCCATGTTGATTCCCCGTGGTTTGACGAGATCGAGCTTGAACTGAGCGACGGGAACCGTCCTGACAGCCGATTCACCGACCTCTACCGTGAATACGAGCATAAAATGCACGAGCTTGCGGATATACTGATGCGCCGCGACAATCGCCACCGTGTATTTGACGGCGACGGAATGATGAACCAGATCCGCGATGAAGACGACCGTCCCGACTCCGCACCGGCTCCCCAACCGAGCGGCAAGGAATGGGTCTGCCCTTCCTGCGGGTCAAAGACTATCGGTGCTAAATTCTGCGACAACTGCGGAGCTTTGAAGCCTGCGCCTGTTGAGGCTGCCGCAGCTCAGACATCCGGCAATGAGATGTGGGTCTGCCCTTCCTGCGGGTCTGAGGGTCAGTCGAAAAAATTCTGCGAGAACTGCGGATGCGCGAGACCGGCTCCGAAGACGATACGCTGTGCGTCCTGCGGCTACACCCCGGAGAATCAGGCAAAACCGCCGAAGTTCTGCCCGGAGTGCGGCAAACCGCTGTCCTGAGAACATGAAGAGTAAGTTACCATTAAGAGCGGTGATAATAATGTCTGTTTTCCTTGTAGTGCCCGGACTCTTTGGCTGTGAAAGCAGTAAAAAACACACAGTCGATGATATCATTTCGTTACATACCTCCTACTATGGCATGGAAAGCAATCCGGTTTATTCCTTCGCGCTGCGAAAACAGGATGAAAACTGGCTCTTCTCCGCAAGCTGTAATCTGAAGAGCCGGGAGGACTATTACACATCCTTCAGTTCCTTTCCGATACCGACAGAGGAAGCGGAGGAAATCCTTGATATCATCCGTGAGGAAGGCGAGATCGAGCGGCTGCGGAAATACCGCAATCCGATACATATCTTCCACATAGCCGACGCACCGACGCGCAGCTCCGGAATGACCTTCATCGACGGAAGCAGTCTGGAAAAAGAGACCTCTTTCAGTGATAAGCTGCAAAAATATCTCTATACTCTTGCTGACATGCATTATGAAGCGGCAGAAAGCGTTGAATTCGAGTCTGTCTGTATCTACCGCCACTGTATGGATTATTCATCCTCCTATTCGTATACTCTTGAGAAAAACGAAAATGACTGGTATTTCTCATTTGACGCGGTAATTGACAGCAGCGGAGTACATACGGAAGTTGAAAAGCAACGCATAGATGAACACAACGCAGAGGAAATACTCAAAATCATAAAAGAACAGCAGCTGGTTGCAAAGGTCAGACAGTATGAGCCGCCGCCGGATGACGGCATCTCGGTTCTTGACGAAACAACATACGGGATTTCGTTTGACTTCCCGGACGGCAGCTCAGTACACGCCCCGATAAACGCGGGCAGTGAACTGTCAGACGCGTTCTATTCCCTTGCGGGTAGAATAAACAAAAAATAAACCGACTCTGTCGGTAAGTATAAAGGAGAATTATCATGGCTAACAAATGTGCGATCTGCGGAGCGGAAATCAATCTGTTCCAGACCCAGAAACTTGCGGACGGGAACTGCATCTGCCGCAAGACCTGCCGTAAGAAGGGCTTCAAGGTCTACGACTACGTGCATGCGAATCTGTACGGTGTACAGGCACATATAGCACAGGTCGAGCGCGGTACGAAGCTTTGGAATCACTACTTCGTTCCCCGCCGGAAGACCAAGGACAAGACACAGAAGCTCAAGAGATTCGGCTCGACACTGTTTGTCGCTGAGGACATCGGACTGATGGCGTACATCCAGAACGATTACAAGTTCATGATGTTCGGAAAGACCACTCGCGCCTGCGTCTACCGCATTGCCGATCTCCGCGCGTACAACTATGAGGAACGCATAGAGAACAGCGGCGGTGACAGCAAACCGCAAAAGAAATCCTTCGTCCGCATGGCATTCATCAACACAGAAGGATTGAGCGAGATCTCCGTCGAGATGAGCAACATAAAGGCATTCGAGAAGCTGCAGAAGTATTTCGACACGCTCTTCGGAGTTCAGAAGACACTCGGCAACGCATCAAACGTTTGGAAGGCACAGGCAGCGGCGATTAAGAGTGCGGCGGCAGGTGTCAGCGCGGCAATTCGCGGAGACGTCGATGCATCGGAAAAGGTTGGAGAAGCAATTACATCTTTGGACGCCGCTATCTATGGCGACCGTACCGAACTCATACGCCGTGCCGACGAAGCTTTGGCGGCATTTCCCGGATAAAGTTTCGATCTCACATTAAAAATGCCCGCGATGGGCAAGGAGGAACTTGATGGATACATTACAGGAGTATAAATGCCCCTGTTGCGGTGGTGCGATTGCATTTGACAGCACACTCCAGAAAATGAAGTGTCCTTTCTGCGACACCGAATTCGAAATGGAGGCACTCAAGAGCTACGACGCCGAACTCAAGGGCGAGCAGGCGGACAATATGACATGGGATACCTCTGCCGGAACCGAATGGAGTGATGGCGAGACGGATGGACTGCGATCGTATGTTTGCAAATCCTGCGGCGGCGAAATCGTCGGGGATGCAAATATGGCGGCAACTTCCTGTCCCTTCTGCGGTAATCCCGTAGTAATGATGGGGCAATTTGCGGGTTATCTCAGACCGGATTTCGTGATCCCTTTCCAGCTGGACAAAAATGCGGCAAAGGCGGGACTTCTGAAGCATCTGAAAGGAAAACTGCTGCTTCCAAAGATCTTCAAGGATCAGAACCACATCGACGAGATCAAGGGTGTGTATGTACCGTTCTGGCTTTTCGATACAGATGTAGACGCACAGGTGCGATACCGTGCAACCAAGGTGCGCACATGGAGCTCCGACGATTATAACTACACAGAAACCAGCTACTATATGATCCATCGTGGCGGAAATCTAAGCTTTGAACACGTTCCCGTTGACGGCTCGTCAAAAATGCCGGACGATCTAATGGAGTCCATCGAGCCCTACCGCTACGAGGGTGCAGTGGACTTCCAGACTGCGTATCTTGCCGGGTATCTCGCTGACAAATACGACGTTAATGCTGAGCAAAGCATCGATCGCGCAAACGACCGTGTAAAGCGTTCCACGGAGCTTGCGTTTGCGGCTACCGTTGCGGGCTACTCGACGGTCCGGGCGGAAAGCACACACGTTCAATACAGCGGCGGCAAGGCAAAATACGCGCTCTATCCGGTGTGGATCCTGAATACCACGTGGAACGGCAGTAAATACACCTTCGCAATGAACGGACAGACCGGCAAATTCGTAGGTGACCTTCCGGTCGACAAATCAGCGGCGGCAAAATGGACACTGCTTTTGACTGCTATATACGGCGTCGCAACATACGCGGCGGTCTGGCTGCTGCACCTTGCAGGGTTATTCTGAGGAGGCAGAGATGAAAAAGAACTTACTAATTACTATTCTGACCATATTTCTCTGCCTGTTCATGGTCGTACCGGTACTCGCGGAAGGCGAAGATGCGGAGAATGGATTCGCGGACGAATACTACAGACTCCTGGATATGGCGTCCCTGTTATCGGACGAGGAGGTCGACTCGCTGACCTCGAGACTCGATGAACTCAGCCTGCGCCAGAAAATGGATGTGGTCATAGCGACGACAGATACGCTCGACGGAAAAAGCGTAGTCGAATACGCGGACGATCTCTACGACTATTGCAGCTTCGGTTACGGTGCGAATCGCGATGGACTGATACTTGTCATCAGTATGGAGGACAACGACTGGTATATCTCGACCTGTGGCTACGGAATCACCGTATTCACTGACGCCGGAATCGAATATATCGGGAAGCAGATAGTACCGTATCTGTCTGACAGTGATTTTGCCGGGGCTTTCGCGACGTACATCACTCTGTGCGACGAATTCATCACACAGGCAAAGACCGATAAGCCTTATGACATAGGTACTCTCCCGCGCGAGCCTCTGTCGCCCGCCTGGATACTTGTCAGCCTTATTGTCGGTCTGATACTGTCCTGCACCACAGTTGGTAAGATGAAAGCGAAGCTCGTCACCGTCCGCACTCAGGCAGCAGCTGACAGCTACATCAAACCCGGAACTTTGAATATTAACGACAGTCGGGAAATGTTTTTGTACCGCAGTGTCACAAGAACGCAGAAGCCGAAAAACAATAGCTCCAGCGGCGGAAGCAGTACGCACACCTCGTCTTCCGACACAACGCATGGCGGCGGAGGAGGCAAATTCTGACATAAGGAGGCTGGCATTATGAAAAAAACAGTAGCACTTATCATCATGATAGCTGTCATCATCTCATGCTTTACCGGGTGCGAGAACAAAACGGTAGCATTTGACGACCTTGAAAACCTGGCGATATCGGCGGCTCTGTCCTACCGCACGCTTGTGTGGAACGGGAGCATGGATACCGACACGCCAGAATTCGCGTGGAACACGGCGGGATGGTACGCGGCATACAAGGCGAATCTTGAATTCGCAGACGAAGTCGTGCTGTCCGAGGATCAGCTGAAGGAAATCCAGAATGTGATCCTGACCGGCGAAGCTGTCATGACTCCGCCGGATGACATAGACGCGGAGGCAGAAACCAGGGACGGTAAGACCTACTGGAAATTTCCGAAAATTAACGATGATTTCCATTCGTACCTCGGAGTCATCTCTGAGGTGAATTGCGAGAAAGCCCAAAATAATTCATACGTCGTCACAATACGCGACCATCTGCGCTTCAACGTGGTCGAGGAAACGGTATTCAACATCAGCTTCAAAGAGGAAAACGACGGCTACATACTCTCGGAGTTCAGCCGCAATGAATTCATCGACCTGGATTTCACAACTGATTTGCTGTATGACGCAAACCATCTTTCGAACCTATTCTCAATATATGACAATCTCACTATTACAGAGGATTACTCGAGCGGATACGGATCACTCGTCTATTCAAGGAAAACCGACAATGGGTACACTCTCTGGATGGATGACGGGTCATCGGGGTTCTATGATGAGTTCCGGTTCTATACCAGCGATAACGCGACCGGCAAAATCAGCGTTATGCCTGCCGACACTTCGTCCGACTGGCTCGATGATTACATAGCCACAATGCGGCTTCCGGATGAGGGAGCTGACCTGATACGGCTCACCTGCACCGAGGAAGAAGAGATTTTCTACGTCGATCACGGTGCTTCGAGCACGGTCTACACTATCGACCGCGGAACACTCGCGCTGAAGAAAATCGAGTTATTCGACGAGAAAGACGAGTCTTACTTCACTGCAAAGTTCAGCTACGGCGACAAGCTTCCCGAGCCGGATACGATCGCCGCTTGGAAAGGGCCGCTGCGGACCGTGTCGCTCAAGCTGTTATACTCTAACGGCGAGACACTTGGACTCAGCTTCACGATTCCGGCAGACTGGGAATTCGACGTATATGAGTACTGCCCGTGGGGCACGGCATACCTTGATGAAGACTGCACCGAACCGTATGAATACCCCGGAGATGAGATTGATTACACGATCTTTGTCTCCGAAGGGGAATAATAAAGTCATAAATATAATTATATTTGAAAAGGAGTTTAACAATGGGAATCTTCGACAAACTTAAAAGCACGGCAAAGCAGGCAGTCAACACAGCCGCAACCTCGGCAGCGTCCGCTATAGGCTCAAAGCGCGAGACCTTCACCTTCACTGCTCTCCCCGAAAGTCTCGCTGAGATGCAGGCGCTTCCTGAGGCGAGCATGGATACGCCCTTCAAGACAGCGGCTCTCACGGTTCTCGCACTCTGCGCTTACGCAGCGGATAAGAGTATCGGCACCGAGATGCTGAATTTCCTGCGCGGTCCGCGTCCTCTGAACGGACAGGAGATCTCCTTCCTGAACGACCGCTTCCGCGACGGAAAGACCTATCTGCCTTTTACTTACTTCACCGGCTCGACGCCTGACAACAACTATACGCCGACCCAGCCCTACACGCTCGTCATCGAGTCGAACCACGTCTCAAACGATGAGCCCGGCTACATGAAGCTCTTCATCCCCTGCGGCGGAGCAGATTCCCCACGCCCGATCAAGCTGCGCCAGCGCGGTTCTGACAACAAATGGTTTTTGTGGGAGCAGTATCTGCTGACCGGTGTCCGCACACCGAAATCTGAGGATCCTTGGGCATAATCCGCTTCCGGAACCTACGATAAAACAACGAAAAGAGAGGAGATATCGCAATGAACATTATCGGAAAATGGAAAGTCAAGGAGCTGCTCTTCCCCACTCCCAACGGTATGGTGACCTACACGCCGGAAAATCTGCCGGATGGTGATCACGCTGACGAGATCATCATGATGCTCATGAGCAGAACCGAATTTACTGAGGACGGCTTCATGAACACACTGATGCGCGTACCCGAGGACAAAATCGAGCTTGCGAAGTCGCAGGGCGCTGTGATCGACGAGGACGGTTTCGCCGCAATCGAGCAGACCACATGGAAGGAGAAGGACGGTAAGTTCTACTACGATACCAAAGTCAATGGCGAGGTTCTTGGAGAGACGGTTGACCCATTCACCGAAATACCGGTGGATGAGAACGGCTGTCTGACTATCGCGTATGGCACGATGATCCTCGAACGCATATGAGAACGATGTGGCTCGGACGGATTATTATCGGAGGCGTGCTCCTTATGTCTGTACTGATAACTCTCGGGGCTTGCGGAAAACTCAGGAAAATCCGCACGCAGTCTGTGCATCCGTATGACGGTGGCGACATGATCAATGTACCGATAGATCAGAGCGTACTGTATGGCATTTGGAAGAACGATGACATCAATGCCGTGATCGAGGTTTCGGGCGATAAACCGTATATGATCGTCACTGAAAACGGAAAGCTCATCTTTGAGGGATACGTACGTCTACAGAAATTCGGAGATCTCGTCTTCACTGACGGGAAAGACGGCGATGGAAATGAATCCAACGGGCCATACCCGACTTTTACGTTCAACACCGACAAGAATGTCTACAAATATCGTCATCTTTTTGACGGCACGGTAGTCACATTCATAAAGCAAGCGGAATAAAAATCAGCAACACCGGCTTTAACCAGTGGTTGGAACGGGTTGTAAAAATCCCAAAAGCACCCAGAGACGGAAGTCAGTAAGGCTTCGGTCTCTGTTTTTTGTATCAAGAGCAAAAAACGTATTTTGAAACCTATTGCAATTTGCGGATATGTTTCTTTTGAAAACTCTTTATTGCAACTTCATTTTACAATGCCCCGGAAAAACAAGTTAAAAATTGGAACAACATTACCTCGCCTGCAGTTTTCAACTGCCAGAGCGGCGCGAAGCGCAGGCGTCAGCCTGTGGTAGACTGCCGACGGTAACGAAAGCCGCATCTTGGCGCGGACTTGTTATAACAAATCAAAAAACAAACCCACCGCAACTTCTCAATATGCACAGTATATCCGGTAGTCAGACGTCTGCGGATTCCATCCAATTTACCATAGCAGCCTTCTTCATCGCTCAAGTGCCTGTCCCATTCCGAGGGAGCGTACTGCGTCTTGCCAAAGCCTTGAAGTGCGATATAACCGAATTACTGGATTAAGCCTGTCCGACCTGTCCTTATCGGGCAGGTTTTTGTTTTAGTTGAGCTTAGAAATACAGACCTATGAGGTTT